>Ga0207421_10007040_pt1 | contig 12094 bp, 15 predicted proteins | sample SodLakKL_010_SED_4_FD_187542 | JGI IMG/M metagenome (GOLD analysis project Ga0207421, IMG submission 187542) | Alkaline sediment microbial communities from Lake Tanatar, Kulunda Steppe, Russia - 8KL_010_SED (SPAdes) (version 2) | ecosystem: Environmental > Aquatic > Non-marine Saline and... | reverse complement strand
CTATTTTTTTATAAGCATTTCTAAATTCCTGTAAATTGTATTATCCCTAGATACGAGTATAACCGTATGTATTCTTGAATTTAAATTTCTAAATTACTTAATTCAACTTATTTTGATTTTAAATTAAGTAGTATAGAGTTTTTAGAAAAATTATGAGTGACATGTAAAAAACTATAAATGTATAACTTTACAATTTATACATGGCAGTTTATCTATTATAGGGTGTTAAATACAAATGAAACATTATGATGTAGTTGCAGCAATAGTTATTAAGAATAATAAAATTTTATGTGTTCAAAGAGATTATGGAAAATTTGATTATATTTCTTTAAAGTATGAGTTTCCTGGTGGTAAAATCAAGTACGGGGAATCTAAAAAGGACGCATTAAAACGTGAGTTATTGGAAGAACTTGACTTAGATATAAGCATAGAAAAAGAGTTTTTAGTTGTAAATCATCAATATCCTGATTTTAATGTTACGATGTACAGTTTTATATGTAGACCTTTAAATCTTGATTTAAATTTGAAGGAACATATTGATTTCAAATGGTTAAACTCAGAGAACCTACAAAAACTAGATTGGGTTGAAGCAGATATTCCAATAGTTTCAAGATTAGTGAAGGAATATTAAAATGGATAACTTTTCTACACAATTGCTAGATAGTTTAAAAACTGGGTTCATTGATAGTTCTTTAACTTCAAAAGAGGAGTATCATCCGGCACTATTAGTTAATGACACTGATAATGGAAAAAAAGTATTGAGAGCTATATCAAAAGAACTAAAAAATTGTGATAAATTTTGGTTTTCAGTAGCATTTGCAACCAAAAGTGGTGTTATTTCACTAATAAATCAACTGAAAGAACTTGAAGATACGGGGATTAATGGTAAAATATTAGTGTCTCAGTATCAATATTTCACCCAACCCGAAGCTTTAAGAATTTTATTAAAATTAAAAAATGTAGAGCTAAAAATTGCAACATCTTCTGATTTTCATGCGAAAGGCTATTTGTTTAAAAAACAAAACCAATATAACTTGGTAGTTGGGAGTAGCAATCTTACTGCTAACGCACTATGTTCAAATAGAGAGTGGAATTTAAAAATTTCGGCAACCTACAAATCAAAAATAATAGAAGATTCTATTATTGAGTTTCAAAGAGAATTCAATGATGCTGTTGATGTTGATATTGATTTCATCAATTCTTATGCTTCTGATTATGAGTTGAAAAAGAGATATACTTCATTTTCTGAAAAAGAATTTGGGAACATAAAGAGAAAATTAATTACTCCTAATACTATGCAAAATGAAGCTTTAAAAAATTTGAGAGCTTTAAGATCAAAAAATAAAAACAAAGCTCTATTAATCTCTGCTACAGGTACAGGGAAAACTTACTTATCTGCATTTGATGTTAAAGAATTCAATCCAGATAAATTTTTATACATTGTTCATCGCAAAAATATAGCCAGAAAATCGATGGATAGTTTCAAAAATATTATTGGAACTAATCGGAAGATGGGAATTTATTCCGGTAACGAAAGACAAGTAGATGCTGATTTTATTTTTTCAACCGTTCAAACTATTTCCAGAGATGAACATCTTAATTTATTTGATAAAAACCATTTTGATTACATTGTTGTAGATGAGACACATCGTGCAGGAGCAGAAAGTTACCAGAAAATACTCGATTATTTTAAACCTAAATTTTTATTAGGAATGACAGCTACGCCGGAAAGAACAGATGGATTTAATATATTTTCACAATTTGAACATAATATCGCTTACGAAATCAGACTACATAAAGCTCTAAAAGAAAACATGTTGTCAAATTTTCATTATTTTGGTGTAACTGATGTTACTATAAATGGCAAAATGTTAGATGAGAATGCAGCTTTCTCTTTATTAACTGCAAAAGAACGTGTAAATAGAATCATTGAAAAAGCTGAATTCTATGGTTGTGATAACGGCTGTATAAGAGGATTAATCTTTTGTAGTAGTGTTGCAGAAAGTGAAAAATTATCAGAGATGTTTAATACAGTTGGGTATCGAACAGTTTCATTATCTGGTAATAGCTGCGAAGAAGAAAGAACCAATTCAATAAATCGACTCGAAAGTTCGGATCCTTCTGAAAAACTAGATTATATATTTACTGTTGATATCTTTAATGAAGGAGTGGACATTCCAAAAATAAATCAAGTCATAATGTTAAGGCCAACCCAGTCCGCAATTATTTTTGTTCAGCAGCTTGGAAGGGGTTTGAGAAAGGCTAATGACAAAGAATATTTGACTATTATTGATTTTATTGGAAATTATGATAACAATTACTTGATTCCCATTGCATTATATGGAGATACCACTTACAATAAAGATAATTTGCGGAAATCAATGCTAAGTGGAAGTAGTTTAATCCCCGGACCTTCAACCATTAATTTTGATAAAATAACGTATGATAGAATATTTGCATCAATTGATAAGGCAAACTTACATCTTAAAAAGGATCTTGTTGAAGACTACGATCTTTTAAAGTTTAAACTTGGTAGAATTCCTATGATGATGGATTTTGTAGAGTTTGGTTCAAGAGATCCACAATTATATGTAAAATATTCTAAATCTTACTACAATTTTGTCTCAGGCCAAGAAAAATCAGTACAAAATAAATTATCAGTACAAGAAACTAAAATGCTAGACCTATTTTCAAATGAAATTGCAAATGGTAAAAGAATAGAGGAAATTATCATCCTCAAAAAACTTATTGATTCAGAATATCTAAAAAAAGAAGAGTTTAAAAAGATAATTCATTATAAATATGGCATTTTTGTCTCAGATGAGACAATTACATCATGTATCAAAAACATCAATTTTGATTTTGTAACTAAAAATCACAATGGAAAAAGGGAAAGTTTAAGCCAAATATATGGATTTAAAATAATTTTTTATGATAAAGGGATTTTCTTATTGAGTGATCAATTTAAAAAATCATTAAAAAATGAAACATTTTTGTGGTTTCTAAATGATATGCTTGATTACTCAGAGAATATATATGATAGGAATTTTGATAAAAATAAGTATGTAAATGGATTTATCTTATACCAGAAATACTCTCGAAAGGATGTTTTTCGAATTTTGAATTGGGATCAAAATCCTTTAGCACAAAATGTTGGTGGTTATCTTATTCATCCTCAAAAGAAAAACTGTCCTATATTCGTAAATTATCACAAAGAAGAACATATTTCGAGCACAACTAAATATGAAGAAGGCTTTGTTAACAATTCTGAATTTGAATGGATGTCTAAATCTAGAAGAACATTAAATAGTAATGATGTAGTTACTATAAGAAATTATAGTAAGGGACTCCGCATCCTTTTATTTATTAAAAAAAGCAATGCTGAAAGTGATGATTTCTATTATATGGGTGATGTGACACCTATTGATGATAGCTTTGAAGAAACTACTTTAGTAGATGAAAACAACAAAAACGTTTCAGTTGTTAAAGTGAGATACAAGATGAAACATCCTGTTGAAGATAACATCTATGAATATATTACTACACCAGAAGCTGAATGGGACAACTAAAAACAAAAATGTATTTAAAACATTTAAAAAAACCAGTATACATTATAAGCCTATAAGATAACAAATGTTACTAAAAATAATAATCTTATATATTTTGGAATTATAGGTATTAAGTACCAGTGAGCCGGGAATAGCTGAATCATACACTTTGCCATTTTCCACCTTTGAATTCCAGAAGCATTATTTTTCCGGTATCACAAGGTTTCTTTTTTTAATACAGATACAAAATGAATAACATGAGTTGCCTACCCAAAAAAAGTGGTCAATTATTTCATTATATAGGATTAAAAATTGATTAAATTCATGTAGCTCAAACTTTTAGATACGATCCCTTATTTTCTTAGTAATCTTTCTTTTTATAATTCTCTCATTTTCATCAATAGCAGGTCTCAAGAACGGTTTTGGGGGTTGGTTATAATTTCTACCTTTACTATCAACTCCAACAAACCCATACTCTACCCGCCGAGCATACTCTACATCAGAACCTACATCAACTGCAATTTGAGATCGATCTTTTTTGGCACTCAGAATTTTGATAGAGTTCATAAGAGTACCTGTTCTACGAGATGGGAATTTGGGTGGGCCTTTTTTGGAATTGATCTTAGCATCCCTTACAACCATATGAGCACTCTTAATAACTGCATCCTCGACTTCGGCCAAGAGCTTGTCCCCTAATATCTCAAATTCTTTTTGAAGATCATCAAATCCTTCAATTTTGAATTCCAGTTTCATCAATGTATACTCCCAAATAAAATAGTTAATATCACTAGAATAAGACCAATTAACAGCTCAAGTATGACCGCTGAAAGTTTTGAGCTCATAGCATCAATTCGAGTTTCTATCCTGACCATCCAACCACGAAGTTCTGATAACTCTTTTTCTCTATCATGCTTTTCGGCTATTACAGCTTCACGTATTTCAGCACGTATACATTTTTGGTACTCTGTACATTCGGACCTTGTAACAATGTCACGAGTCTCCAAACTCATTCCACAACCTCTAGTTCGCATTCAAAATGGTGTACATTATCTGTTAAGATATTATAAACGGGCTGTACTGACGTGATAGTATAACCCGATTCACGTTGATATCCTGTATTCAAGCTTGTAACTATCATTCCTTCACTGGCAACCACATCTGATGGTAATATGAGTGATATAGAGGAACTAACGCGAGGACCACTATCATACATTTTAATATCACCTTGAGAAGTTCCACGAGTAATAAATCTGCACTGAGTTTGAGTTTCAGTATCTGTATAAAGAGGTGAACCATATTCATCATGTCCAACCTCTTTTTTTAGAGTCAATGTACACGTATGTATCAACCCGATCAGATGGAGAGTCATCTTAGGTCACCTACCACTGCTTGCATTAACTGTACCTGGCCCAGCTCGACCAGATATCACTTTGCTACTCATTTTAGTGTAAAGATACTTGCGAACATATTCATGTGCTTGATTCACATGAAACTGTATCTGTCCCTCAATATCGTTTTGTTGTGTCTCTGACCCTAACTTTAACTGATTTGCAAGTTCACCAGTATACTTCATTTTTTGTAGTACAAGAGATACTGATAGATGGATACATGCCTGTTTTAGGTAAGGGTGATCAGAATTGGTTATACGTGCTTGAAGTAAGACCGAGGTTTCTGCCTGTTGAATGATCTCAGATATCTGGGTAACATCGATCGTCTCGGGCTCAACATAACTGGTAATATCAGTGACATCGCATAACAATAGCCATCACGTCCCCATATCATCTTTAACCGTTCCATTTTTGCTGTTATTTTTAGATAAAGTTTTTTTGGAACTCGTTTTTACATTTGTGTCCTTATTCATACTTTCATTTTTGGTACTGGAAGGACGTGCATTCTTAGTCTCCTTAACCTCGATATTTTCTTCATGAATCTCCTTTTCGACTGCAGCTTCTGAAGAACCAGGTTCTATGGAATTAACAGTCCCTTGATCCTGGTTTGATTTACTTGTTCCAGTAGAAACGATGGGGTGCATATCATTTCCTTTTTTATTTTTCCTAGAACTTTTAAGGTTGATTTTTCCTGCTCCCTTTTCAGGCTCTTCGGGAAGTATTGTAACAGAAGTTCCCAGTTTCTCAACATCTTGTAACCCCATTACAGTGACATCGTTTCTCTTAAAAACATGTGGTCCAAGTTGGAGGTTATGGACCCGTATTTTCACTTTTACATTGGTTTGCATGCTCTACTACCCCTTTGCTCATATCATGCAGTTGTTGTAAGGCTAGATAGCTTGCAGAGCACTGAATCTTTTTTTATCCTGAGTACTCCTGCTTCGAATACACGACCGTATATGGGGCCAGTGGTGGGTCGTTTACTGTCAGTACCGTGTTCAGTAGTAACCTCTTGGCTTAGATAGAAGTCGAGATACTGTTTACCTGTATCTGGTGTTGGGGATAAGAGACCTGTACCTTCAGCAAGAGTGTTACTCTTGAAAACATTCCCACCGTTAAGAAGGTCTGAGAGTTCAGGGAGTTCTCTTGTACCGTTACTGTTCCTTGACTGTATGACCTTATTATAGATGTTAGGTGCAAGTGTTAAGTTCCATTTCAAGGCATCTGTGGGTACATTATCTGTATCGAACAGATTATAGGCTCCCACAACAGCGTCTTGTATACCACCAAACTCACCTACATTGGTGGTAGTAGCAAAATCATTTCCCGCACCTTCATACATACCTGGAATTTCATAATTAGTACCGTCTCGTGATACTCCTCTTAGTATCATGGTCTCTTCGGCTGATGATACCATGTATGCAGCATCCAGTGCTGCAGAACTATCGATCTCAGTTCGTTTGTTCCTCATAGCTTCGTATAATCTTCTGTCAATGACATAGTCTTTCCAGATAATGGGTATCTTGCTGTTAGTTAATGCGAAATCAACAGTATCGATATTACCATCACTGAAATTATAGCTAACCATAGCCTTTGACATTTCCTGTAATTCGACCCAATCCACAGAAGTTTCACCAAAACCGTCTCCTATTACGATCTCAACTAATTTTCTTGACCTGTTCACTTGTCTTAATGGTGGATGTATCTTTGCATCCATCTGACGAGAAAAATTGAATAAAACGTTTGACATTCCTTTAACCTCCACTCAAATTATACTCCTTACCAGTATTCTGATAGCATTACCTGTAGAATCAGCATCATGTGATGCATAACCTACATGGAAATTAACTCCACTATTATTTTCACCTTCACCTTCACCTTCTTCAACTGGTACTGCTTGTACCTCACCATTATCTGCTGGCACTAAAGGTTCATTTTTGTTCACTTGCTGATCCTCAGCTAAAATAGCTACTACAAAGAATCCAGTACCGTTATGTACGGGTACCATGTCGTTGATAGAATAAGGTGTATCTCTATCAACTGGCTTGAATGTGGCACCTGCACCATATCCCGCCCAGCCGCCAGGTTGACCTTCAGCATCACATATAGTTATTAAGGACTGGTCAGACCCTTTTTTAATTAACAAACCGGGTTTGATATTATCAGTTTCAGCTTTCAGGTACTCGTTTGGAGTTGGTTGACCCATGATAACATCATTTAATGGAGCTTGCAATCCATAATATGTCATCAGAAATCCTCCCACCTTTTCTCAGCTTCGTTCCATTTGCCTAAACTGCTAACCTTTTTCCCGTTCTCATCAGGATATGTGATATTGAATGATCTGCTGGTGGAATAGGGTGCAATGCGTTCATAGGATGCAGCCAATTTCTCAATTTGTTCTGATGACATGTTCTTGATCAATTTGAGGTCGGGTTCAAGACCGGCTGCCATGGCAGACCTTGTATACTTTTCAGTAGCTCTGTTCTTTTCCTGCTCCTCTTTCCACTCATTCATTAACGCAGCTGACATTTTCTTTGCACGTTCATCCACCATCTCTTGTACTTTCTCTGCAGGTATTCGTTCGGCTGCTGACATGACTATGGACTCATGTTCCTTTTTTAAAGTTTCAAAGGATATGTTGAGGTCAGTGAGGTCTTCCTTAAGTTTCTGGTTCTCTGCTTGCAATGAAGCTAATTGAGTACTATCGATTCTCATTTTTCCATCTTGATTCATTTCAGGTTCAGTTTCTTTCGTTTCTTGCTGGGACTCAAAGTTTGACATGGGTTTTGTACCTCCTCCGTTGTTTGTTTCGAGTATACTGTATCTCGATACGAGTTTAAGCTGGTCTTTTTCGAGAGGATTGCCATGACTTGCGTTAAGTAGAGTGAACGTTGCTTCATTCCATGCAGGATTACGGACAAGAGTTACACTACGGTTCTCATATCCTTCTACCCACCCTTCATTTAGCGATTCTGATATACCAAAAACTGACCACGTGTGTTCCCATGTACCTTCAACGATCTTCTGTTGAGCTACCAGATCAGTAATCTCTGCACGTATCCATATATCATCATCTATGGACCATGCATCTACCACTCTCCCAATTTCCCCTTTAGGATCTTCGGTAAGGTCACAACCGTGTTCATTATCTCTGGAGCATATCCGTACAACAGATCTTAGAAGTGAGCTTATGGCATTATCTCTTTCTGAAGAGGGTATACCCCACCCGTTCTTGTTGATCTTTCCTACAGGAAATGCAATACCTTCAATCAAGACCATTATAAGAAATGCACGTATACAACCGGTATATAAGGTTAATACAACGAAAAAACTTGGTTTTGGTCTATATTTAAAAAAAGAAAAGAATGTAAATTATTTAATTTCCTGAATTTTCATCAGGAAATCTTTTCAAACCTATTTTCCAACCCAAATAAGCTACCAGCAATGCTATTATTATTGGAATCCATGAAATACCTGCTTCTAATGTAAAGCCACCTGAAGCCGTATCTAGATCATAGAATACCAACCATTCAATGCCATAATAACTTCCTATCAAGTAAGAGAATACTAGGGTGAGAAAGAATCCAAGTATCGATATATAATACGGTACATATTTCATAATTAATCCTCTTTAAATCTTAATTTTAACTGCAGTAAACACAGTTTCATTCTATATAGCCCTTGCTATTAATCGACAAGTAGACATATTTATAGAAACACACAGTTCAATCGTTTAAGCTTAATTTATGTTTTATATTGATGGCGTATATGGTTTTCATACTAAAAACTGGACATATGACAAAGAATATAAAATAACAAGATTTGTTTTAATGTGGACAATGAACATTTATTGAACTTCAATCAATGAAAAATTCTAATTGAAAATTGTTTGGAAACCTGTTATATTGATTGGAATACTAAAACTATTTTTAACCATGAAAATGTTGTGATATTATGGAAGATAAAACAAGATTGCCGTATATGGTGATAACTAAAGAAGACTTGTTGTGTGAGGTTGGTGAGGATAATTTAGAGATGAAGAATGTGATTGAAAATATGTCTAAAGAATCCATGGAATTATTTGCAGAGAAAGTTTCCAAAGGCATAATGGCATCAGATGTTTATTGGGAGTCTATACGATCAGCTCTGGATACAATCTCAATCAACTCATATCAAATGGATAATAAGGAATAATAAGAATAGGTTGCATATATCATTTTAAGTACATAACATGTGTGAGGAGTGTAATAAGATAATGTACTACTTACAGGTGATTTAATGGATAAGTTTATGGAAGCTGCACTTGAAGAAGCACAAAAAGGACTTAATGAAGGTGGTATACCGATAGGCTCGGCTCTTGTCAAAAATGGAAAAGTTGTTGGGAAAGGCCACAATATGAGGATCCAGGAAAATGACCCTATGGCCCATGCAGAAATTGTTTGTTTGAGGGATGCGGGAAGAATAGAAACATATGGTGATACTATATTATATTCAACGCTAATGCCATGCTACCTTTGTGCAGGTGCTGCAGTACAGTTTGGTATCAAGAAAGTTATTGTTGGAGAGGCAGAAAACTTTACAGGTGCCTTAGAGTTTATGGAAGAGCATGATATTGAAGTTATTAATCTTAATGATTCAAAATGTAAAGGTATTATGCAAAAGTTCATACAGGAAAATAAAGAAATATGGTTTGAAGATATAGGCAAAGAATAAAGTAAAGATAATTTCGATTAACTGCTGATTTATTCTAAGCACTCGTTTCTACCCACTTTTTGTAAACAATAAAACTTAGGTTTTAGTTCACTATGATGTTTAACTCCTGCTGTAAAATGATTTACTATGAAAAATATCCAAATATGATTACATTTTTATATTAATCTCACATAAACGGATTTGACAAGATAGTGATCTTCCAAATCAAAGGATTGGATTTACCGGTCGTACCCGCTTTTCTCTACCACGCCTATTTGAAAATAGAAGAATAGGATGTGTTTAACAATGGAAGAATATACCTTCAAAGAAAGACTTTCTAGATGCTTCAATGGTAAAGATATAGATAGACCACCTGCTGTTTGCTTTACTCAAACAGCGACAGTTGGTCAGATGGAATCTACTGGTTCTTTTTGGCCAGATGCACATTTAAATACAGATAAAATGGTTAAATTGGCAGCAGCAGGTCATGATCACATAGGATTTGAATCTATCAGAGTTCCCTTTAATTGTACTGCAGAACCCAAGTTATTTGGTTGTAAAGTAAAGGATGGTAGTCCAAATATACCTCCAAGTGTACAGGGCAGTGTTGTCAAGGATAGTGAAGATATAAACTCACTCAGATCGATCGATATGATGCAAGGAGAAGTTGCAACAATCCTTGAATCAATTGAGATCTTGAAAAAGGAATATCCTGAAGTTCCGCTAATCGGTTCAATGCTAGGGCCAGTGACACTAGCAGAAAACCTCAATGGTGCACGTTTCTTTGTGAACATGGCTCAGAACGATGAACTGGTCCCTAACCTTCTTGAATTCACTTCAGAGTTCAATAAGGAGTATGCTAGAGCTATGGTCGAAAGAGGAGTTGAATATGTGGTCATGCTGGATCCTGTATGCAATGGTCAACTTCTAGGAAGAGACTATTATACTAAGTTTGCACAAAGCTACCAGCAAAATGTAGTTGACACGATCCATGACCTAGGTGCTATCTCAGTGATACATGTATGTGGGAATAATGATCAAATACTAGACCTTCTTGATATGACAGGTACTGATGGTATCAGCCTTGACCATAAGACCAATGTACAGCAAGCTCTTGACCAAATAAACAATGCAAGATATATAGGCAATCTTGACCCGAGTGGTAATTTGTATCAAGGTACTCCTGAAAAAGTAGCAGAAGAGGTAAAAAATGTATTGAATCAAGGTGTTGATATTCCAGCACCTGGCTGTGCAGTGGTCTCAAATACGCCTGATAGCAACCTAAAAGCACTTGTAGAAGCTACTAGAATGAATGGAACTAATTAACTGTAAAGGGTGAATGAACCTAATGGCAATGTTCATGTAAATGAATTATTTAACTGGTCAAATACCAGTTATATTTTTTTAAAAATATGAACTATATCATATGCTACATTTCATACATAATGGCAGTATACACTAATTTCTTGCAAGCTTGCTAATGGATATTCTTACAATTTAGGTATAGGTTCATACGCATATAGAGTTCATGCATAACTTGTATGATTATAGAATATTAAAGGCGGGGCCATACATTTTAATAATTTAAACCTTGTAAAAAAACCTTAAAAAATAGTTACTAATATACTCATGTATGAAGAGTTTAGCTTACTATCAATCTTATTTGCTTTGTAAAAATATTGTTAAGCTAATATCTTATTTTTCCATAGCTTTATTCCTCATATCCTTTGGAAACTTCTCAATTGCATACCGAAGGGATGTTCGTGGCATAATCTTCTTGTGTTGCATAACATACTCAAATATTTCTTGCTGATGCTCTCTACTAGCTTCCTTTAGCATCCAACCATACCCTTTTCTAACCAGGTCATCATCATCTGTGAGTAGCAGATCAGCAATCTCCAATACCTCATTAAAAAATTCTCCTTTACGTGCAGGGACTATTAATGAGACTGCAGCAGCACATCTATACCACCGATTCTGTGAAGATGTCCAGTTTTTAAGTGAATCAATATACTGAGGGTACATTTGAATGAAAGTACCTATAGTATGATTACATAGAGTATCACACTTTGCCCAGTTATTAACATAATCACCAATCCATCTTTCAAAGACAGCAAAATCCTCAGGTTCATACTGATCTTTTAGGCTATATGCCCACTTAAATGCAATAAAAGATTCTTCCAAATAATCTGATATCAACAATTCCTCACAATAAGAATATATTTCATTCTTGCTTTTTTCGGATACTAAATTGAAATATTTCTTCGCTATCTTGGAGACAATGGCAGTCTTCACTCCATAACATTTGACATCTTCCTTGAAAAAACGACTCGAATTCTCTTTAGTCCTCATATCAATATTAGATTCGAGTTCTGCTCTGATCAGAGAGATTAAATCATCCATATATATGTCTTGAAATAATTAGTATATAAGGACTTTCTAGTTCCCAGATATGACTAGTTGCTT
>Ga0207421_10007038_pt1 | contig 12095 bp, 10 predicted proteins | sample SodLakKL_010_SED_4_FD_187542 | JGI IMG/M metagenome (GOLD analysis project Ga0207421, IMG submission 187542) | Alkaline sediment microbial communities from Lake Tanatar, Kulunda Steppe, Russia - 8KL_010_SED (SPAdes) (version 2) | ecosystem: Environmental > Aquatic > Non-marine Saline and... | reverse complement strand
TTATCTTTCTCTTCATCTTTCTCTTCTTTTTCTGAAGAAATGGTAAGTACATTATTATCCAGATCGACTTTAAAATCATCCTTCTCTAGTCCTGGTGCCGCAACTTCTATACGAAACTCGTCATCACCCTCAACTAGGTTTACGGCTGGTACGTTTAAACCTGTTCTTTCGCTAAACATATTCTCAAGATCACGTCCAAAAATATCATCAATAAAACTTGGCGTATTTAGTCTGCTTCTTAATGTTGGTAACATATCTAAACCCTCCTTTTTTTGTTAAACATTAATTTTAATTTTTCACCTTATTATGGATCAAAAGGGATGCCAGAGTATTTAGTATATGTCAAAATGAAAGTAAAGCCAAGCATCTGATGACAAGATGACATAAATAAAATAGTGTTAGTTGACAAAATGACGTAATTAATTTATATGAGTTAGAAATAAATTTGTTTAAGAGTATCTACAAATTTTTCAACTTCCCCGGGTTTATTATACTTACTAAACGAAACTCTCAATGAGGGTTTTTCTGGGGTAACGCCAAGAGATGTGATTACATGTGACGGTTTATTGCTGCCTGAGCTACATGCACTACCACTGGTAACAGCAATACCTTCTATATCCAGATTAGCTAGCAGCATCTCTGATTTTTCACTTGCAGGTAAACGCAAATTAATAATTGTATGAATTCCTTTTTCATATACGTCACCATTAAATTCTATTTCGGGTATCTCTTCTTTTATCAGTTTAATTAGCTTTTGCTTTAGTTGGGATATATGATTTTGATTTTTATCAACATCTCTCATTGCTATTTCAAGAGCCTTGCTCATCCCTGCTATACCATATACGTTTTCTGTTCCGGCTCTCATATTATTTTCTTGTGCTCCTCCGGTAATAAGGGGCTTTAATTTACTATCAGGAGATAAATAAATAAAGCCTGTACTTTTGAGACCGTGGAACTTGTGTGCCGAACCTATAGCCAGATCAAATCCTGAATCGTTAAGGTTTATATTAAACTTACCAATGGTTTGTACGGTATCCGAGAAAAAGATAGCGTTATGGTTTTTACATATCTTATTTACTTTTTTCACAGGTAAAAGGTTACCTATTTCACTATTAGCATGCATAAGGCATACAACAGAAGGAGGAGATGTTTTAAGTATATTGTTAAGATGATCGGTATCTATATGGCCTTTTGAATCTATAGCTACATGGGTTACTTTTATATCAAAATGCCGGGAGATATTATCAAGTGTATTTAATACGGAAGGATGTTCAATTGGGCTGGTTATAAAATGGTATCTTTTTAAGTCAAGAATACAACTCCAAAGAATGTGATTGTTTGCCTCAGTACCACCGGAAGTAAAGATAATCTCGGAAGATGAAACACCTAATAAATTAGCAATACTTTTTCTGGAGTTTTCTATCAATACTTTTGAACGACGCCCATACTCATGGGGCGAGGAAGGATTGCCGAAATATTCTTTCATGGTCTTATTGACCAATTCTATAACTTCAGGCTCAATTGGGGTGGAAGCTGCATTATCAAAATATATCATGAGTTTTTGTTTTTACATATTGAGTTTACTAACTATACAATGAAACAAGAGTAAAAATAATACAAAACAAAAATACCTGAATGATAATTTGAATGATTTTTATAAAATTTAATTATAAATTATTTCTAATTTTTTTTCGTTTTCAAAACAAAACACTATTTTTGATATTTTGGTAAAAACGTACTAATTTGGTTTTCTTATTTCATTTAATTTATTTTATTTCAATTAGCCTATTATATACTGAAAATGTAAAATCTTATATAATATAATTTATTGTGTCTGATAGTTTAATTATAATTCCAACATATAACGAGAGCGATAACATTGAAAAACTTATTCGTAAGATTTTCTCGTTAACCAGGGAGTTTCATATACTTGTAATAGATGATAATTCTCCTGATGGTACTGCCAAAATAGTAGAAAATCTTATTTCTTCGTTTGAAGGCAAATTGTTTCTTACTCACAGGGAAGGTAAACTAGGCTTGGGCACCGCATATATTGAAGGTTTTAAATGGGCCTTACATCATGATTATGAATATATTTTTGAGATGGATGCTGATTTTTCGCATGATCCGGAAGATTTACCCAGACTTTACAATGTATGTGCTAAGGAAGGTTATGATCTGGCTATTGGCTCAAGATATATTGATGGGGTAACAGTAATTAACTGGCCAATGGGCAGAGTTTTAATGTCTTACTATGCTTCGGCATATGTAAGATTTGTTACGGGAATGAAAATAAAAGATACTACAGCCGGTTTCAAGTGCTATAAAAGAGAGGTCCTGGAAGCAATTGATCTTGATAGCATAAGGTTTACAGGGTATGCTTTTCAAATTGAGATGAAATTTACCGCCTGGAAAATGGGATTTAAGATAAAAGAGATTTCAATAATTTTTAAGGATAGAACGCATGGAGAATCAAAAATGAATACAAATATTTTCAAAGAAGCTGTTTTAGGAGTTATTTCTTTACGCCTAAAGAGTTTTTTTAAAAATTATAAACGACATAATCCGGTACCTGCAACAAATTAAATAAAAGCTTACCACATTAACAATAAACTTTTAACATAAAATCCATGTTTTATTTGAAAAATGCAATGATCGTCAATGAAGGCCGGGTCTTCAAAGGTGGCATTTTAATTGAAAATGAAAAGATTGCAGATATTATAGATTATTCTTATAATACTCTTGAACCGGTTGATGTAAAGGTAATTGATATAGAAGGCTTGCATGTTTTTCCTGGTATTATAGATTCTCATGTACATTTTCGTCAACCCGGAATGACTCACAAAGGTGACATATATACTGAATCAAAAGCTGCTGTTGCCGGGGGGATTACATCAATCATGGAAATGCCAAATACTATACCTCAGACAACAACGATTCAGAAACTTCATGATAAAATCAGAATCGCAGAAAAAAATTCATTAACTAATTATGCTTTTTATCTAGGGGCTACCAATAATAACTTAGAAGAGCTGTTAAACGCTGATCCTTCATATGTTTGTGGGATTAAGGTTTTTATGGGTGCTTCAACAGGCGATATTTTGGTGGATGATAAGAATAGTCTTTCAAGTATATTTGATAAAGTAAAAAAACTTATTGCTGTTCATTGTGAAGATGAAAAAATCATTCAACGGAATATTTCCCGATTGAAGCAAGAGTATGGAGATAATATACCAATTCATTTTCATCCGGTTATAAGAAGTAGTGAAGCATGTTATAAAAGTTCTTTAGAAGCTCTTAGCCTGGCTATAAAATATCAAACACGTTTACATTTACTTCATTTAAGTACTAAAAAGGAAATAGAACTTTTGCATGATATTCCTTGTGATAATGACAAACAAATAACCGGTGAAGTGTGTGTTCATCATTTATGGTTTACTGAAAATGATTACGATGAAAAAAAATCTTTAATAAGATGGAATCCTGCAATTAAAAGTGAATCTGATAGGGAGGCCCTTCGCAACAACATAAATTCTTATAAAATTGATACTATATCTACCGATCATGCCCCTCATGCTATAGAAGAAAAGCAGCAACCATACCTCAAAAGTCCATCCGGAGCCCCTATGATACAACACTCATTGTTAGCCATGCTTGATATTTATCATAAAAATCTTACCAGTTTGGAGACAATAGCTGATAAAATGTGCCATAATCCCGCAAAATGTTTTAACGTAAAAGAACGTGGCTTTATTCGAAAAGGATTTTATGCTGATTTAGCAATAGTTGATCTCAATTCAACGTTGAAAGTTAAAAAAAGTAATATTTTATATAAATGCGGCTGGTCTCCTTTGGAGGAGCATGTTTTTAATTCTAAGGTAATTCATACCTTTGTAAATGGTAAACACGTGTTCAACAATAATGTTTTTGATGAATCCAAAAAAGGTAAGCAGTTGTGTTTTTCAAAATAGTGTTTTATATATATGTGTAATAGCTTTATTTATCAAATAATAAATAGATTTCAAGTATTTAGAAATAATAAAACTTTGTTTGGAACTGTGAAAAAAATCTCATTATTTATCTTGTTTATTTTCTTTTTATTGCCTTCTTGTGGTGTTTTTTCTGGCAAAGGTGAATGTGAGAGGATTATAGAGAAGGACAAAATGATTGAAATAATGACAGATATATATCTTTTAGAATCATATGTGCAGGTTGAATCACGTACCAATACTTCAATGAGAGATTCTATGGATTATTTTTATGCCGGTTTGTTTGAGAAGTATGATGTTTCAAAAGAGACTTTCGATAAAGCTTTTGAATGTTATTCACTTGATGGGGAAAAGATAACCTATTTACAGGAGGAAGTTTTGAATAATTTGAGCATTATGGAAAGCGAGGCGATTGAGGAAGGTATACCAATTGATAGACCGGACCAGGAAGATACACCACTTGATAAGCCAAGCCAGGAAGTGGAATAGTATTTTATTTGGTATTAAAATTTGCTGGCTAACCTATTTGTTATATATATAATTCTTTTGGCTAGAGATGCTTAAGATAACTAAAACATTTCGTTTATCAACTTTTCATCTACGGTGTTTGGCATAGTAACTTTAAGCAAAGGTTCTTTTTCCATCGCCCTGTTAATTGCATATATAGCTTCTTCATTTCTTGCCCAGCTTCTACGGGCTATGCCATTGTTAACATCCCAAAATAGCATTGATTCAATTCTTCTGTCTGCTTCGGGCGAGCCGTCCAGCAGCATTCCAAAACCCCCGTTGATAGCCTCTCCCCATCCAACACCACCGCCATTATGTATTGACACCCAAGTAGCACCCCGGAAGCTGTCTCCTATAACATTATGTATAGCCATATCAGCAGTATATTTGGAGCCGTCATATATATTTGATGTTTCCCTGTATGGAGAATCGGTCCCTGACACATCATGATGGTCTCTTCCCAAAACAATTGGAGCGCTTACCAATCCTTCACGTATTGCATTGTTAAAAGCTCTTGCTATTCTTATTCTGCCTTCAGCATCTGCATATAGAATTCTTGCCTTTGAGCCGACAACCAGGTTGTTTTCATCGGCTTGTTTTATCCAGCGCAAATTGTCTGAAAGTTGCATTTGAATTTCTTCAGGCGCTGTTTTTTTCATATCTTCCAAAACATCTGCAGCAATACAGTCAGTAGTTTTTAAATCTTCCTGTTTAGATGAAGTACACACCCATCTGAAAGGACCAAAGCCATAGTCAAAACATAAAGGACCCATTATATCCTGCACGTAAGAAGGATATTTAAAAGTGCCGTCTTCATTAAAAATATCGGCACCGGCACGACCGGCTTCAAGTAAAAAGGCATTGCCATAGTCAAAGAAATACATTCCCCGATTTGCCATTGTATTAATGGCTTTAACATGTCGCTTAAGTGATTGCTTTACATACATTTTGAATTTTTCCGGATCGGAAGCCATCATATCATTAGCTTCATCAAATGTTAAGCCTGCCGGATAATAACCACCTGACCATGGATTATGCAGGGAAGTTTGATCGGAACCTAATTCAACCTGCAGGTTTTTTTCAATAAGTTTTTCCCACAAGTTTACGATATTACCTTGGTAAGCCAAAGATATTGATTCTTTTTTATCACGTGCAAGGTTTATACGGTCAATTAACTTATCTAGGTTATCATATACTTCATCAACCCATCCCTGTTGGTATCTTGTATTGATTGCTTTTGGATTTATTTCAGCTACAACACCAATTGCACCGGCGATTACACTGGCTTTAGGTTGTGCCCCTGACATTCCTCCAAGCCCACTTGAAACAAAGACTTTACCGGCCAGTCCTTCCTCGGAAGATTGCAATTTGCGCCCCGCATTCAATACCGTGATAGTGGTTCCATGAACTATACCTTGCGGTCCTATATACATAAAAGAACCTGCTGTCATTTGCCCGTATTGTGTTACACCTAATGCATTATATCTTTCCCAGTCATCCTGTGTTGAATAATTCGGTATCATCATTCCATTGGTTACAACTACTCTTGGAGCTTCTTTATGAGAAGGGAAAAGACCCATTGGATGACCACTGTATAAAACCAATGTTTGCTCATCTGTCATTGTGGCAAGATATTTCATGGTGAGCAGGTATTGTGCCCAGTTTTGAAAGACAGCTCCATTACCTCCATAAGTGATTAGCTCATGTGGATGCTGTGCAACGGCATTGTCAAGATTATTGCTGAGCATAAGCATTATTGATGCTGCTTGTTTTGACTTATGCGGGAAGGTATCTATACTACGGGCATGTATTTTATATTGTGGGCGAAACCTATACATATATATTCGCCCATACTTTTCTAGTTCATCTCTAAACTCGGGTGCAAGAATTTCGTGATGTTTTTTCGGAAAATAACGTAACGCATTTTTTATTGCAAGCTTCTTCTCTTGTTCGGTTAAAATCTCTTTCCTTTTGGGTGCATGATTTATGTATGGGTCATAGGGTTTTGGCCCTGGTAATTCACCAGGTATACCTTGCAATATAGCATTCTGAAATTCTTGTAACTCCATCTTTTTTTTAACTATTTACCTTATTTATTGATTGTTTTGGTTAATAGGTTCTCGTATTAAAATGTTGAAAGGTTGAAAAGTTTCTGGATTGAATAATTGAATAATTGACTTTAATACTTTCAAGGTTCTTATCTATTGGTTTGCTTTAGAGTTTAAATTGTCTTGTATATTTTACCTAAGGGCATTCATCAGTTTGTTCCACATTAAAATGAATGAATTCCCAATCAAAATCCTCTGATTCTATAGCATTACGTGTTAACTCAGTGCACTGAAACCGTAAATCGGCCAATCCACCTCTTTTCCTTTCGCCAGCCTCAAAACATTTTTCCATATCTTCACTTTTATATACCAATTTTCCTGCTTCATAAAAACCAACGGCAAAATTTATCTTTATAGGATAATCATTGGTGTTTTCTATACGTAGGTTAAGTATTGTACGGGTTTCGCTTTTAAAGATATTAGAACGTTGCCAGCGATATTCAATTTTCACATCTTCTATTGTTTCAAAATCCGTATATCTGATTTGTGCATCAGAGGTTGTAGTTAATGAAATTAACACTGTGGTTAAAATAATAAAAACAAAATTTTTCAAAAGATTTTTTTTCATAAGTCTACTATTAAGTGTTAAACAATTGAACGTTTTATGTTGTTTTTTTGTTATATCAAGCCTTGTTCTTTATCGTTGTTTGTATAATTATTATGATTTTGTTTAAATTTTTTCTTGCGAATTTTTTAAAACATTAAACAACAATTGCCTTGCACGATATAATTGGGCTTTGACTGTACCCAGGGGTAATTGTAGTTCATCACATATCTCATCATATGTAAATTCCTGGAAATATCTTAATTCAACTAGTATACGGTATCGGGGTTTAAGTTTATCAACTACTTCACGCATTAACTCTGCTTTTTGTTCTTTTATGTAAGTTTCCTCAGGATCGCTTTGTTTGGCAGTAATATCTTTAGTTGTGTCGTATTCATCAATTTCTTCATTATGTTCACGCGCAAGAATATTTTTTTTCTTTTTTCTTATATGATCGATGCAATTATTGGATGCTATTTTGAATAACCAAGTACTAAAAGCATAATCGGGAGTATATTGGCTAATATTTTTAAATGCTTTTCCAAAAGCTTCAATAGTCAAATCTTCAGCATCTATGCTGTTTCCTGTCATTTTGAGCAACATAAAATAAATGGTGTCCTTGTAGTAATCCATTAACTGAGTAAAAGCTTGTTGATTGCCTTTTTCAACAGCCTCTTTTACCAGCTTATGATCACGTTTTGCTTTTTCTGTTAGATTGGGGTTTACTTCCATTTATTATTTCTGTATAAAAAATCAGATATCAATATTATTGGATTAAATAATGTAAAAATAATATCATAAATTGGCGAATATAAAAATAATATATTTTCATTAAACTTTTTGGCTGAAAAATAATAATTTATAAGCAATCCTAATGTCCTGATAATGAATGCAATGATCCCCCATAACCAAAATTTTGTGAAAAAAATTATAATTATTAAGGATACATAAAAAGCAAAATTACTAATAGCAAACAAACTAAGTAAGAGTTTATGCTTTTTTTTGTAATATTTTCCGGTTGAGAAATGTCTTTTTTTCTGAATAAACCAGTTTTTTAAAGTATTTTTAGGTAAGGAATATGTAAAGCTCTCAGGGTTTATTTCTATAGTGGTATTTTTGCTGTTTGCTGTTTGATTAATGAACAGATCATCATCACCAGAGGCGATCCTGTAGTGGGAGATAAATCCACCCGCTTGGTAAAACAGATTTTTTTTATAGGCCAGGTTTCTGCCTACACCCATATATGGTAGTCCGGCCAGAGCAAATGAGAAATAGTTCATAGCTACTGTGAGCGTATCATATCTTATAAGTGAGTTAAAAAATCCTTTACGTTTTTCATATGCTCCATATCCCAGGACAATTTTATGACCATTTGATAATTTTTTCTGCATATTTTGGAGCCAGTAGGGTGATGATGGACGGCAGTCAGCATCAGTTAGAACAAGGTTTTCGTGTTTTGCTGATTTTATACCTATCGAAAGAGGTAGTTTTTTCCCTTTGAAAAAGTTTACGTTTTTGGTTAGATTAACTACATTTAGATGAGGATATTGTGATTGGAAGCTTTTTAATAACTTATTGCTTCCATCGGCAGATTGGTCATTTACCAAGACCACCTCAAAATCAGGGTGTTCTTGTTCAAGTATTTGTGGAAGATATTTTTTTAGATTTTCATATTCATTTTTTGCACATATTACAATCGATACTGGTTGTGCTTTTACATTTGTTGATTTTGGTTTATAAAAAATAAGTCTGCTAAGAAAAAACCATTGATAAATTAACTGCAATAATGTGCTAATTATTAATACGATAAAAGCTAATATCTCCCATTCCATATTTTTGATTGTTGCAAATTTTTATAATTTAACTTTTTGAGTTTTTGATTGTTTTATTTGTTTACTGTAAAATAACCGGCTAATTTTTATTAGTATAGCTTAGCTGGTGTTATGCGTTTTTGCTTTTTATAGTTTGCCTGTTGCGGGGGTGTAAAAGCGGTGCAAAAATATTTAAAACTTCCGGAAAATAAACCTTATTTGATCAATTCTTTTTTGATAAATTAAACTACTATAAAAAACCTCGAATAATCAATTACTTCTAAAAAAATTTACTGCTATATTTGCAAAATTTAATAGACAAATAAATGTATTTTCAATTAACAGCCGAAGATAATAACTCTAGAGCCCGAGCGGGTAAAATATCAACTGATCACGGTGATTTTGAAACACCCGTATTTATGCCGGTAGGGACTGCTGGTAGTGTAAAAGCTATTACTCAGCAAGATTTGTTGGAAAGTGTAAAAGCCCGTATCATTTTGGGAAATACTTACCATCTATACTTGCGCCCTGGTTTGGAAGTTATTCGTAATGCCGGTGGTTTACATAAGTTTATGGGTTGGAATAATCCTATACTTACTGATAGTGGTGGTTACCAGGTATACTCCCTTGCCCAGAGACGTAAGCTTAGTAATGAGGGGGTTTGGTTTCAATCGCACATTGACGGGTCCCGTCATTTTTTCTCACCTGAGAATGTTATAGATATTCAAAGGATAATAGGTGCTGATATTATTATGGCTTTTGATGAGTGCACTCCCTATCCTTGCGATTATGATTATGCCAGGAAGTCAATGGAACTTACACATAAATGGCTGGCAAGATGTTGTAAACATTTTGATAGTACTAATAGTATTTATGGACATAAACAAACTCTTTATCCCATAGTTCAAGGCAGTATTTATAAAGATTTAAGAGAAAAATCAGCACATACAGTTTCAGAATATAATAGTGAAGGTATTGCTATTGGCGGTCTTTCTGTTGGAGAACCACACGATATTATGTATGAAATGACTGACGTGGTTTGCTCTATCTTACCCAAGGATAAGCCCAGGTATCTTATGGGTGTGGGGACACCCGAAAACCTGCTGGAGTGCATATCACTTGGCGTCGATATGTTTGATTGTGTTATGCCAACACGTAATGCCAGGAATGGAATGTTGTTTACTAAAAATGGTATTATTAATATTTTGAATGAAAAATGGAAATTTGACTATTCAACTATAGATCCTGATGGTGTATCATATGTTGATAAATTCTATAGCAAAGCTTATTTGCGGCATCTTTTTATTTCAAAAGAAATTCTTGGTCCGATGATAGCAACCGTTCACAATCTAACCTTTTATATTTCGTTAATAAATGAAGCAAGAAATAAAATACACAACGGAAATTTTGCAAATTGGAAAAAAATAATGAATTCTAAACTTTCCAATAGGCTTTAAAAAAATAATTTTAAAGCATATTTTTTGTAAAATTAATAGTAGTAAAATCTGGTAATGATAAAAAAAATAGATACATATATTATCCGAAAATTTTTAGGGACATTTGTTTTCGCTATAACACTGATTATTCTTATAGTTATTGTTTTTGATCTTTCGGAAAAAGTTGATGATTTTATCGAAAATAAAGCTCCCCTGGATGAAATTATATTTGTTTATTATTTAAATTTTATTCCATATTTTGTTAATCTATTCAGTCCGTTATTTACATTTATTGCCGTAATATTTTTCACATCCCGTTTAGCTACTAACACCGAAATTATATCGATGTTAAGTGCGGGTATCAGTTTCAGGCGTTTACTTGTACCATATATAATATCAGCTATATTATTGGCTATGTTTTCGGTTTATTTATCTAACGTTTTGATTCCGCGCGCTAATGAAAAACGTCTTGACTTCGAACACACTTATGTGAGCAGCCCCTCTCGTTTCAGAGAGCGTAATATACATATGCAAATAAGACCCGGAGAGTTTATTTATATGGAGTCTTTTAATGACCGTACAAATAGAGGACAACGTTTTACACTTGAAAAAATTGAAGATGGAGAGCTCTATTATAAACTAGATGCCGGGACTATCAGATGGGATACTTTAGATAAAAAATGGACTCTCCAAAATTATCATATACGTGAAATAGATGGTTTGGACGAAGAGCTTAGCTTTGGTCGTAGAAAAGATACTGTGTTGAATTTCACACCCCAAAACTTTACCCAAAGCCTTAGCGAAATGGAGACAATGAATTTTAGGGAGCTTCAGGATCAAATTGATTTGGAACGGCTAAAAGGCTCGCCGAATATAAGGTTTTTCCTTGTTGAAAAACATCGCAGGATTGCTGTTCCTTTTGCAACACTTGTACTTACAATAATAGGTGTTTCTTTATCATGCAGAAAAACCAAAGGAGGAATTGGCCTGCACTTAGGTGCTGGTCTGACATTGAGCTTTGCATATATACTTTTTATGCAAATATCATCAACTTTTGCTACTAATGGAAATCTCCCCGCAGTTCTCGCAGCATGGATACCTAATATATTATTTGGAATCCTGGGTTTATATCTTCTGAAAACAGCTCCAAAATAAGTTGCCAGGGTATGCAATTGTTAAATTTTAAATAATACCTATTTTAAATATTTATCAATTGCACTAATTAATGTTTCTTTTTGTTGTACTCCGGTAAAGCGTTCAACAGGCTCACCTTCTTTAAATAAAATCAATGTTGGAATACTTCTGACATTATAGCTTGCTGCAATGTCTTGATTATCATCAACGTCAACTTTAGCAATAAGAGCCATATCGCCTATTTCTGCAGCCAAGTCTTCCAATATCGGATTTTGAATCCTGCATGGTGGACACCACTCGGCCCAGAAGTCTACCAAAGTAATACCTGTAGAGGTTTTTTCTTTAAAGTTAGATCCATTAAGATCAACCGGCGATGACGAGTCAATATTATTATTTAAATGTTCAGTATTTGATACATCATCATTGCTTGGTACTGAATTTGATGCATCATCATTGCTTGGTACCGGGCAGCAGCTTTGCAAAATAAAGATCAATCCTATAGCTACTGCAAAAGCCGGAATTACTTTTAATATATGATTCTTCATATTACTTTTACCTTTTTTCAT
>Ga0207421_10007036_pt1 | contig 12096 bp, 5 predicted proteins | sample SodLakKL_010_SED_4_FD_187542 | JGI IMG/M metagenome (GOLD analysis project Ga0207421, IMG submission 187542) | Alkaline sediment microbial communities from Lake Tanatar, Kulunda Steppe, Russia - 8KL_010_SED (SPAdes) (version 2) | ecosystem: Environmental > Aquatic > Non-marine Saline and... | reverse complement strand
GATGTACATAGGCGAAAGATTCGATGCCAGGCCTATCCCCATACCTCCTATTATTCGAGCAATGGAGTAGGTTGCGAATGTTTGAGATGTGGCTGTCCAAAGAGCTGAAAGCGTGAATGTAAAACCTGCCAGTATAAGCAGTTTTTTTCGGCCGAAACGATCACTTAAAGCTCCGGATAAAACCGCGCCTAAAACACACCCTGCCAATGCACTGCTCATTCCCCAGCCCTGAAGAAAGGGCATGTCGCTGGTTATTCCGAAATGAGCTTCATAAAAAGGCTTTGCACCGCCTACGACTACCCAGTCGTAGCCGAACAGCAGCCCGCCCATCGCTGCAACCAGACAAATCATCCACATAAATTTCGAATTGTACTGCATTTGCTCATTGTCCCGAATTGCCTTCGGCTGTTCCATACATGGTCTCCTGAGTTAGTCTTTTATGGTTTATTTGAAAGTTTGTCGTCGTTCATCAGTGGCCCCGCGCCGTTTGCGGTAATCCTGCGATGCACCACGGCTCCGGCGTGGGCGGGATTGATCTCCAGCACCCCATCGAACGCCTCACGCGCCGCAGCCAATTCTCCTCGGCCCAGACAACCCAGGCCGATCAGATATTGACAATGCTGGCGATTTCTAAGATTCAAATCCTCTTCAAAGATCAGAAAGTCGGGTAGCGACACTGCAAAATAATCAATCGCAGGAGTATCACACAAATGCCGGCGACCAAAATCAACCAGCCGCTCAAACCGTTCGTTCGCCGCGACCGGATCGCCCAGTTTACGCAATGCCAGCGCCTGATATAGCAGTTTGTCCGGCGGCTGATCGTTGTAGTACATCGCATCGCTAAGTTCTATCTTTCCGGCGGCGGCCTGCTGGTAAGCCTGTTTGGCATCATGCGGACGCTCAAGCTGATCATATGCCAAACCGCTATAATAATGAATATCATTTTCCAGACAGCCGTACAGCTTGCCTTCACCAAGATTTTCGGGGTAACACCTTGTCCGCTCCAGGGCGGACAATGCATCCTCTGGGAAGCCGTCCGAGAGGTGACATTTGGCCATTTCGGTCAGGGCCGTCACATAGGCACCGTTAACCTTACCCTCGCCACCTTCCCATGGATGAAATTGACGGGATTCCAGCAACGACAAGGCCGACTCAAACTGACCTGTCAGGTTCAGCAGTGTAACATACTCAATGAACAAATCATCGCGCTGCCGGACGGTTTCGATATTTTCATCCAGAAAGGCAAGTCGATCTGCCGGAGACTTCCCCAGCCGTTTGCGCAGCTGATCCAGTTCATACAGCACCCTCGCATCCGATCTGTCCAGCTCAAACGCCTTCTTGTAGGCCTTGTATGCGCTATCCTTATCCTGCCGTTTGTTGTAATAGGCCAGACCGAGATTGCGGTGCACCGTCGCAAACGCAGTATCCAGTTCTGCCGATTTCTCCCACGCCGAAATTGCAGCATCGTACTTTCTTTTGCCATACCACATATTCCCAAAGTAATACCAGGCATGAGCATCGGCAGGGTTATACTCCAAAGCAGCGTTCAACACCAAAATGGATTCGAGTCGATGCGGAAAACAGCCTTCAGGGCATGTTGCGGCAGCCTTTTTGAAATATTCCGTAGTCCTCTGATAATCTGCACTTTGAAGGGAATAATATCCCAAATAGTAATACACCATAGCAAAGGTCTTTTCGCTGCCTGCACCGGCTGCCGCCTCGCGGAGAAGTGCAATGGCTTCATCAAAAAATCCTGCACAGCCGTAATCAATCGCGATTTCAATGCTGTTGTGGACATTGCTCAACATGCGCCGCCGCTGATCCAGCCAAACCTTTGCAGCCATGTGGCCGTTTGTTTCCGACTCCAGCATTGCCCGTTCACCGATCACACCCAAATCCAGGCGGTCCAGGGCAATGGCACACATCGCCTCGGTTTTCGCCTGTTCTGTTTGCCCCATCCCACGCAGCAGCGCAATCTTCAAATGCCGCGCCTTGTGATTGCTTGAATTGCGAGCCAGGGCATCATCCAGATGGGCCAGCGCCACGGACCGATCACCTCGCAAACACGCTATCTGGGCCAGGGCGTAATAGCCGCAATCCTGGGTTTCGGCATTCCAGACGGATTTATAGAAAGCATCATAAGCGTCGTCCAGCCGACCCTGCATTCGTAAACATATCCCTAAATAATAGGACGGGTAGCCGTCTATGGGGTTAGGATTGTGTCGGTATTGGCGTTCCAAGGCAGCACGTAAACAGGTCTCCGCCTCGACAAAGTGCCCCTGACGGTACAAAAGCAGACCCAAGGCGGTATTGCAGCGCAGGTCGCCGGGATCACGGCGAAGCGCTTCGCGATAATACGGTTCAGGCCGATAGGTTGCATGGCGATACTGCTCCAAGTGCAAGCCGGCCAAATACAGCGCCTCGTTGTTCGCAATAGCTTCCGGTGGGCCGATGGCCTCTGCCGGCCTAGGCATTTCCATCGGCTGTTCCGGCTGTGGACGGTAGGCGACCAGCAAGCTACCATCTGTATCGAAAACCTTTAGTGTCATATCCTGTGGCTTTAGATGCGGTTCGAGGGCAACCGTTGCCTCAAATACCTCCGCCGGATCCAAATCAGCCGTTTCATCCAGACAGGCCTTTTGCTCTGCGCTTAGTTCAATCCGAATCCCTTTTCGCGGACCAGTCACATACACGCCCACATACGCTTTATGGCAGTTCAACTCCAGATTGACCGCCGCCTCAGGCGTTGCGTTTTTGACTGCGCCAATACCCTTGTAAGGAAAGAAATACTGCGTAAACCGCTTTTCTTCATAGGGCATCAACCAACTGAAATCAGGCTGATTATCCGTAAACACTCCCGTCATCAATTCGACATACGGCCCGTCCTCATCGGTCAGGTTTCGGTGCCACGCGTCGCCGAAATCACCGCATCCCCAAACCCATTGCTTTTTGCCGGGGCTGATGTGATGATCGGCGTAATGCAGCATCCCTGCCTGTCTGCCATGGTCATAGCCGCCCATGAAATCATACTTCGATCCGGCAGCCATATAGGAAGTCGGCACAGGGATATTCTTGAAACGACTGATGTCCACACCTGCCGAGTAGTCCACCTTATAATATGTTCCTCGGGCAATTGGAAATGACGAAACATCACGTTTACCGTGGTCAAATACAGCCCTCACATCCGGAGGGAAAATACTCTGGTAATCATCATTTGCAGCCACCGCCGGATTGGCCCACCACAAAAAGGTCTGCGGTTCGGCGGTGCGATTAAAGAGCTTGGCTTTGATTTCCAAAAAGGCCTTGTCCGGATACAATGTAAAGCCCGCCATCCCCTTGGTCCGCGTTAACCGTTCGATCTCACCGACCCAGGCGGTTTTGCTGCCGTCGGGATTGTCCTCAAACACAAACTCCACCGGATCGTACGTACTGGGCCGATGGTGCTGGGGCCAGTTAAATTCAATGCCGCCCGACAGCCACGGTCCGGTCAATCCCACCAGGGCCGGCTTAATGACACGATTATGATAGATAAAATGGTAATCGTTGGTCTTGTCATAAGCCATCTGCACCCGGCCGCCAAAGCAAGGCAGCAGCATAATCTTTAAATAGCGATTCTCAAGATAGACCGCTTCATATTCAACATCCTTTTTTTCATCGCTGATGGTTTCAATGACCGGCAGCGGGTAAACCGCTCCGCTGCTACCTTGGTAAACCCGTTTTTCAAGAAACATCGGATTTTTGTCCGGCGAGCCGACAGGATAGGTCGGAATCACAATTTTTTCGTTCCACACACAGACTTTATCAGAACTCATAAACACCTTTTCCATCACTCTTTGACCAATAGATCAATCGCTGCGATTGAAGTGAATCTATCCGCATCAAATCCCGCCTTTGACACGAAACGAACATATTGCCCCTCGATCGGTTCTTCAAAGAAAACGGTTTTCAACTGATCCGTTCTCTCGAAAGACCCCTCTGCCGCAGCATATCCCCACTGGCCCGGACTATCACTGACATAAACAGCATACTCCTTGACCCATCCGTTTCTATTTCCGTCCTGTCGAGGCAAATACGTTACCCCTTTGAGCCAAACGCTCTTTTTCAGACCGATCTGTATTTCATGCGGATGACTGGGATGTATGGACGCCCATTCGGTATGCCAAAAGGTTGTGGGGTCCTCGTCGATGGCCCGATCCCCTTCGTATCCATCTTGATGACTGTCCGTTTTTAGAATATACGCCTCCAGTTTTTGCATGGGAGACGGTTCAGTAAAAAGAGTCTCGATGGCCTTGATATCGACTTTGACATCCGGTTTAAATGCCGCAGATTGCATATACTTAAGCAGCGAATATCGCAATTGCCTTTGGACCGGTTGGTTTTCAAGGTCGTTGACAATATCCACACTGCACACAAGAAGCGATCCGGGGCCGACCTTGGCCTCAAACACAAGCCCCAACCGCTTGGGATCAAACCAGTCAGGCACAACCTGAACAATCGGTCTAAGCGCCGCCGGCAGATGACCCATCTCCATCGTTGCTGCATTTTGTATAAGCGGCGACCACTGCCAGTTGCTGTGGTATTCCGTGGGAAAATTCCCCAGCGCAGGATGCTCCGGATCACACAAAATGCCCAGCGTATGTGGTGGTTGTCCGCTGGTCCAGGCCGTGTTCCAAAAGATTGATGAAAAGCCCAGACCAACATCTGTCTTGACCGTGCCCGGATGCACTGCCAAAAGCACCCTGCCGCCCTGCTGCAAATGCGACTGCACCTCGGTATCCAGGCGGCGGGCAATAAGAATGCCGCCGTCCACGGATGTATCGACCGTCTCAGGATAAACCCAAACATCCCAGTCATTAATTGCATCGGTGTTTTCTATCGCCAGCTCAAGCGTGTAGCGGGCTGGCGCCGGCAGCCGCGACAGCGGAATATCGACATGCCCGATGGTATATAAATCCCCGGCAGCCAGCTTGTCTTTGTGAAGCATCCCTTGCCTGACCGCTTGGCCTTCCGTGTCCAGAAACGACCATTTGATCTTTACATTGTTTAGATCCTTTGGACCAAACTGACTGACATCCACCTGTGCCGAAAGCGTCTCGGATTCCGTAAATACTCGTTTCGGCAATCGAGCCAGCGGAACAACAGGCCCGCTGAACCGCTTATATTCAGATGGACTTATGTAGGGCTTGGAATCCCAAAATGGATCCAGCACGCCCACAATAGCCGTCCCCTGTCCGGGGAAGTCGCGCAGATCAAGCAACTGAAATCCGCCTAAATTCGGGGTTCGCAGGGCTGACTCAATATCCTCTTTGTAGCAGAGTACCTGCAACTTTCCGGATGCCATCAGAAAATCATGAGCCTGATCCAACATACCTTTCTGTTCAAGAAAATCCCGAAAGACCTCAAAATTTTTGGCCTTGAGAACTCCGTCGTATTTTTCGATTTCGTTAAAATTCGGATACACACACCATTGGCCGGTCTCGTGGGCAATCACGCTCTGGTTGGGATGCCTGTTGACAATATTCCGATAGTCGGTTGCGGTCTCCGGATCCTTGCTGTTGATCCGACTCCTGAGTCCTTCACCCCATCGCTGTATCCGCGGCTGAGGGATGTTATGAAACTCATTTTCTCCGATGACCGGCCAACCGGCCCCGCCCGTCACCAGACGGCGGGGATCTTTTTCTCGAACATACGGAACCCACTTGCGGAGAAAGTCCGCGCCGCGCCCCGGTCCGCCCGGCTCATTGCCGTAGGCAAACAGCAGGAAAGACGGATGGTTGCCGTAGGCCTTGAGGATGGCATCCGATTCATCATAAATCCATTGATCGACCGGATCGCTGTTACCGATTCCTCTCTCACCATAGTTGGTCCAGGCCGAACATTCCACCTGATAATAAAAACCCAGTTTATCGGCGGCCTCAAATGCCGCTTTCGGCGGACACCAAGAGTGAAAACGGATATGGTTTAGACCGTGTGCCTTGCAGATATTGATAATGCGCTTCCACGATTCGACATCCGTTGGCGGATAGCCGGTCTTGGGAAAAATGCAACACTCCAGCGTGCCCCGCAAGAAGATTCTGCGTCCATTGAGCAGGATTCTGTTGCCGTCGAGTTCGATTTGCCGCAGGCCAAAGGTCGTCGTGTGCTCATGGGTATCCGACTTTGTTTTGAGACGCGTTTTCAGGGTGTAAAGGTTCGGATTGTATTCATCCCAAACATGAATCGGACCTTCTAGCGGAATCACACACTCATCGATTGTGGCGGCAGCGCTGAGCCGAATAGCGTTTGTTTGATGGGTCGCAACCTTCTTGCCGTCAAAGAGTATCTCATAGACAAGATCGCCTGTCTGTATTTTATCCGTCCGACTGACGGCATGGGCAACAACTTTGACGGCTTTGTTTTCCAGATCCGGATGGACCTGTACTTCTTCGACCCAGGCAAGAGGTTTGGCCTTCAGCTTAAGGTCGCCGACAATGCCGTTCCAGTTGGATTGCGTGTGGTCGGAAATACTGTGAGCATTAATTCCCACGTCAACGATCATACGGTTGTCCACGCGGATTGTAAGCACATGCTCACCCGGCGTCAGTAATTCGCCAAGATGATAGGTATGTGGAACCGATAAGTTACGCATCGAACCGGCAGCAGTTTCACCAACCCAAACATGTGTTTCCCAGTGCGGTCGTTCGAGAGTCAGCGTGACATGCTTATCTTTCCACGATTCAGGAATCAAAACCGTTTTTTGATACCATGCGGCGCCTTTATAGTATTTATCAGGTTGGAGCCAGAATGGCATCTTAAAATTTTCCGCCGTGCGGTACGGCGCATACTTTTCCTTACCCCACTCGTCATGCCGAATTCCACCGACCCAAGGTGTTTCCATCCCCGGTTTCTCCCCGAATCCCTGCTCTTGAATCGATCCCGGAAGCATAACAATCGTATCGTCGGACAGCTTTGTCTGGTACCATTTCTGCTCCATCCCAATGTCCTCTGCATCCAATGCAAACTGCCATGGGCCTGAAAGATCAATAGAACTCGACGCAAACACGACGATACTCTTCAACAAAAAAACAGCAACCATCACATTCTTAATCCAATTCATCTGCGGTTTCCTTTCTGTTCTGCTCTGATTTCCAGAGACATCGTCTCGAATACAAAAATTCCCTATAAAATATTTATTGAAAAGGGCTTGCATTGTCACTACAGAAAACTCTTATTGTCTGGCGTCATTGATTGCTCGAAACATCGCTAATAAATTCTTGGTGGGCACATTGCTCTGAATGTTATGAATGCTGTTAAAGACATATCCACCGTTCTGGCCGAAAACATCTATGCGCTGTCGCACTTCGCGATAAACCTCATCCGGCGTACCGAACGGAAGTGTTTTTTGCGTATCCACACCACCTCCCCAGAAAACAAGCTGATCGCCATATTCCTTTTTCAGACTTGCCGGATCCATCTTTTCAGCTGAGCATTGTACAGGATTTAAAACATCAAATCCAGCTTCGACAAAGTCATCCAGCAATTCATATACCGAACCACAGGAATGAATAAAAACTTTCCAGTTGGTTAGTTTATGAATCTGGTCGTTGATAGCTTTCTGGAAGGGTTTATAGAGTTCACGATAAGCCTGAGGAGAGATAAAGAGGCCGCGCTGAGTGCCAAAATCCGTGCCGCTGACAAACGCCACCTGAACCTTATCACCGACAGCCTCAGCAAGCATCCGGATGTTTTTAAGGCCTATCTCGCACTGATGCTCAAAAACCTTGTAAACATAATCAGGATGCATGGCCGTTGACATATACCACTGTTCAACATCACGGATACCTTTGGGATGCTTCATAAAAGGAGCCGGAACAAGAGCAATGTCTCCAAACGCAACTCCCGGAATAGTCAAATAAATCCCGGCATCGGTATTTTCATAATACCAATCAACCTGCCGCTTGAAATGGGCTATGTCCGCTTCACTGAGCAAGCCGAATTCCTCGCAGTTGTCAAGATAATTAAGGTTATCCTCATCAATCTGTTGTTGTCGGTTCACTGCATCCCAGAAATAACTGTGTTTGGGCATCTTCGCACAAGGAGCAACGCTCGTGTCACCTTGCGGATGCATAAGCAAATCGCCGTTATCATCTTTAGTGTAATTGAACTGTCCTGGCACAAGTACCTCTGTACCATCAACCGGCATACGAAAAGGCTTCCATTCGGTGTTTTCAAATCCGAACATATTACACCGCGGCGACACGCCGACAACATCCAAACCCAACGCACCACGCAAGTCTTCATCAATCTCACCGAGCATCTGATAAGGTTCAGTAACTTTCACACGATAATCCTCTTCACCGAGCAAAACCTTTCGCAGCCTGTGAACCGCGCAAACTCCCATGCCGGTCTGGCCACCCGCTCCAAAATCAACACAAAGCTGATCCGCTGTTTTATGCTCAAGAACCGCCTGTAAACGCCGGCGAGAAGAATGTAGTTTTGTAGACAATTTTTCAGTCACATTAAGTCCTTAATAGCTTCAGATTCGATAAAAACCAACTCATAGCTATCCAGCAAATTCTATTGCCCAAGGGCAAGGGACACCTATGAAATTCAAATATACTTGCCTGGACGATTTAATAATTCCAATATGAGCGGTAGATCTAAAAGCATCGGTTTTAAATTCAATCTTAATAAACCAGCCATCGGCCGAAAACGCAAAATTGCGCAAAAATACCGCTATTTTCGGCAACTTTTAGCCAACTGCTCGCTTGGTTCGATATTTCAAGCGATACTTAAGCGGATTCAGGCCCGTTTGGGAGCGAAAATATGTTGCGATGTGATCAGAACTTGTAAATCCCATCTTCTCACTAATCTGTGTAATGGTAAAGTCAGTTTTGCACAAAAGTTTTTTGATTTCATCAACGCGTATTTTTTTTATGTAAGAATGCATAGTAATCCCTAAAATACGCTTGAATCGATCGTGAAGTGCTCTTTTGGAAATTGCGACATGGTCGGCTACATCACTTACTTGAATAGGACGGCGGCGGTTGTTTTGTATAAAGCGCACTGCTTCTAAAACAAGAGGATCCGAAATGGCCAATATCTCAGTAGACTGTCGGGCAACCAAATGGCTTGGCTCGACTATAATCTGATTAGGTAAATTTTCAGCGCCTTCCATTAATCCACTCAGCAACTCTGCCGCCTGATAACCAGCCACTTCAAGATTTAGCGAAACACTCGATAAAGACGGCAAAACTGTGTTACAAATAAATTCATCGTTATCCACCCCTAAAATAGCCACTTCATCAGGAACACTGGCTTGCGCCAAACGGCAAGCATCTCTGGCTCGGCGGGCCCTATCATCATTACAGCAAAAAATACCGATGGGCTTGGGAAGTGATGCTATCCATTCAGCAACCCTGTATTGCTCCTTATTCCAGCTTTTTTCTGACCGCCGTTTTAGCTGACGAAATATATTGCAGGTAAAACCACGATTTTCTAAATCCTCTCTGAAATTAATCTTGCGATTTTCCGACCAGTACATATCATCATAACCAAGATAGCCAAAATTAACGATGCCTTTTTCTCGAAAGTGGTTAGCAGCCCAAGCCCCTATAGATTTATCATTTGTTGTTATTCGGTATGTGCCTGGAACATATTTGTCCAGATAACTGGCAAAAACAATCGGCACACCGAGATCAAAGAACATCTCATTTTTTCGCTGCTCTCGCATAATAATTCCGTCCACATCCCGAACCAGATTTTCCAGGCGGTTTCTCGAAGATTTGGATGATTGCAGATAAAATGGTTCCTGCCATTCGATAAACCACGGTTGATGCAACTGATTATAACCCAATATACCGCGAAGCAAACCCCTGCCGTACTCACGAGATGCTTCCAACAACAATAATACTTTTCGATTTCTAAATTGCATCGGACAAACTCCAAGTTAAAGCAAGACAGACGACTTAGACGACAACTCCATACTACCCTTAATGCCTGTTTTGAACAGATAATTTTTCATTTTAACCGCTGTTTCCCAGCAAGTAAGCATCTGGCTTGTTCCTGCCATAATTCCGAGCATATTCCGCTTGTCGTTGAAATTCCAGCGGTCAAAAACAGTTTTTCATTCGCGAACCCACTGTCTCTTTGATGTCAATAATCACAATCATCTGCCGGGGTTGTCCACAATATGGACTTTACCTGAAACAATCGCATCCCTGTCGTCCCTGACGGTCAAAAACCAAACGGTGGCATCATCGGGCAGCGGAGCCGAAATCCTGTTATCCGCTATCGTCATTCCTATATCCGCCCACTGGCGTTTGTTGATCGGACTGTCTTGTGTTGTATAGTGCAGCATCGCACCCATCAGTTGGGTTTGCGCTTCAACCGTCGCGACAATCTGCCCGTCCTCGACGGCCTCCGAAGTCACTGCTGGCAACGGCGCGCCACCTCGGAAGTAATGATCGGTAAAGAGGTGAATCTCCTGAGGCGCCCAGCCATGAGGGTGGTTGTGCGGCATATTAACCGTCAGCCGAAGCAGGGGCGGCGATTGGGGCAGTGCAGCGGTTTTGGCCCAACTGTCAATCGGATAGGCAAAATCATTAGTGCCATTGACAAAAAACATCGGCATCTTCGCTGCCCCGACATACCGAGACGGCTCAAACCATTCGATCCACCGGGCCTTTTGCTCCGGCGACAATTTTGCAAAATCCGGAAGCCAAACGCTGTTTTCATACAAAAACCCGCAGCCGTACACCGGTACCGCCACCGCGAAGCGATCGTCCAATCCGACGGCGATACAGGTCAGGTAGCCGCCCCAGCTGATCCCTGTCACTGCTATCCGATCGGCGTCAACTTCGGGCATCGACCGCAAGAGAGAATTTGCCAACACCACATTTGACACCGCATGATACGGCCACTGAGCATTCAGCGGGCGATCAATCCCGCTAAAGGCGTTAAATGTATTCGGACCATTGTCGCGAACCGATGGACCGCCGTTTTCAAGTTTCTGCTTATCCGGCATATACCCGTACAAATCCATCGCGATGGCCGCATAGCCCCGCTCGGCCCACAGCTTAGCCCATTCCCGAAAGGCCGTGCCTCCTCCGCCGTGAACCAGCACAATCCCGGGGAAGTTGATGTCCCGCGCAGGATCGCCGGAAAGCGTACCGGGCGTAGCGTAATAGGCAAATACGTCGGTTTTGGACTTATCCTTATAGGGCGGACCGCCGTACAGCAACGACCAAACGGTATCAGTTCGGTCCAGCCAGCGAAATCCGGGGGCCTGCTCCAGCAGTTCCATGTCCCATATCGCCGGAATCGCCGTATCTTGCCGATGGAAGGCCTCCCCTGCAACCGGACAGCACCCGACAACGATTGTCCCGAAACATAACAGCGCCAGTTTGAGCATTCTTGTCATCATATCTCTGCTTTCTCGACTCCCGCACATGGTCTAAAAACACGTCGACTCATTTGACGACCCTTTCTTTGTATTCAGGCAAAACCAACAGAACTCACCTTAAATGGACTGGTCATAAAACGCACGGATTGCCGATGCCTCGGATTCAGAGCTGTATCGCGGGTTTGGTTCAGACGGCACAAGCGCATGGGTCTGTCTTCGCCAGTCTTTCAGTATTTGATGCAGTTGCTTGGTTGTATCGGGCAGCATCTCGGCCAGGTTGCGACGTTCACCGATATCGTTTTGGAGATCATAGAGTTCCAGACCGCCGTCCTCAAAATACTCTTGCAATTTCCACCGGCCCAATCGCATTGCCGAGCCGGGACGTGTACGAAATAAGGGATCGCGCGTTTCAACATTACCCTGACCGTAGGCCTGAAGGTAAACAGGAAAATGCCAAAACAGCGGCCGCTTTGGCAACTCTTTTGTGTCGGTCAACAGCGGCATCAAACTGGCGCCATCGAGTGTTTTAGTCCTGGGAACCGATACGCCGGCCGCATCGAGAAAGGTCGGGAAGAAATCAATCCCGCTGACGGGCGTATGGCAGACGGTACGCGGACGCACTTTGCCGGGCCAGCGAACCGCCATCGGCACACGAATCCCTCCCTCATAATACGACCCCTTTTCACCGCGTAGAGGCGATTGGCGAGAAATGT
>Ga0207421_10007035_pt1 | contig 12097 bp, 13 predicted proteins | sample SodLakKL_010_SED_4_FD_187542 | JGI IMG/M metagenome (GOLD analysis project Ga0207421, IMG submission 187542) | Alkaline sediment microbial communities from Lake Tanatar, Kulunda Steppe, Russia - 8KL_010_SED (SPAdes) (version 2) | ecosystem: Environmental > Aquatic > Non-marine Saline and... | reverse complement strand
ATCATTAATTGTGGGAGAGTGATTGTGATGAACAAAACTGAACGGATAGACGCTTATTGCAGGGGGAAGCTGGATGTTCCGTTAAGTAAAGTAGTGTTTGACTGGCTAAACGTCCCAAGGAACGTCCGTTTAATGTTTTATCGTTACCGAGAATACGGTAGTTTAGAGAACTGGAACGAACAAAAACGCAAATTTGAGAGAAAAATGAGCCTATGGCGGTGGAATGTCTTGGCTATTTTGTTTGTTTCGTCTATTATAGAGGTATTCTTTTAAGGAGTGGTTTTATGCCAAAACAGAGATGTAACCTATGCAGAGGAACAGGAAAAGACTTAATGAACCCGCTATCGGATTGTGGATTTTGTAGTGGACAAGGAATGATCGAAACGGAAGGAGAGTCTAAAGATGATAGTGGAGATACCGGGGACCCCGCCGAGCAAGAACAAACATAGCGGAACGCATTGGTCCCAGAACTATGTGGTGGAAAAGAAATGGAAAGAAGCTGCTGGGTGGGCCGTAAAAGCGCAGTGTTCACCAAGCGACTATCCAGACCCGCCAGTAAAACTAATCATTACCCTGGTAGAGAATGACCGAAGGAAAAGGGATATACTAAACTATGCTTCCCGTGGTATGCACGGCTTGATCGACGGACTGGTGGAGGTTGGAGTGTTGGAGGACGACGATTATGAACATATTAACGCTATTGAGATGGATTATGTAGTGGAACCGGAGAGGGATGATAAAATGACGGTGATCGAAGTGGTAAACAATGAGTAGTTTTTTAACATTTAACACCTGCAAAGCCAAGGACCCGAAAACAACAGGGCCGGGTATTTGCACGTTGTCTCCCGACGAGATCCTTTGGTTCAATTTTTGGGAAGCCTGTTTGGTTCACAACTATTTTTACCGCGGAAGGAAGGTCCCTGGGTATGACGTTGATACCCGCTGGAAGTCTGATTGGGTGTTTTGGAAGAAACTTAATCGAATAGTAATCAGAGACTCAAAGTTTTTCTTACATATGTTGGCCGGGTTCTTACTTGCTTTCATTTTTTTTATCGTTGTTAGAATGGTATCTTGGAAATTTTACAAACCAGGAGATAACAATGGACGAGATTGAACTACTGCCAGCGCAAGATGAGTTTATTTTTTCAGACAAAAAGTTTGTATGTTTTGACGGCGGCTGGGGGAACGGAAAGTCTACCGCGGGTTTTTTAAAGCTCGCTTTACATTGTTATAAATATCCTGGGACCAAGGTTGGATTATTCCGACAGGACAAGGTGGACTTGCGCCGGTCCACGCTTACCGAATGGAGGGACCTTTACGACGATTACGGATATTTCCACTCCGACGACTCTACCTTCTATTTTGACAACGGTTCCGAGGTCCTGTTCCATCAGCTATCAGATCTGCACAAGTTAAACAACCACAATTTATCCGCCGGTCTGATCGAACAGGCAGAGGAAACCACACCGGAAGCCTTCTGGACTTTGTTTGGAAGAATGAGACGGACGGACGCGGATCATAGGTGGCTGGGGGTTTTGTCTAACCCGGAGGGCCACGACTGGATCTGGAAGCTGTTTTACCAAAAAGAAATTCCTGCTCCTGATAATCAAGCGAAACAGGAAATGGAAGAAAATGATATACCCCCGCCTTCTCCCGATGATTTTCATTTAATAGCCGCCGACACATATTCCAACAAAGAAAACCTTCCCGACGACTTTTTGGCTTCTTTGGCAACACTGCCGGAAGAAAGGTATAAAAAATATGTTTTAGGTTCCAGGGACGTTCAAAGGGGAGCAATATACCCCATGTTAAAAGAAGGTGTTCAATTTATAGATCCCTTTCCCATCCCCCGGGAATGGCCAAAATACTTTACGTTTGACCACGGTTCTCAAAATCCTTCTGCTGGTTTGTGGATAACCCAAGACTACGAAGGCAGAATGTATGTTTACCGTGAACATTATGCCGAACCGTCCGAAGCTAACTCTTGGCTTGTAAAAGACCACGCCGAATATATTAAGAAAAAAGAACGCGACCGCGACGACAAGCTTTGTCCGTATCAAGAGAATGTTCCCACAAGAACCATAGACCCCGCTTGTTCCAGCAAAACACAAGAAAAAGGCAACCAAAAGCTATCAGTGATCGAGCTGTTTTCCCGACACGGTATTCATTTCTATCCCTGGAAACGGGCCAGCAACCCGAAGGATAAACAAGCCCAAATCAACCGAGTTGGAGAATATTTTATGCCGCAGCCAGAATTTGAACATCCAGTAACCAAAGAATCCCCAGCACCAAAGCTCTATATATTCCGAAACTGCCCCAACACCTGGGAAGAACATACGCAATACAAGTGGCAAGAAAGATCTACAAGAAGAACGCACGACAAAAACAAACCAGACAAACCAAGAAAATATATGGATCACTCATGCGACGCTTTGATGGGTATGATGGCTTCCCGATATGCGCCGCCCAAAGAGAAAAAACTTGCACCAAAGGGTTCTTTCCTTTATACTCGTAATAAGATGATAGCAAACAAGAGAGACGACGGAGGCGAATTTACATTTAATCCTGTGTAAAAAGGTGATTTTTTTATGGGTTTGATAACACTATCTCCTGACATTCTCCCCGAGGTGGCCGAATGGGAGCCGGGGCAGAATTATGAAGTAACCTTAGATGTTGAAATGGTGGACGACGAAACACAAGATTATGCTTTTGAGGTCCGCCACGCAACGGGCCACCAAATAATGGAAGAAGATTTACCCCCGGAAGCTGACGAAGGTGATGAGCTTCCAGGCTTAGAAACAGCTTATGATGAAGCGGTAACTGATGTAATGGGGCCAGCAGAGGGACCGGCTGTATAAGAATGAACAAACGGGAGCGCAAGGAGTTCCGCACGGAAATAAAAATTGCCGAAGAACGTATGAAACGGCACAAGAAAAATATGTGGGACCCTTGCCGCGACTTCTACAAAGGCAAACACAAGCCGGACTCCTGGCAGGGACGAGATAGCGACTTTATCACCGTCAACCTGATTTTTAGCAATATCGTTTCCCAAATGCCCTATTTGACGTTTGAAGCCCCCAAGTTTCAAGCGACTCCCGCCGAATCTGCTTACCTTGATAGTTCTGAAAAACTCCGCAAGGCCGAAAAGAAGGCTGACATAGTTGCGGCCAAACTGAACCACGAACGAAAAAAACAAGAGTTTAGGCGGCACTTTGAGCTTGGGGTGCTGGACGCTTTCTTTGCTTTTGGTTGTTTTAAGGTTTTCCACAGAGTAAACACAAGAAAGAATCCTAATGCTGGCGATCCCAAAACTCACGACGATGGGACTCCTATCACGGACGATGAAGGCAACATTCAGCTTCAACCCGATGTGGTTCCGGCACATACTGAATTTGTGGTCAACAGAGTAAAACCAGAAAACTTTTTGATCGACCCCCACGCCGGAAATTTAATAAGTTCCGCCAAGTGGGTGGCCGAACGTATCCCGATGAGAACCAGCGAAGCCCGCGAAATGCTTGGGGACAGAAACATCGAACCAATAGGCAAGGTAGAAGCGGATAAAAAAGGAATACTCGACAAAATGAGAAGCCTTTTGAGCAACAACAAATCAGAAGATGATGAATTTGAATCGCTGGATGTATCCGTTGTTTACGAAGTATGGGACCGGAAAGAAAACAGAGTGTTCTATATGGTTCACGGGATCGACGATAAAGTTTATAAAGAACGACCCATACCAAAAGATTACCGAAAAACCCCAAACAAAACACCGTATTGCTTGCTGAAATACTATGAGGTCCCGGATGAATTTTATCCGATCCCAGATGTATTCCCCCAGCTACCGTTGAATCTTTCCTATGATTTGAGCAGAAGCCAGATCAACCAATACCGGAAACAAGCTATTGCCAAGGTCCTGGTTCAAAAAGGCGCAATAGATGAACACGAAATGCAAAAGTTTCAATCTAACAAAGCTTTTGAAATGATAAAAACAGAGACAAACCCCAACCAGGAAAACCCGCTATCTTTTATAGATCCCCCGTCAATACCGGCTGGTGTGTTTGAACACCTACAAATAGACCAGCAGGATCTACGGAAAATTTCAGGCGTTACACAGGAAATGCAGGGAACACAGGACCAGCAGCAGCTTGCCACGCAGTCTCTACTGGCCAATGAAGCGGCGCAGGATAAAGCCGGTTGGAAACAGCGTAAAATTGGCGATGTTGCAAATGACATAGGACGCAAGATGTTGACTCTTATGCAAAATCGTATAAAACGCGGCGGAACTATTAAAATGGTAAGCGATACTGGCGAAAAATACCAAGAATACAAACCCGACGATCTGGAAGGTAAATTTGAAATTGATGTAGAATACGGTTCCGGTATACCGGAAAACGAAGCTGCACAAAGGGATAGATTTATGCAGGCTATGAGTATCGTTGCAGAGAACCCGAATCTGCTCCAGTGGTTTGACGAGCAAAAACTTGCCGAACAATTCACACGATTTTTCCCCGTCGCCAAAAGCAGTTTACGGGATGAAGCAAACCAGCAAGTGTTAGAGCAACACTCTCCGGGAGAAGAAGGCGGCGGAACAGCGGGTATGGATGAATTACAGAGAGCCTTTGGAGGACAAGCCGGACCTGGCCCCGAACCTGGGCAACAGGGACTACGGACTACTCAAAGAAATATGATGGGCGGGATGGGAGGATAATGCCTACATACAAATTTAAGTGTGAATGCGGAAACTCCAGGCTGAGACACTGCCGGGCTTCCAAACGAAGAAAAGCCCCTTATTGTGGAAAATGTGGGGAAATAATGGAACGAGACATAGTAAGCGAACGAAAAGGTGGACACATACTTGAACCCTATCTTGACCATAATTTAGGACCAGATCCCGTTTGGGTAAAAGGGCGAAAACAACGCCGAAGATTAAAAAAAGAAGCGGGTGTAAGAGAAAAAGGTTCTTACATAGAGTGAATTTTTCTTTACAAATCCGCAAGTATCCTTTATATTTAAAGTGAGCTAACTAATTTTATCGGTTCTTCCCCCCGATAGTGGGTCGTATTTGGAGGTGTCCGTCGTGGAGGACGAAAAAAACTCCCCAGAGCAAATTGAAAGTTTTAGCGACGCAGCAGAAGCGGCTACTGCCGATGTTTTAGGACAAGAGTCGGAAGAAGCCGGAGAAACACCGGACGCGGAACCCGAAACGTCTGCTCCAGACGAAAAACCGGAGAACGAAAAGGGTGAAGCCGAAGGCGATGAATCTGCAACTGAATCATCCGAAACATCAGAACCAGAAGGCAGTGATGAAACTGCCGATGAAGAACCTGGCGAAGATGTAGAAGGTGATGAGGGGCCAATTCCTTACGAACGATTTAAGGAAGTGGTTGAGGAAAAGAACGAAGCGAAGGAACAGCTCGAACAAACACAGTCGTCGTTTCAGCAGCTCCAGAGGCAGCTTAACTATTACCTGAATACCGAAGAAGGTAAACAGGATTTGGTTGAGTACCTTCAAGACGAGGGTTATCTGGATGGGGAGCAGTCCCCAAATACGACCGATACAAATGATGACGCACCGCAGACTGATCAGGAAAGAGTAGATAAGTCTCTTGAACATCTCCGCGAGGTTCTACCGGCCAAGGCCGTAGAAGAACTTGAAGCCTATATCCAGCAGAACGTCGGTTCAGTAGAGGAAAAGGTTGAAAAAACCGAACAAAAGGAACTAAAGCAGCAGCGGGCCAAAGCAATTCAGGATCGTATGGACGCTATGGCAGAGTCCGACGATTATGAGTTTTTTGACGAATTGGCTCACCAGCCTGCTAAAGACGGCGTGAACCATACTTGGTATCAGGCCGTTGTTTCCGAGAATCCTCAATACTGGATAGATGAAACAGGGATGGTCAAACCGGAGAAACTCAACGAGCTTCACCAGCTTGCTTTGGTTAAATCCGGCAAACAACAAGAGCTTATCGAAAAAGCTAAGGAAGAAGGCAAGGAAAAAGGGAAAGAGGAACTCCAGCAGGAGTTTCAGAAAGACCAGCACGAACAACCCCTGGCCCCCGCCACTTCCAATGACAACGTATCGGAAGAAATACCAGAAAAGCCTTCCTTGAGAGAAGCCCTGGAGTTGGCGAAAAAGGACGCTGTTGCAGGCTAACTTTTGACGGCTGTTTTAGACTATCTTTCAAGGAGGCTTGAACTATGCCAGATGTACCAGCAGAATTTACCCAGAAGCTAAATGCTATCCTTACGGCTACTCTTGACTACTACGAGGATACTTTGGCTGACAACGTTTTCCGCAGTAACGTAACATTAGCTAAACTGCGAGAGAAGGGGAACATCACCGAGCAAAATGGTGGTACCCGAATTATCCAACCTTTAATGTATGGCCGCAATCCCACTATACAATCCTACTCCGGTTACGACAAGTTTAAAGTCGAACAGTCGGACGGTATCAGTGGTGCGGTTTACAACTGGCGGCAAATTGGTGGTAGTATCATCATTTCCCGCCTTGAGGAACGGGTGAACTCCGGGGAACAAGCTCTTTTTAACTTGCTTGAAAAGAAAGTAAAGCAAGCTGAAATGACGCTCCAGGAGAAGGTCAACAACCAGCTTATCAACTCCTTTGACGAAGGCAATGCTGGCAAGGACCTGACCCCGCTGTTCAAAATCGTTGACCCCGAACCCACAACTGGTGTTGTTGGTAGTATTGACGCTGCCAACCACGAATGGTGGAGGAATCGCGTTGAAACCTCTGACGCTGACAGTGTTACCGATCTAAAGCAGGAACTCCGAACGCTCTACAACGTTTGTTCCCGCGGCGGTCTTAACTCCCGTCCCGATCTGACCCTTACTGATCAGATTACGTATGAACAGTATGAGGACAGCTTGGACGAGAAGCAGCGTTATGTTGATACCGACATAGCCGACCTTGGGTTTGAAAATCTCAAACTCAAAGGCGGAGTTATCGCTTGGGAAGAAGTTATGCCGGATGTTGAGAACTTGAATGAGTTTGATCTTGAGGACGAGTTTGACAAAGACTCCAACCCTGAAACCGGCACGGCTTTGATGTTGAACACGGAACACATTGAACTCGTAGTTGACAAGGAAACACGCTTCAAAACTACCGAGTTCAAAGAAGCACACGATCAGGACGCGAGCATTGCGAAGCTGCTGTTTATGGGCAATATGACCTGTAATAACAGGGCCAAGCAAGGTGTTCTCAAAAACATCAACCGCGACCTATCGACCAGTTAAGGAGGTTTTAGGCTATGACATTCAAGTTAATTCCAGCAACTATGCTGAAAGAAACCTATAGCGACTTGGACGAGGTTGGTGTTCCCACTGACGAGCTTGGGGCCAAACGCTCTGGACCCAACGGACAAGTCTATGAGTTTGTCGAGTTTGCCGACAGCGGAGACGCTGGAGATGTTGTTGAAACTGACAACGTAGAGTTTCACGACGACGGCGGAATTGACGAACTTGAGGTTACTTCCAGCGGTGGTACGTCCCGCGACGCTGTTAGAGGTGTGGCGGTCTGCGACCGCGACGAAGAAACCTATGGTTGGATTCAAATATCCGGCGAGTGCGAGCTGATCAACCAGGACGGAGACGTTTCCGAAGGCGACGAGATTGAGTCTGCCGGAGACGGCGATGCAACGGCTCAAGACGGCAATGCCGCCTTTGGTATCGCAACTGCCGATTATAGTTCAACCACATCAGCGACGCTCATTCCGAGGTCCTGATTGAGAACTGGAAAGGTTTGCTCTGGAACCCGCCGGGGGAGCAGTTTTTGCTCTCCCGGCGTACCTTTCCCATTTTACCGGAGTGATTAGATGGATTTTATAAGTATTTTTAATCGTGTTTTGAGAACGTCTGGCCGTCATAGTGTAACCAATGTTGAGTTAGACAATATGGAACTCAACGAGGACCAACGTATGGTCCTTGATATGGTGAACGACAAGTATGAACAAATTTTCAAAGAATATCCCTGGCTAACAACTACCCACGATGACACATTCCAAACCGAAGAAGGAACCCCCGTTTATACGCTTACCGGAAAGCCAGAACATCCAGTAGACCCAACAAATATCAGCAGTATTTTTATAGAAGAAGGGACAAACCAACGGTTGCGACGGTTGACGGACCGAGAATTTTTTGAATATACCACAAGGGATTCAGTGGGCCGTCCGAACTATTGGAGACTACGCGGCTTAGATGACGGTTATCCCGAAATTGAACTTTCCCCGACCCCCGCGGGGGGATATACCATCAGATATGTTTATAATGAAAGCCCGAAGCAATTAACTGATTCTGATGATACGGTTCCGTTTGCCCCGCGAATACTCGTCTGGGGAGCGGTAAAATCCGTCCTGGAGTTTGACGGGGAAGATTATACGGAAGCTGCCCGCGAGTTTCAAAGGGCAATAATGATAGAGAAGAAAAGGCAAGGCGAAGGCAGAAACTACCAGTGGGGAAAATACGCTACGGGGGGATTGGGGCCTGGTTCCGGGGGAACATTCCGCCGTCAATCGCTCTCTGGGCCAGAAATTTCAAGCGGAGTCCCAGGTGATATATAATGCCTACCCGTGAACTGGACCCCGTAGACAAGCCGACCAGAGGGCGCAACCCCCGCAGCAGAGAACGCCGCCAACGCTCGATAGTTTATTCTGACCATTCTATGGGGTGGCAAACAGAATATAATCCTATGAACCAGCCGCCGGAGTCTCTTACCTATGCTAAAAACTGTTATTTCACAGAAGATGGGGCTATGGCCAAAAGGCAAGGATATAACACGGTTTTTGAAAGAGGATACAGCGGTTTTGATTGTAAAAATGTTATAGACTACCGGGGATTGGAAGGAAGCCAACACTGGCTACTCCAACTGGATTACGTTTTATTTAAACAGGAAAACCAAAAATACTATCACTGTTTGGAATGTGAAGAAACATTTGAAAGCGAAACGATAGAAGGAGAGGGGTTAGAGTATTGTCCTGAATGTGAGGTGGACATAAATCCTGAAACATTTGATATAGAAAGAAAAGAGGAAATGATAAGCCAGGCTCGCCTTCCAACCAACCGGAGGTTGGGCCACACCCAATACGACGGAACTCTTATTTTGGGAAATGATAATTTATACCCCAGAAAATACTTTTATCTCCAATCTCCGCGGTTTGTTTTCAACCCCGAAGAAAATGTTATTGAAGATGAAGATTCTGATTTGCCAGCCAGAACACTATTTGTTAGTCTGACGTATCATTCTGCCGATGGTGAGTCTTACCCGTCTGCGCCGGTCCGGTGCGATTTATCCGCGAGAGAAAGACTAAAAATTCCCGCGCCAGTCCAAATCAAGGGGGCTTTGAACTGGAGTGTTTATGTTAGCGTACTGCGGCCCGAAAGAAACCTGCAAGCGGAAAAACTTGATTTTGAAGAAGATTGGATTGAACCGTTAGAGGGGATAAACGATACGAAGGCAAGAGATTATCCAACTGAAAATACAGCGTTTGCTTATGAACGCCTGGGGGGGAGCGGGGAATACAAGACTCAACAACCCCCGCAAGCTGATATATGGCACACACATAATGACAGGGTGTTTGCTGGGGCGGTAAACGGAGAAAAAATGGCCCTTTATTATTCAGCCCTTGAAAACGAAGATTTTTGGTTTGACAAGTCCTGGACGGATGAAGAAATGAATACATACGTGGGGAACCCGGACGGACCAGGGATCATCGAATTTGAAAGAGTTATTGGCCGCGGCGGGGAAATAACTGGTTTGGAAAGCGTCGAGGACAAGCTAATAGTATTCTTTGAAGAAGCAGTTGTTGCTGTGTTTTTCCCGGAGGATCATACGCAGCTTGAAGTGGTCCAAGTTATGGATGGCGTTGGTTGTGTTTCCCCTCGGTCCGTTAAAAGCGTGGCTGGTGAGGTTTTTTGGCTATCTCCGCGCGGCGTTGAGGCTCTTTCGCGTCATTTTGGCCAGGAAGATGTTTTGTTTGAGAGAGACAACCCATCTTCTCAAATTAACAGCACAATTTCCAAGGATATAGCCAGGGTTTTAGAAAAGAATATGGAAGAAGGTATTGATGTTACCCATTATCCGCAAGCAAACTGGCTAATATGGAACATTCCCCAGCAGGGCAGCAGGCGGGGAGTAACAAGATCCAGACAGTATGTTTACAATTTGAACTGGAACACCTGGAGCTTTTTTGAAGAAATGGATGTAAATTGTTTGGAATGTAGGAACGACGGACAGATGTATGGGGGAGTGCAGGGAAACGCAATAGAAATGATGGACGGCACATACGACGATGACGGCGAAAAAATAAATATGATAGTTTCAACACCTTGGCTTATGTTGCGATCGCCGGACCTCAACAAAAAAATGAAATTCTTATTTTTTCCGGCTATTTCTCAAAACCCAACCGAGGTAAAAGTTAGACACGCTTTTGACTATGACACAAAACAGTTGAAGCCTTCTGCAAATGAAACCACGGTAGACGCTCCTGGCGTAGACTATTGGGACGAATCAGAGTGGGATCACGCCATTTGGTCTGACCGCACACAAGCTTTGTCCAAGGTTCCCATCAGGGGCCGGGGAACGAGCGTTAGATTTACTTTTGATGAATCGTCAACAACCGAATTTATCTTGCCGTGGTTCAGGGTTGATTTTGTTATTGGCGGCAAAAGACATACAACAGAAAAAATGGAGTATGGGCCGCAGGCAATATTTGATTATGAAACAGAAATATTTTCAAATTTTGGCGGAGCTTATACAATAGTACGTTTTGAAGATGAATCAATGAAACGTGCTGGACACATTGTTGATTGGGATTGGGATTTTGGAGATGGATTTACTTCTGATCTACGACACCCGACTCATATATACGAGAAGGTGATTGGAGAATGAACATTGACACTGATGAAAGAAGCAGATTAGAAGATATTGGATTGACCGAAAAACAAATACAGGGGATCAGCAAGTTTTGGCGGGGGATAGCAGAAGGTTGGGATTATGAAGAAATTGCTATGGAAATTGGTATTTCACCAAAAACACTTTGGCGGTGGAGACAGCAAGATAAATTTTGGGACGGGATAAAACACATCTACGATCAATCGCTTATGGAGCTGCTCCCCAAAGTAGTGGATAATTTCAGCCAGCAGTTAGACAAAAACAACAAAACATCCGTTGAAGTTGCGAAACAAATACTCCGCGCTACTGGCCTTGCTGATCGAGACAATGCGCGGGATGATACGCCAGAACCGTTAAAGATTATTAAACCAGACCCCCAGGAGGAAGAAGCAAATGCCTGACCGAATACTTACCCCCAGCGATTATTTTAACCCCACAGAGGACTCCGAGGCGCAACGAGCTATAAACAGTGAGAAAATGGAGGAAGTTCTTTATGATATAATACACGCCATAAACCACGAGTTACAACGCGCCGCGGAAGAAACAGAGCCGCACGAATGGGACCTTGGTGGAGAAAACCTTATTAATGTTTACCGGATTATGGGTTCCAGTATTGAAGAAAGACCATCCTGGGAAATGCGCTGGAATGCCACGGACAATTTGCTTGAGTTTTGCTACAATAACGGAACGGCGGAGAATCCCCATTGGGTTGTTCACTTTGCTATGGGGCTTACAAGCGCAGGGCGGTTGGTATTCAAGGACTCTGCGGGTATAGTTTTTAACACAGGCGATGAACACGACGGCAAACAAATTAGACCTATTGACTTTAACGAAAACGGTGAGGTTGTCTTTAAACAGCCTGGCAGAGACGCCGAATTTGATAAGCTCGAACTGAAAGAACTGGATGTAGATGAGATAGAAGCGGACAATATAGAAGCGGACAATATAGAAGCGGACAATATAGAAGCGGACAATATAGAAGCGGACGAGGGTGAGTTTGTTACAATAAGCGCAAACAACCTTGACGTGGACGAAGTGGACAGCGGCGATGTTCTTAATTCCGGCGGAGATACCTGGGAAGGCAATTTCGACGCGAACGGGAACCGCCTAACAGGTCTGCCGGAACCACAATCGGACACCGAACCCGTGAGAAAGAGCGACCTTGGAGGAACTACGGAGATTGTGTGGATTAGT
>Ga0207421_10007034_pt1 | contig 12098 bp, 8 predicted proteins | sample SodLakKL_010_SED_4_FD_187542 | JGI IMG/M metagenome (GOLD analysis project Ga0207421, IMG submission 187542) | Alkaline sediment microbial communities from Lake Tanatar, Kulunda Steppe, Russia - 8KL_010_SED (SPAdes) (version 2) | ecosystem: Environmental > Aquatic > Non-marine Saline and... | reverse complement strand
CAGTTGGAAGATCGCCACCTTGGCATCTGCGGGTTCAAAAACCTGCCGCTGAAATGGTGGAGGCCCGGGGTTCAAATCCCCGCTGGTCCATCAATTTTACATCATTTTTAAATAGGTACGAAAGTTCCTTCTAATTTTGGATTGACTGGACTGTTAGATTTGACATAATCTTTCAGAGCTTGCACGGCCTTGATATCTAGATTTTTTCTATTTTTCCCATATTTAGCTGGGATCCCTTGAGTTGTAACAAAACTGGCTTCATAGATCTTGTCTTTATTCACCCTCTTATCCCCTACAAAAAATTCCTGTATCCTCTTCCCTCTAGGATTCTCAACTTTAAAATATACATTTATGCCATAGGATCTCTTCACATAACCGCCCATCTGTTTGTAAGAATTCTTCGAAAAAGTAAGCTCGAGATCTTCTTCTATAATATCCCAAAGTTCCTGACCCGTTATCTCACATTTAGATATCGGAGGATTTACAGGTATTATCTTCCACAAGTCTTCGACAGTTATCTCTCCCGGAGGTACAGGGGACCCATAACGCCAGCCGTTAGAAAATGCCATCTCTGCTCCGCTCACATCGATCATCGCTTTCAAAAGAAGATTGTCCATGGTCGTCTCCATCACTCTATCTCTAGATAGACCAATTTTTGTCTCACCTACAACTTCCTCTAACATGTCTTTATGAGGGGCCTTTGCTTCTCCGACCATCTTCTGAACTTCCTTATCAGGCTCTATAGTTTTATTGATCACTACGAGTCGGTGTTTGTATCCAGTTATACTTCCCTCTTCCAACTCTAGATCCAATCTTCCGATAAATGAGCCGTGACATCCAGATTGGATTATCAATGTTCCATTCACTTCTACAGGCTCATATATCCTATTATGGGTGTGTCCGCTCACAAGAACGTCGATACCATCAACTTCTTTAGCAAGTTTTAATTCCTGTGGATAACCAAGATGGGCGAAAACGACTATCAGATCAACATCCTTTTCTTTCAATTCCTGGACATACTCATGTAGCTCTTTTTTTCCAAGTGTAAAGTAAATATCTTTGCTAAAATGATCCGGCATGGTTTTGTCTACTATCGTAGCCGCGATCCCGATTAGACCTACTTTGATTCCATTTTTATCTACTATCTTATAGGGATCAAATACCAATTGATCGTTCTCTTCATAGTAACAATTGATTGCTAATAAAGGATGATCTAACTTTTCCGCAAAATTTATCAGATGTTCAGGTCCATAGGCAAAATCCCAGTGACCTGTCCAGGCATCGAAGCCCATGCTGTTTAAGATAGGTATCATCACCTCTCCTTTGCTTTTTACCACAGGATAAGTACCATGTATAGTATCTCCATTATCTAGAGCTACAACAGAACCTGGATTTTCTTCTCTGACTTTATCGAAATAGGTCGTTATCCTACCATATCCTCCAACCTTTTTATATATCAGCTCTCCATCTTTCCAAAAATATTCATCATGTAAATCCAGGTAAGCATGGCTATCGTTCATCTGCAAAATAGTAAGATCATGATTTCTTTCCATCATATCCCTCTATATTTTTATATAGTTCCAACCTTTATTCTGTTTTTTAACCAATTCACCAACACCGGAAGGGATTATCTTTGTTCCCTCAATCATATCATTTTCTTGCATATCTAGTGCCTTTAAACTATTAGAGCAGACACAAAATACAACTCCTTTATTGGAAAGATAATCCACCTTGTTAACATACTCTCCTTCTTTCAACATCATCTTAACTCCAGTCCCGTTCATCAATAATTCAATATCGAGATTTTCTTCATCTAAATCTTTTATCAGATTGATGATATTCGAGATAGCTGTGGTTCTTCTTTCCTCCTCATGAAGATGAAATATAACTTTATATTTTGACACAACTCCTCACCTAAATCATTAAGCACCTCTTTTTACAAAAAGGTATGGTTGAGTTGATGATTTTTCATTATAGAGAAGTAGTAAACGCAATTATAATTTATCTGGATTCGAGACGTTCTAGAAAATTTGCATCCAAAATAACACTGGAAAGATCAAAACCATTGAGATGATATAATCAATAGTAGTAAAAATTTAAAGATGTAGCAAAGAGTTAAAGTAGTTCTTTAAATAATAATTACAGGATAGATGATGGGTTGGAAAAAACTGCTATCGTTGGCAATAATACACATCTTGATCACTAGTGGGTTAGCGATCATTGGTTCTCAACAAGCTAGAGCGGACGAGGGCGAGCAGATCCATACGATCGATTTTAGAGTGAACCTTGGTATAGAATCTCATGTAGAAGAGGTTTACGAGGGAGAGCAGGATTTGTTCTCTCATTCGATAGACGGTCCTATCTATCAGTGGCTCCCAGAAGAATGGCGTATGAAATTAGACACTTGGGAGAGCCGGAACTCATACAAGAATCTTTTCATCAATCCAGCGCACGAGGGTCATGGAACCGAAGCGATTCAGGATGCGATAGATAGGGGTTGGATAGACGATCCAGGAGATGTGCGATGGTTGGCGAACAACACCGATAGAGAATGGACTGTCAATCCTCTTGCCCATGAAGATATCAGGTTCGCGATGCAGTACTTGAATCGAAAAGAGATTGTAGAAGAACTAATCGATGGTTTTGGTGATCCAAGATACTCGTACATGGATACTGAATCAGAAGTATGGCAAGATCATTTTGTTGAGGCTTTAGAAGATGAGTACGACATGTCGCCTGAAGGAGACATAGAATTGATGGAACAGATGATAGAAGATGCGATGGAAGAGATAAAGGAGAATGTTTCCTTCGGCGAAGTTCGTTATGAAGAAGGATACTGGCAGTACAGACCGCCTGAAGAAGACTGGCACGATATCGAAATCATAATAATTGGAAGAGTGGAGGACTGGAGAAACGATCTTGGAAACTACATTGTCGACATCTTTCAAGACCTGGGTTTCAACACTAGTCAGAATCTAGCCGATTCCGCCACTGCGATCCCGTTGGTCTTCTTCGGAGAACCGGAACCATACGACAATTTGGCTTATCACATATACACTGGAGATTGGTTCTCTTCAAAGGCGGAGTATTATCAGGAGGATCGTCTTAGCCAGATGTACACACCATGGTACGGTTTCACTCAGACTCGCGTAGAAGAAGAAAGTTGGAACTACGATGAGGAAGGGTATACGGAGAGGGTCCAGAGGTTGGACAGTATTTCAAAGGAACTTTATCAAGGTCAACTAGAAAACAAGGAGGAATACTGGGAAAAAAAGGTAGAAGCTACTCAGCTCGGATTCGAGGAATCAGTAAGAGTTTTCCTCTTGACTGAACGGACATTTTATCCATATAATCCAAATAACGTTATAAGGGCGGTACCTGAAACAATAAACGGTTACGATATGTACTTCGGTCCCAGGACGATGTTCACAGATAACGGTAAACTCGAAACAGGCTTCTTATACGGGGCTGGTCCTCCCGGCCGCTGGAACTTGTTCGGCGGATCAGAAGATTTGAGAGGAGATTACCAAAGAAGGATGCTCAGGGAATACGACTCCTGGAATCATCCGGAAACAGGAAGACCGATGGAAGTCAACGTATATTGGTCCGAGGGCAGAGAAACAGATCCCTATGAAAGACGGGGCGATATAGAATGGGATTATGAGTGGGATGGAGACGACCTAATAGAAAATATCGAGATTTCGGAGAAAGCGGTAGATTACGTAGCCGGCGATAGAGAATGGCTTGATAGGGATGAATTGATAGCTGAAGGTTATATAGAAGATGAATATGCTGCAGTGAAAGCTACATTAGACGTGCATGAGGAACACATATGGCACGATGGAAGCAACTTCTCATTACAGGATGTTATGGCCGCTTACGCCCGAAATAAAGAACTCGGTGATGACACACACAGACCATATCTAGAGTCTTGGGATCTTTCGCAATCAGTGTGGTGGGAAAGTATCCATGCGATTGAGTGGAATGAAGAGGATGGAACTTACACTGTCTATGGAGATTATACATTCCCTCTAGAAGACAAGATCGGAGATCACTACTCTATATTCCCAGAGGTCCATCCATTGACTTATGAAGGATGGAACCATCTGCACGGAGGCGATGAGACAGAGTACGGTGGGATAGTCGATGAAGATTATAACTATGAGCCTTATGTGGGTTATTGGATACACCAACTTTCTCCAGATCAGAATGAGGATCTCGTGAAAATTCTTGAAGCGATGAGAGAGGACGGATGGATCCCCTACTACCTGAGAGAAGATACTAATGCTCCCATTCCAATTAATACCGACGAACTCACTGATCAGTTAGAAAGCCTGATAGACTTTATCGAGACTTATAATCATTCATACATAGGTGCAGGACCATTCTGGATCGAAGATCTCGACAAATACACACCTTTAGTTATGAGTTTGCAGAGACATGATGACTACGGCTTCCCATTCGAAGGTGAGGAAGTAAAAGGAATCGAGTTCCCTTACGGTTATTGGCCGGCACAGTTTGAGGTACAAGAGGTCAGATTAGATTCGATAGAAACTCCAGATCGAGTCGAGATTGGAGAAGAGTTCGAAGCGAGTGGTATCGGATACTACGCCCATCTATATCCAGAACTTGAAAAACTCGCTTTAACAGAAGATCATCTAGACGATTACAGGTTTACACTAAGAGACGAATATGAGGGAGAGATATTGGTAGAAGTTACAGCCGAAGATATAGACTTCATACAGAAAGACGGCTTCAGCAGTTTCGAGGCTGTGATCTCCACCGAGAAGATAGATATCGAAGGTGATTACACTCTTCAACTAGAGGTCCTAGGCGTTGGAGAAGAGATATTCACTACCGCAGGGAAGATTGTAACCCTGAGCGAAGAGGTACCTGAGCCGTATTTCGAGGTAGATATCATAGATTATGATGAAGAGACTGAGGAAGGTGAAACAGTTACAATAGAGTACCAGATAAACAACATTGGTGACAGTACTGCCATACAAGACATCGTGTTCGAAGTTGACGGTGTACAGCAATATAGCTATGATGATCTAAAACTCGGTCCAAACGAGAGCTATATTGGAGAGTTCGTATGGGAGACTCAGGAAGGAGATGCTGGAGACTATGATATTGAGGTATCTAGCTACGATGATTACGATACGGCTAGTGTTTCCGTCGTTGAAGTGGTGAGATATGACCTTATAATTAACATAGAAGGAGAAGGATCTGTTGAGGTGGATGGTGAAGAGAGAGATGACGGTTGGAGCTATGAGTATAGTGAGAACACTGAAGTAATCCTTAAAGCTTCACCTTATGAGGGATGGGAGTTCGTTAACTGGACAGGAGATTACGAAAGTACGGAAGAAGAGATAACCATCTCAATGGACGAAGATAAAGAAATAACAGCAGTATTTGTAGAGGATGACGATGACGATATACCTGGATTCACTCTTTCTTTTCTACCAATCGCAAGTCTTATAGCCACGATATGGCACCAACGAAAAATCAAAGATAAAAATAAGAAATAACCAAAGATCCCAAAGATTCCGGATCTCTTTATCGAGTCTTAGAACCGAGTTCCCCCGATACCAGCTTTCTACCTTTTTCTAGAGCATCTTCTCTTCCTTCAGGTTTGCTACCTCCACCCTGAGCCGTTTTAGGTGAGCCTCCTCCTCCGCCGTTTATCTCTTTTGCAGCTTCATTTAAAATCTCGATCATATTTAGATCTAAATCATCACTTCGTGAAAAGACGAGATTCACATCCTCCCCTTCCGAGGCCAATAAGACCACTCTGTTCTCCTCGGAGGTTATCCTTTCTGCGGTAGATAACATCTCTTTCGTACCCATATCTACAACTCCTAAAACTATCTCTATCCCGTCTATCTCCTCCCCAGGTAGAAGTTCTTCGGCCATCGCCACCGACTTGTATTTCTTCAGTTCCTCTATTTCCTTTCCACGTTCCTTCCACTCGTTGAAGAAGCGTTCGGCTGTATCTGGAAGATCTTCAGGACTGACCTTGAATTTGGACGAAGCCTCTTTCAAAAGGTCTTCTTGGCGCTGGATGTTTTCTACTGCTGCCATACCAGCGGAATATGTTATCCTTTCAACTCCGTCTTGAATCCTCTGAGTACCTAATACCTTTATCGGACCGACTTCAGATGTTCTATTGACATGGGTGCCTCCACACGCCTGTGCATCGTAATCTTCCACATCAGATATGTGAACCACCCTTATAATATCGCTCTCCGGAACACCACCCTGATAAAGTTTGAATCCGAATCTCTTTTCAGCTTCATCTCTCGTGAGTTCTTCTTTCCTTACCGGAATATCATCAAGAACAATCCTGTTAGCTATCCTTTCAATCTCTTTTAATTCTTCGCGGCTTATCCTTTTATAGTGTGAGAGGTCCAATCTAGCGTTTTCTACATCCTTCTTAGCCCCTTTCTGCCATACGTGATCTCCCAAAACTTCTCTAGCGGCACTCATGATTATGTGAGTTGCTGAATGATGTCTAGTTAAAGCCATACGTCTTTTCCAATCCACTCTACCTTCAACTGTTTCTCCTTTAGGGATATTCCCTTCGATCTCATGGATGATCACGCCGTCGTTTTTACGAACGTGTTTCACTAGATAGCTACTTGAGTCAGTTATCAGAATCCCGTGATCTGCCGGTTGGCCTCCTCCCTCAGGGTAAAACAGAGTTCTGTCTAGCACGACTTCACCCTGCTCAGAATCAATAACTACAGCGTCGAAGGCCTGTGCATTAGGATTGTTGTAATACAGAGGCTCAGTTTCTGGCAAGTCTGTCTTCTCCTCGATTTCTTTTACATCTTCTTGATCACTTTCTGCCGAGGACTCATGCTTCTCGGCAAGCATTGCATTGAAGTTCTTTGGTATATCCACTTCAATATTGAAATCACTAGAAATCTCCTTCACTATGGTCGGATGTATTCCGTGGGTATCATAGAATTCTATAAGTTTTTCCGTTGAAAGAGTCTCACCATCCTCCATCTCTTTTAATTCTCTTTTGACCATCCTCTTGCCTTTGTCCAGTGTAGTATCATATTTTTCTATCTCCTTATCAAGTATCTCAAAAACAAGTCCCTTATTTCCTACATCTATTATGTCCGAATGGATATCGATCTGTTTTTCGACCAAATCGGGAAGAGACAATTCCTTTTCCATCCTGTTTATCTGCCTAAGAGCACGTCGTATCATCATCCTTGCAAGATAACCTTCTTCTACATTCGAAGGCACTATTCCGTCTGAAATCATCAAGGCAATAGTATAACTGTGATCCGCCAAGGTGTAGACTCTCCTTAATATTGATAAGACTTCCACTACTTTCCCTCTATCCATATCAATATCGTATTTGGAAAGTCTATCCATCAGATCGTTTATAAGAGCTTCATCTCTGTAATCTTTATCTGAAGTGCCGGCAAGGTTAGTGTATTCTTCAAGCATCCTCCTGTAGCTTTCGTCTTCTAGAGGATGTTCAAAATCTAATTTGTCAACTATGTAATCGATCATCTCAGGGTAAACAGAATCATATATCGTTGGAGCTCCTTCTGACACCCAAGCCAGCCTTTCAAGTCCGTAGCCAGTATCTACAACATTGAGGTCTAGTGGGGAGTAATTTTCACCGTCCAATTCAATCTCACCGTTAAGGTTTTTTTCCATGTTCATGAAAACCAGAGTAGAAACTTCCAGACCTTGAACATTGACTTCTAAAGAGGGCCCAGCGTTCCCGCCTCCGATCCACGGATGTTCTTTGTAAGCTATCAGTTCTTCATCTATGCCCATCTCTTTCAACATCTCATGACAGTATTCTACAGTCTCCTCCTTCCAATAGATTGGATGATCTACAGTATTGAAAGAATGATGTCCTAACATCTCAAAGGCTGTCTGATGTTTTCCGGTCCTACCGACTTCGTCTACATCAGGCAATCTGATACAGGTCTGAGAGACCACTAAAGGATTCGCTGGAGGATCGACTTTACCTGAAGTCACATGAGGTTGAAAGTCGTAGATGCTAGCGTGAACCAGCAAAACATCGTCCCTCCATCTAGCAACAACAGGATACCTATCTAAATGAGTGTGATCTCTCTCCTCAAAAAAACCAATAAAGAATTCTCTCATCTGTTCAACTGAAAAAGTACGGTCAGTTGGAGGAGATCCTATAAAATCAAATTCAGTGCAGGGAGCATCCTGGCAGGTTTCCATCTCTTCATCCAAAGTCCAAAAATGGGAACCGCACTCGATGCACCTTTTTCTGATGAAACCTTTCTCCGCGAAATAATCAAGTTGATACTCTTCTTCGAACATGATATCTTTTCGATTCGAGTCTAGATAAATAAAACATTCGGAAGAAGTTGTATAAGAATGCTAGGAAAATTTAAGAATATCAGGGGAAAGGGGAAAGGTAAAATACCAGTCATGGAGATAAATAACATCGATGGACCTGAAAGAAAAGAAGCTCTTGGCTTTATCTATCTTCATCGTCTTGTTATCATCGTGGTTCATTGGTAATTTAATGGATTTGAGGATAGACGGTGCAAATGGATTTATTTTTGGTCCTGGCATGAGCAGAAACATAGCTCTATTCAGCACAATTTTAATGATCTTCATCCCTCTTTCATATATAACATTTATATCCTACCGAGCCAAAAAAGAAAGCGATTTTATGTTTAGTAATATCTTACTTTTGGGATTTTGGATTTTTGCCTTCTTTGCTGGTATTGTATTAGTGGTTTTTGGGATTTGGCCATTAACTTTATTATTTGACTTTCTGCCCAATATCACATTTCCCTTTAATATTGAGACCAGCCTATCTCCTTTTTATCTGAATATAGGATTCATTTTATTACTTTCATTGTTTGGAGTATTCTTTTCAATTTTTCTATATTTAAAGGTCCATGAGAGAAGAATAAGCACAGATAAAGGAGAGCTTGATATATCCGGAATCGAGAGTGATATATATTCGAAGGAAAAAATCGAACAACAAACGATAGAAGATTCTCTGACCAGCACTCTAGATAGAGCTATAACTGAAATCGACGGAGGAAGCGAGGTTAGAAGCACTGTGATAAATTCTTACCACGAGATGACTAGAGTACTAGAAGAAAAAGGGGCGGAAAACCACGAATCCATGACCCCTAGAGAATTCAAAGAAGGAATTAGTAAAAAAATACCCTCTGCTGAAAATTTTGTTTCGAATATCACTTTTCTTTTTGAAGAAGCTAGATACAGCCCTCATGAATTAGAAGAAAAAGATAGAGAAGTAGTTATTCATCAACTTGAAGAGTTGAAGGAGGAGCTTCAATGAGCAATTCTAAAGATAATATAACGGTGGAAAGATTGAGTTTGACACCTGAGTGGGTAGAAAATCCTGGGCCCGAAAGTGGAGATCTTCTAACACCTTCAATTCTGTTTTTCCTCGGAGGTTTTATAATTTTACTCTATTTAGGCGAAGGTTTAGGAGAACTTTTGGTGACTATTTTGACTGTTTGGATAAGTTTGTTTGTTATATTCACGGCTATAAAGAAAACTAGAACGCTATCACCCTGGAAAAGAACAAAAAATGTCAGTAAAAAACAAAATCTTCCACTAAAAAGGACTTCTGATACAACGGAAAGAGCTCTCAAAGGCTTTGAGTTGAGCCAGATGTTGATAGAAAAAAGGCTCAAGAAAGACTTCATAGAAAAAATAAAGGAAGCGGAAGGTCTGTCAGAAAAAGAGATGAGACAACTTATCGAGAGGCCCTCAAAATTAAAAAAAGTGATAAATGACGAGGAGTTATATAAGTTCGTAATGAATAGTAAAACCATCAAAGACTTGATTCAAAGAGATACCGAATCAAACTTCTCTAAATTCATCAATTTGTTCACTGCTAGCAAAGATGCTAGAAAAAAAAATATACGGGACACAAATTTTGAGAAAAGAATGAGGGAGATAATAAAAAAGATATCTGATTGGGAGAACGGATAAAAAAATGAAATCTACGACAAGTTTTGTGCTCTTCTCGGCTACGATTACTTCGTTTATCTTAGGAATCATTCTCGATAGCTGGGTCTTTATTATTTTAACAATCAGTATTTTTTCGATTTTAGCTGTAGAGTCAAAAGGAGCTCTTCAAGAGGAAGTGAAATTAAAAGTCGAAAGAAAATCCGAGAAAATGAGTTTGTATGAAGATGACGAAATTTGGATCGAGTTAACTATAAAAAATGAGGGAAAACCCCTAAATTATTTAGAGATTTTTGATTCACTGCCTCCCGACATAGATATAGTAGAAGGGTCTAATCACCATATTTTGAAACTAGATGAAAAAGAAGAGAAAACGATGAGATACAAAATCCACTGTACTCGTAGAGGGGAAATGGAAATAGGTCCGGTTAAACTAAGATACAGAGATCCTCTAGACCTGCACGTAGAGGAGTGGACTAGTTACGAATTGATGGACATCTTTGTTCTACCAGATATCCAAAAAATGAAAGGTGTAAACGTCAGACCTATTTACACTAAAAGTTGGATCGGAAATATCAAGTCTCAAAGAATAGGCATCGGAAGCGAGTTTTTTTCTTTAAGAGAATATATGCCTGAGGATGCATTAAAAAAAATAAACTGGAAGGCTACAGCAAGATTTCTAGAACCTATGACCAATGAGTTCATAGGTGAGAAGTCAGGAGACGTAATCCTTATCGTTGATGGCCATAGGAAAAATATTATCGGTAATGCTGAGAGGAATACTCTCGATGCTACAATAAGGGCAGCAGGAACACTTGCCTCGTCAATACTTGAAGACAGGAACAGAGTAGGATTGATAGTACTAGGAGATTATTTGAGATGGCTGTATCCCGATTCTGGGAGAGATCACTTTTACAAAATAATGGAAGAATTAAGCGGGGTGAAAGAAGGTGGTGAATGGGAATTAGAGGACACCAAATGGATATTAAGAGGATTTTTTCCTAAAAGAAGTATGGTTATATTTATTTCACCTTTACTTTCAAAAGATGTGAGCGAAACTCTTCTTGATATTTGTATGGAAGAACATAACGTAATGGTGATCTCTCCAGATCCATTGGTAATTGAAAAGGAGATAATTGAAGATCATAGTTCTTTAGCTGAAAATCTATCTCAACTCGATAGGAATGTCATTTTAGATAAGCTGTGGAAGTACAGTGTAGTGGTTGATTGGGATCCAAATGAGCCCCTTGAAGCTTGTTTAAAGGAGGTGATAAGATATTGGAGAAGAAGTTAAAATATGATTTAAACAAAATACTTCTTGCAATTTTAGTATCAATTATTTCAGTATGGGCATCTACATCGCTGGTCGGAGTTTGGGGGTGGTGGTTTCCTATAATTGGAGGTGTAGGTTCAATTTTTGGGCTTTACCTCGAAAAAACTAAAATTTTGAATATCGGGATCCTTATTTTAATAGCTTCTTTCTTCTTTTTAATAAAGGATATTCCTTTCAACCATCTCAATCTACTTTTTATAATATTCATGTTTTTCTCCTTTTTTGGACTTTGGGTTTTCATGAAAAGAGAATTGTTTGCTAGTGAAATTAAAAGTGATCTAATAGGATATGAAGGGATAGGTTATCTAAATGAATATAAAAAAGATTCTGCACTTCACTATTTAAAAACTCTATTAATGGGGCTATTGGTGTCTTTAGCAGGCGGAATGATTGCAGTACACAGTTTTATCGGTCCACTACCCTCAGGATTGGCGCTTTTTTTGAATGTCTTTTTCAGTCTAATGATCTTATTTGGACTATATAGTGTTCTGTTTTTACTGCCAAAATATTTCATCGCTGAATGAGCTTTTTTCAATCACTATTTATTAGAACTAACATTTTTTCAAATCTTCTTAGACCGAAGATTTTTTTCGATGAATAAAAAATACTATATCCTAAAGCTAAGTCTGACAATTATGAGCCTATAGGATCGAACTGACAAAGGCCTCCTCGTTTTACAGGCTTAAATCTCTCCTCTCCCCTATCATGGCAAAACATTTTATATAAGGGGTCATTGATATGGTTGTGATAGCGTAATTTATCTCCCAAATGGAGTGTGCATTTATGGATTCAATTGTTG
>Ga0207421_10007032_pt1 | contig 12099 bp, 8 predicted proteins | sample SodLakKL_010_SED_4_FD_187542 | JGI IMG/M metagenome (GOLD analysis project Ga0207421, IMG submission 187542) | Alkaline sediment microbial communities from Lake Tanatar, Kulunda Steppe, Russia - 8KL_010_SED (SPAdes) (version 2) | ecosystem: Environmental > Aquatic > Non-marine Saline and... | reverse complement strand
CGGGCAACCTGCGTCGAGCATTTTTCACCAACAGCGGCACCGAGGCGGACGAGACCGCGGTGCTTTCCGCGCAGATGTACACGGGTCGGCAGGAGCTGGTGGCGCTTCGGCACAGTTACAGTGGTCGTTCCATGCTGGCGATGTCTTTGACGGCCCACAATTCCTGGCGCATCGGGGGCACCCACATTGCCGGGATCAAGCACGCGGCCAGTCCGTATTGTTACCGTTGCGCCTTTGGCCTGGAGTATCCGGCGTGTGATTTGCGTTGTGCCCGGGACATCGAGGAGTTGATCCAGACGACCACGTCGGGTGGCATCGCGGCCTTCATCGCCGAGCCCATCCAGGGCGTGGGTGGTTTCATCACGCCGCCGCCGGAGTATTTCGAGGTGGCCGTGGAGATCATCCGTCGTTACGGTGGCGTGTTCATCTGCGACGAGGTGCAGACTGGTTTCGGTCGCACCGGGGACCACTGGTTTGGCATCGAGCACTGGGGCGTGGAGCCCGACATGATCACCGGTGCGAAGGGTATCGCCAACGGTGCGCCCATGGGGGTGACGCTGGCGACCGAGGAGGTGGCGGCGGCCTGGCAGGGCAGTACCATTTCCACTTTCGGTGGCAATCCCATCAGCAGCAGTGCGGCGCTCGCGACGCTGGACGTGATGGAGGCCGAGGATATTCCTGCGCGGAGTGCGCGCATGGGTGCGCGGTTGCGCGAGGGATTGGACGCTTTGGCGGAGACCTATCCCTGCATCGGTGACGTGCGGGGCATGGGGTTGATGCAGGGCGTGGAACTCGTGGATGCGGAGGAGAACCCGGCGCCGGAAAAGGTGGCCCGGGTCTTCGAGGAAACCCGCCGGCACGGTTTGCTCATTGGCCGGGGCGGACTGTTTAACAATGTCCTTCGCATCTCGCCGCCGATGCTCTGCTCGTCGGACGATGTCGACCGGGCACTGGAGGTGCTCCGGATGGCCTTCGAGGCCGTGGAGGAGGCCTGAACATGCGGGTACAGGTCACGTTGAACGGACACCTGAGCTGGTACACGGAATCGAAGGAGAAGGAGATGACGCTGGAGTTACCGGAGGGGGCGACGGTCGGGGACCTGATCGAAACCCTCGGCGTCCCGCCGGTCGAGGTGGCTTTCGCGACGGTGGAAGACGAGCGGGTGGCGACGGATTACGCGCTCGCCGAGGGAACCAGGGTTTCGCTCGCACCCGTCATCGCCGGCGGCTAGTCTTCCCTTCCCGGCAAGAACCGACGCACGTACGAGGGCCCCGGGAGACCGGGGCCCTCGCGATGCCGATTGACTCGAGGGGGAGTCGAGCACTCAGCGACATACACAGGTTTCGAGACTCAGCGCAACCCGTCAAGGCGCGTCGGGCGCGGTATGAGTGATTCACAGAACTCGTGGCGCGAGGTGCGGGCCGGGTAGGGCTCACGGCGAACACCGCGCTGTACCACCGATTGCTTGCTGACCGCGATTTCCGGCCGTCGACTGTGGACGCGGATCTCGGGATCGCCGTAGTTCACCAGGTAGACCGGGATGAGCGCACATCCCATCTCGGTCAGGATCCGTACCCGGTGATGCCCATCGAGGATGACCATCGAATCCCGGTCGACGATGACCGGCCGGTAAAGCACACCCTCGTGGACCAACTGGTTGCGAAGCGCCTCCAGTCGCTCGGGCACGGTGGCCTCGTGGGGGAGCAGGACCCCGCACTCCACGTAGCCGAAGGCATGACCGGTGGCGTGGGGTGTAATCGGGTTGACCGGCTCCGGGGCGTTCACCGTGCGTCACCTCCACCATCCATCACCGGCAGCCGTTCGAGGGCGGCCTGGATCTCGGATTCGGGGTAGTGGTAATCCTGCAGTTCGCCGGCGAGGTAGGCCTCGTAGGCGCCCAGGTCGAAGTGACCGTGTCCGCTGAGGCACATCAGGATGGCGGGCTCGGTGCCGGCCTCGCGCGCCTCCTCCACCAGGTCCAACGTCGCGCGGATGGCGTGGGCGGACTCCGGGGCGGGGAGGACGCCCTCGGTCCGGGCGAACGTCATCGCGGCCTCGAAGGTCGCCAGCTGCTCCACGGAGCGGGCTTCGAGGAGCCCGTTTTCCGCGAGGAGGCTCACCAGGGGTGCCTCGCCGTGATAGCGCAGACCGCCGGCGTGGAACCCGGGCGGGACGAAATCGTGGCCCAGGGTATGCATCTTGACCAGCGGTGTCATGCCCGCGCTGTCGCCGAAATCGTAGGCGTAGGTGCCGCGGGTCAGGGTGGGGCACGCGGCCGGCTCGACGGCGATGGCCCGGGGACCCTGTTCGCCGCGGCGGAGGGCATCCCCGATGAAGGGGAAGGCCAGCCCGGCGAAGTTGCTTCCACCCCCGCAGCATCCCACCAAGAAGTCCGGATTATCGCCGGCGAGGGACAGCTGTGCCTGGGCTTCCAGGCCGATCACGCTCTGGTGTACGAGCACGTGATTGAGCACGCTCCCGAGGGAATAGCAGGCGTCACCGTGTCCGGCGGCATCCTCGACGGCCTCGCTGATGGCGATGCCAAGGCTCCCGGGTGAATCGGGAAACTCCGCCAGCACGGCGCGCCCGGCCTCGGTTTCCGGGCTCGGGCTCGGGAAGACCTCGGCGCCGTAGACCTGCATCAGGGACCGGCGGTAGGGCTTTTGGTCGAAGCTGATCCGCACCATGTAGACGGTGCAGTCGAGGCCGAAAAAGGAAGAAGCCAGGGCCAGGGCGGAACCCCATTGCCCGGCACCCGTCTCCGTGGTGAGCCGGCGGGTGCCGTCGCGCTTGTTGTAATAGGCTTGCGCGATGGCCGTGTTGGGTTTGTGGCTGCCGGCCGGGCTCGTGCCCTCCTGCTTGTAATATATGCGGGCGGGGCTATCCAGGAATCGTTCCAGCCGACGGGCCCGGATCAACGGGCTCGGCCGCCAGAGGCGATACACGTCCAGGATCTCCCCGGGGATGTCGATGTGACGTTCCGCCGACATCTCCTGTTCGATGAGGGAGGGCGGAAAGATCGGGGCCAGCTCGTCCGGCCCCAGGGGTTCCTTCGTAGCCGGGTTGAGCGGTGGTTCGGGCGCTACCGGCAGGTCGGCGACGATATTGTACCACTGCGTGGGCATCTGTGCCTCCGGTAGTTCGTATTTCACGCGCTTTTCCATGTTGAACCGCTCCATTCCATTTGGACTACGCAGGGTGGGGGTAGCCGTAGCCCCATAAACGCAAAAAACCCGTCTCCTATTGGGGACGGGTCTCGTGGCCGTGGTGCCACCCCAGTTGGAGTCACCCAATGCCTTGGGCGCTCCACCTCAGTCAGCCTACGGGATCGACATCCTGGGATCCGATAGCTGCTCCCGGTAACGGGGGAATCCGGCAGATCCTACTGGCGGTGCGTTCGGTCTGCGGTTCACGGGTCCATTCCGTTGCTCCTACCGATCTCGGGCTTCCACTATCCCCGATTCGCTAGATCTGGCGGGTTGCACGTACTAGTCCCGATCATCACCCTGCCTTCAATTGTCGAAAACATATCACGGGAGAATCGGTGCTGTCAATATGTATGCGGTTAAAGTGCCAAAGGATTTTCCCGGGGGACTGAAAGCGCGCGGTGTTTTTGACGATGGAACGGGTGAGGCCGATCGAACGGAATCCGAGGAGGGATGACGGATGAAGACCCGAGGAGCCTTGGTAATGTTGTTGACCCTCGCTTTTGCCCTCATGCTGTTTCCCCTGGCTACACAGGCACGAAATGTGAACGCCGATCCGCCGGATCAGGCGGGGGACGCGTACGCGTTGCACCGGGAAATCCTCTCGACCCGGGGTGTGGTCGGTGGGGATGGTGAACCCGGGGATCATGTATCCCGGGAGACCTTCGCCACCTGGGTGGTCGCCCTGGCCGGATTGGAGCAGGCCGCGGCGTGGCTCGGGGAATGGGATGTGGACATCGCGGACATGGAGGCGGTGGATACGAAGAAGCGCGGGGACGTGGCGGCGCTTTACGCCGCGGAACTCATCGGGCCTGGGCACTTTCGCCCGGGGGACCCGGTGTCCGTGGCGGAGGCGGTGACGGTGCTCCTTCGGACCAAGGGCCGGGATGCAGAGCGGGATGCGGCGTACCCGCTGGGTCCGGTGGCCAAGGCGGCATCACTGGGGTTGGTCGAGGATTGGAGGCTCGCCCACGATGCGCCGGCGGACCGGGCCTTTCTCTACGAAGCCACGGCGTGGGTTTCGCGGGCGCTCGAAGCACCCACGGTGGGCATGGTGGGCGAAGTGGACGATGCGGCGATGCGGCTGGCCTCGGCGGAGGCGGGGGAGACCGAGATTCCGTTGGCGGACGAGGTGGCGGTGTTCGGCGCCGTGGGGTTGGACGCGGTGTTGCGGCAGGTGGTGACGGTGTACAGGGATGAGAACGGAGACATCGCGGTGGTGGAAGCGGTGGAGCCCGTGGAGACGACTGCGGGGGTTATCCGCGACCACCGCATTTCCCGGGGTGCGCTCCGGGTGGAGGAGGGCTGGGAGGACGTCGGTGATTTGGTCCTCGAGGTGAACGGGATGCCGCTGGTGGGCATGGGTGCTGAAGAGAAAGAGCGGATGGCGGATGCGTGGTGTGAAGAAGGGGCCGAGGTGTCCATCCACCGCGGTGCGTCCGGGACGGGCCGGGTGGATGTCCGGCGATGGGACCTAGATCCCGTGCGGGTTGTCTGTCGGGAGGAGGATGCCTTGACGCTGCAGCACCGTGGAGCCGGGATGGTGATGGCGGAGACGGTGGATGCATCGAAATGGTGTGGCGTGTCGGTGTCGGGCGCGGTTACGGGGGCTTCGGGCATCCGCGAGGGGGATGTCCTGCGGATCGCGAGCCTCGGAGGCATGGGATTCCTGGAGGGCGCGCCGCCGCACGCGGTGCGTGTGCACCGCGATACCGTCACGGTGGCTCCGCTGGCGGACGGGTACCGGCGGATTCGCGATGCCGAGGGTGTGCGGTATCGGTTCGATGACGTCGACTCGGGCGAGGCATTCACCATCGACCCGCGGCACTACCTCGGTTGCATCGAAGCGTTGCGGGGTGCGGTGCGGGCCCGGGTCGGGTTGGACGACGGGGGACGCGGTGTCGGGATGGTGGAATCGACGGATCATCGCGATCTCCCCGTGGTGCGGTTCTTGGAGTATGGCCGGGACGGCGACGGCGGGTACGTGGTAAGGGTGGAGACGAAGGAGGAGACCCTACGGCTCCCGAGCATCGAGGCCCCCTCGGGATGGATCGCGGGCGTCAGTGGGGCGGTCAAGGAGCAGTTTTTCGCCCCGGAGTTCGATCGGGAGGGCATGCTCGCGGGCATGGATCGCATCACACCGGGGCCCGTGGATTTCGGCGCGCCCGTGAGCGGCGAGGTGCGGGTGGCCGGCGTGTTGGAGGAGCATGCCTGCGTGGTGTTGATGGCGGAGTGTGACCGGGGGGAAAAGCACTATCGCCTTTTCGAAGATCCCTGGGTATTCGATGGCACGGGGGAGCGCGTATCCCCGGAGGAGCTGGAGGTGGATCAACCGGTGAAGGCTTACGACCTGGACGGACGGCCAATCCTGGTCATGGATTAGATCGGGGTGCGGGCCTTTCGGAGCGTGGATGAGGGGTCCCCGGAATGGGGGCCCCCGCGCGTCAATGCCACTCTTGTGGAAAGCATCGAACTGGTGTGTCAGACAGCTGTCACAGGTGTGATTTTTACTGTGTATAGTGTCGGATTGTTGAGATCGCTTCAACGAGTTAACAGGATCTTTGTGATCAATGTTGAACGCATACTATAAGCAACGATTCTACAGGGGTCGTGCGCTCAACGACGCGGTACATACCTTCGCGGTAAGCATTCCCTGTGAATGGTGAAGGTTTTTCGAGGGCCGTGGTTTCTCGGTTCGGGCATTGGTATGCCCAATTCCTTGGCAATTCGAATATTCAAGCGGGGGCGATGAAGATCGGGCAGTAAATGGACGCCTCATTCCGATCCGAGCCAGTGGCGTAACCGACCGATTGCTTGTGCGAGCGGTCGGTTTTTTGTTTGCGGGATCGTGAAACATAAATCCAGTTGTGTAGAGTCAATGCAATTCCGCAGCTGACGATCTCCGCGGATACATACATAACTCCGCTACAAGAGAGGTGAGGCCGGTGAGGTGTCGCCACAACGCGCGAATCGTATCCATGTACGGGAGCAGGACGCTGCGGGTTACCTGCGTGGACTGCGGGGTGAGCGTGCGGGCGCGGCCGGCCGAGGCGAGGCGGTGGGATGTCAGGCGGTTGACGGTGACTGACTTTGAGTAGGGAATAGCGGTCAGGGGGCTGGCCGATTCCAGATAGAGGCAATGGAGGTCGACGCGGAAACTGAGATTCTGGATCTGTAGACTGAGGCCGACGAGACCCGAATTCACCTATTCTCTAGAAGGAGGTACTTACTAAGATGTTGAAACGCGCAGGCTTAGCATTTGTACTGGCGGTTATCTTTACGTTGAGTATCGGGACGATGGCGATGGCGGACCATGGCCTTGGTGACCCGATATCGGATGAACTTGGCGGTGAGGTCGACGTCAGAGACGTAGCGGATAATGTCTATCGCTACCGGATGGCGGGCGAAGAGCCAGAGGGTGAATGGTTCGAGACGATTAGTGGGGCCCTTACAGGTGCAGAACCGGGCGACAGCATTTTGGTGACCTCTACGGGTTCACCCTATGAGGAAGCTGTCACCATAGAGGATGATAACATTACACTTAAGGCTGCAGAGCTGACAGAAGAGGGCGACCGAGGTTCTACTGACATATCCGATGACCATTTCGATGACCTCGACGCCACAGTGGAAGGCGAGGGTACAGTCAAAATTGCTGACGAAGCCCTTGATGCGGATGATAAGGGGACGCTCATTGAAGTACGTGCAGAGAACGTAACCATAGCTGGCTTCGTTCTCAAGGACGCACAACGACGTGCGGTCTGGCTCACTTCAGATGCTGACGGCGCCACCATCGAAAAGAGCAAAATTACTAGCATTGGTGTGCTGGAGAATGGAGAGGGCCCCCATGGGAGTCCCTACGGCATCTACGTTGACCAGAGCCAGCCTGATACCGAAATCCGGAATAACCACATTATTGACAACGTGGGCGATGGTATTGGCACGTTTGAGGGTTCTGACTTCCTGATTGACAATAACCTCATCCAGAACAACGAGCGTCACGGTATTCGCCTTGTTCGTGGAACGAATCTTACGATTACCAACAACGTGATTAAGGGCAATGGCCTTCCTATAGGCCAGATAGACGCCAGTCCCCATTTCCGTTCGGGTATCTATATCGTGTCCGACTTGACAGACCCCGGTCACACTATAACTGGTAACGATATCTTGGACCAACACCTCTTCGGAGTCGCCATAGGCTACGACCACCACTCCACACTCGACGATACCCGCCTGTTTGCGCAGGTCGAAGGCGCCGACAGGAACCTTTATGACAACACCTTCCGCGGTAACAATGTGCACGTGATGCAGGTAAATACGGTTGAGGATGATAATGGTGAGACATTGTATCCCAACCTCAACGTCCTCAAGTACAACGACTTCCCACTTGCGGCCGTCGTGACAGAGGCTCAGGCGAGAACCTACGGTAGTGGAGGTACGCAAGATGTACCAGTAGGTACTATCGAGGATGTGCAGACTGCCACAGACATAGTTGAGCCACTGGGCTGGGGCAACAATGGCACTGATACATTCGACGTCGACCAATATGAGGAATTCGATATGACCATAAATGCTGGTCTGAATGACAATGCGGCGATGAATTTCCTGTCTGGTGAGCACGACTATGATGAGCAGAAAATCGTAGCCGTTGACCGCGTCCTGTGGGTCATCGAAATCGAGGGCGGAACAACAGAAACAGATAACCCCGAAGAGAATGATGTCGTCTTTGAAGTTCCCGAAGCATATGACGAGTTGGGCTTTGAAGTTCGGCATCATGAGGATAACATCTGGTACTACTCCGGGCCTGGCGATAAGGACGGCTACGCGTGGCACGACATGATCGAGCCCGCCGACTATACGTTCAAGACAACTTTCAACGTATCCGGTACCTTCGACGTAACCATCCAGGCAGTCCGCGCGGACAGGGAATAACGGTCCCAACCGGGGGCCCTGCTCCTTCGGGGGCAGGGCCCTCACCTGAGGAGGTGAGCACGTGAGTCACAAATATTCACTGCTCTTAGTAGCAGTAGTCAGCATAATAGCCGTTGCCTCCTCGCCGGTTCTTGGTGGCCATGGCCTTGGTCCGCCCATCTCGGATGAGCTGGAAGGGGAAGTGTACGTAACTTCTGTATACACACTCACCTTCGAGGTGCTGGATGAGGGCAATGATCCCATCGAAGGCGCCGAGGTTGTGGTTGATGGTGTCGGTAGTGACACCACTGATGCCAACGGCGAGGTCGTATTCGAGGATCTGGCTCCAGATACCTACGACTACACTGTCAGCAAGGATGCTTACGAATCGGTATCAGATACGGTGGAAATAGTCGACGAGGATGTCACAGAGACGGTGACGCTGGAGCAGGAGCCCGAGCCAGATCCGCCAACTCCTGCCCCAACTCCGGTAGTTCGCTACGACCTTACCATCGAGGTTGACGGTGAAGGTGCGACTGATCCAGAAGCCGGTACTCACACCTATAGCCCGGATTCCGATGTCACCATAGAAGCCATCCCTGCAGACGACTGGCTGTTCCATCAGTGGCTTATAGATGATGAAGTCTCTGAAGTCGAAGAACCAGAACTCACGATCACCATGGATGACGATAAGGATGTTACGGCAGTCTTCGTGCGGTCTCCGGTGGTCCTACCCTACGTGGGTGAGATCATCGATCCGAACACGGGTGGAGCACTCGCGGTGCCGGATCTCATCGAACTCCTGATACCACCGCTTGCGGCACCCAATGAATTCGAGATAGGCGTGACCGCGCAGGAGGCTGATCCGGAGGTCGTATGCGCTCCGGATGGCCCGGTGGACGGAGTGGTGTTCGAGGTTACCGCATTCGAGTGGGTTGACGATGAACAGGAGCCGCTCGATGCGTTCCAGGAGAACGTCGATGTGACGCTTCACTGGGAGGAAGACCTCGATCGCGACGAGGCTGAAAGCATCCTCATCCACTACTACCACGAGGGCCTGCAGATGTGGATCCCGCTTCCGACCGAGGTGGATGTCGTGAACCAGCGAGCCGTGGCCGAGATCGATGGTCCTGTCGACCTCGTCATGTGTATCAAGGACAAGTTCACAGATATCCACGGACACTGGAGCGAGCGGTACATCCTGCTGCTTTCGGAGTACGGCGCGATATCCGGTTATCCGGATATGACCTTCCGCCCCGACACCACGGTGAACCGGGAGGAGTTTACCAGGATGTTGGTAGACGCTGCCGGAATCGAGGTGCCGGAGATCGTCCGCTTGTTGCCCGTCCTGGTCGATGATTCGGACGAGATCTCCACATGGGCACAGCCCTACGTGGAAGCGGCATTGAGCCATGGGTTGATCGAGGGCTTCGAGGATGGCACCTTCCGTCCCTCGGAGCGGGTCACCCGTGCCCAGGTTGCCACCATGTTGTCGCGAGCACTCGGGCTGTCACCGCAAGGAGACCTGCCCTTTACCGATGCTGAAGAGATTCCGGGGTGGGCTGGAGGACACGTCGCGGCACTGGCGAATCTAGATATCATCAGGGGCTATCCTGTGAACGAAGCGTACTACTTCCGACCGGATGAAGTGACCACCCGTGCCGAGGCGGCGGCGTTCCTTACCAGATACCTCGAAGCCAGGTTAGAGTAGTAGGCAGTGTACCATAACCGGTTACAATGATCGATTCGGGGAGAAGCGTCGTGATCTTGCTCTGGTTTCCTCCTCTGGCCGAGGCACTGAACCAAACGAGTAGGGAGGCTTCTCCCCGATTCCCGTGTTACATTTTTCGGCCATTTTCCGTCGGCATTCCCATCAGGATATGAGATCCGGCCGGCGCGATCCCGGCGGAATCGTTCGCCCCGGAGAGTGCCTTGGCGTATTGCCGAAAGAAGTGCACGCGAGAACCCTCGACGCTTCACATCGCGCTGTTCCCAAAGATGTTGCTTCGCGATCCCACCGTCCGCCTCCTACTCGGTGCCCGCGAAGATCTGCACGATCATCGTGCCATAGCGTCCACCCCGGACGACGGCCAATCCTACTCGATCGTAAGCACCCAGAGTGATCGCACGGTGTCCGCGGCTTCGCATGATCATCCCGTGTGCACCCATGACACAGGTATGCCCGGCAAGGTTCTCTCCCAGCCGCGTGAAGGCAATCCCCGCATCGCGGACCCGCTGTGAAACGCCGTTCCCATCCGGGCAGCGGTGGGAGAAGTAGTCGCGGGCAATCATGTCCTTCGCATGTGATCGCGCAACCGCGGACAGATCTTCACAGTAATAGAGGCGAGAGCGATCGTCCTCTTCACGACTTGTGTTGATCAGCGTGAATAGCTCCGCAACCTCACTGCCGGCTTCTACTTCAGTGTCGCCATCGGCACCCGCGCTCAACGCGGTGACCGGCGCTGGGCACGTGAACACGAGGATCAAGGACAGGGCGAAGATCTTCAGTAGTAGTTTTTGCCGCACGGCAATTCCTCCCGGAACCCACCTCCCCCGAGAGGCCCTACATGATCTATCGGTCAATCGTTCGCCCGGTATGAGCCCAATCCGGACCGTGCATACCCGTAGCCACGATCTTTACACAATCCATTCCCCGCATCGCCGGTCACCAGATGGCAGGCACGAATACTCCCGACCGCGCTCCGATGCCCCGGCCATCACCCGCCCGACGCAATCGCGTCTACCCGATCTCTCGTACCCTTAAGATCAAGAGCGTGTTTTGTCCAAGACCACGAGAGATCGGCAGCGTAACGGGTTGCATCTTTCACCGCGGGAGGGAGAATCAGTCGGTGGGTCGCGTTGTGCGCGGGGAGCGCACGTTGAGGTCTCGCACTCGCAGCAATGCCAATCCGGTGAAGCTCGCGAGCATCAGGTAGGCGTGCAGATAACCCGCCACCGGTGTACCCGCCGTCGGGGCCCGAAAGGCCAGGTCTAAGACCACGCCCACGAACACCGTACCCAGTGCCCCCATCACGAAGCGCAACATGTTGAATACCCCGGCCACGGATCCCCGCTTTTCCTCGGGACTGGACTCCATCGCCGCGTTCATGCTCGGCGCCCACACCATCGCCGCCCCGATGCCGTCCAGCGTCAGCACGAACCCGATGTGGAAGATGGTGCTTTGGTCGGTGAGTAGTGCCATGAGGATCAACCCGGTGGTGCGAACGCTCAGTCCCACGATTACCGGCAACGCGTTGTCGAACCGATCTGCGATATACCCCGAAAGGGGAGAGATGACCAGCCGCACCGCCGCCTGGGGAAGCATGATGAGCCCGATTGTCATCGCACTCCACCCGTGCACGTGCGAGAGGAACAGCGGCATCAGGAAGTTCATCCCCTGGATGGCCACCAGGTGTACGCCCCCACAAAGCATCCCCGACATGAAGGTCCGGTTTCGCAGGAGATCCGGGTCGATCACCGGCTTATGGTGCTCGCCCTCGTAACGCCAAAACAGCGGCAGCACCACCAGCACCCCGGTCATCATCACCAGGATCAAGGGATCCGTCCAGCCCCGCTCGGGGCCGGATACGATCCCGGTGATCAGCATGGTGATCATAAACGCCAGCATGATGGTCCCCCGGAAGTCGAAGGCGCCCTCCGAATCGTCCGTCTGCTCCACCATCCGTACCACGGTGAAGATGCTCACCAGGCTGACCAGGATGAAGGCCACATTCACGAAGAACACCGACCGCCATCCCAGTAGCTGTACCACGAATCCCCCGAGTGTCGGTCCCGTCACCGATCCGAGCGATACGCCCATCGCCCATATGCCCATCGCCTTGCCCCGCTCGTGCTTGGGAAAGAGCCCGGTCCCGATGGTCAGGGCATTGGGGAATATGGCCGCGCCGCCGATACCCTGCACCAGCCGAAAGCTGATCAGCGACAGCATGTTCCACGATAGGCCACTCATGACCGACCCGATCCC
>Ga0207421_10007029_pt1 | contig 12101 bp, 13 predicted proteins | sample SodLakKL_010_SED_4_FD_187542 | JGI IMG/M metagenome (GOLD analysis project Ga0207421, IMG submission 187542) | Alkaline sediment microbial communities from Lake Tanatar, Kulunda Steppe, Russia - 8KL_010_SED (SPAdes) (version 2) | ecosystem: Environmental > Aquatic > Non-marine Saline and... | reverse complement strand
CTGACTCTTCTTTTTTACAAAATCTTTTAAATGTTTCATTTTAGCTCCTCCCCCGGTAAGAACTATTCCCGCCGGCAGTAATCCGGATCTTTCTATATCTTCCAGTTCTTGGTCTACCAATTCAAAAATCTCATCAACTCTGGCTTTAGCGATATTCTTTAAATCGGTTTCTTTGAAAACAACCTCTTCCCCACCGGGAATGTCAACCGCTTTTTTTCTTCCGGTCGCTTCCCCGAGTATATGCGAGCCCAACTCTTCCAGAATCTTTTCTGCAGCTTCTATACTCACTCGTAAACCGATGGCAATATCGTTTCTAACGTTTTGCATTCCTATAGGAATAACTGCGGTATGAATCATTTCACCTTCTTCAAAAACCGAAACCGATGTCGTTGCCGCTCCCAAATCAACTACGGCAACTCCGAGCTCTTTTTCTTGAGAGTTCAAAACAGCCCTTGCGCTGGCAGCGGACCCCAAAAACATATCCCTGACTTCCAGGCCCGATTCAACAACTACTTCCGATGTATTATCTATATAAGGAGTAAATCCTCCGACTGCGAGGATTTTAGCTTCCAACCTTATTCCCTTCAACCCCAAAGGTTCTCTTATTCCGTCTTGATCGTCAACTACATACTCCTGGGGTATTACTTCTATTATTTCTTTATTAGAAGGAATCGAAAAAGTTTTTGCCGCATCAATTACTCTTTCCAAATCCTGTTCCGATATTTTTTGATCCGCCCTGGAGACCGAGACCAATCCTTCGGATGAAATACAAAATATATGACTTCCGTTTATATTCACATACGCTCCGTCAATCTCTCTTCCGGCTTCCGTTTCGGCCTGCTTGAGGGCTTTTGAGATTACCTTTATGGCTTTGCTTCTTTTATTTATAACTCCCTTTCTTACTCCTTGTGAAAAACTGATTCCTCTGCCTAAAACTTCAAAACCCCTACCGTCGGGTCTCTCTTTAGCAACCAAAATTTTTGTGGTATACGAACCTATATCAAGTCCGGCAATTATGGGGTTTTTACTCATTTTGGACTAGCAGTTTATAAATTAAAAAATGTAACTTACTGCAATTATTCTAACTTTTTTATGAAAAACTTTCAACCTGAAAGAAGCTCTTTTTCTTTCTTTTTCATCGCTTTTTTGCCGTCTTCGGTTTTGTGCTCATAACCGATCAGATGCAAAATTCCATGAACTAAAACTCTCTCTATCTCCTTTTTAAAAGACAAGCCGTGCTTATCGGCTTGCTTTTCTACAACCTCGGGAGAAATTAGAACTTCTCCCAAGAAATCATCTTCGCCTTCAAAAGATAAGACATCAGTCGGACCCTTTGAATCCCGATAACGTTCATTCAGTTTCTTTATTTCAGGTGCTTCTAAAAAAGCGACAGAGAGCTTTGCCTTTTCGGTCGCAGCTCTCTCAGCCAAAGATTTTAAATTTTTTAAATCCAGATCGTAATCGGTTCGGTTGTTGATTTCAACCATCTTACAACTCCCCTAATTTTCTTTTTCTTTGATACTCTTTCTTCAATTCTTTCTTTCTCAGTGCTCTCTTCTTTTTAGCCGTCTGATTCAACGGTTTTTGATAAAATCTTCTGCTCCTGGCTTCGTTGATAATTCCGGATTTTCTAATTTCCCTGTTAAATCTATGAACCAGTCTGGAATTATTTTCTTTTGATCTTCTTTTTACTACTAATGGCATGTTAATAATTAATGATAATTTGTAATTCTCAAACGCAATGTCATCGAAATTTATCTTTGAGGTGTGCTGAATTATGAGCTAATTTTTAAAAGCTGTCAAATTTAGGGCATTCCGGGAGCATTCATCTCTTCTTGAGACTCCCATCCTCCCAACAAATGATAATGAAGATGGAATATCTCCTGCCCGCCTCCTTCACCCACATTCACGGCAACCTTGTAACCTTCTTCCTTAACGTTTTTATTGGCGGCAACCTCTTTCATAACAGCCCACATATGACCCAAAAGCTCTTTATCCTCTTTGTTGATGTCATTAACGGTTGATATATGTTTCTTGGGAACCACCAAAACATGAACGGGAGCAAGCGGTCTTATATTCTCAAAAGCTAAAACCTTATCATCTTCATAGACAATTTCGGAATCCTCTTTTTTATTGACTATTTTACAAAATAAGCAATCTTTCATATCCGTTTTTTTATTTCTTCTACTATATTTTCCAGTGGAACGGTCTCTTGTTTGCCCGTTTTCATCTCTCTTATTATGATTTGATCTTTAATGCATTCTTGTTTTCCCAATATCAGTGTATATTTGGCGCCGAGTTTGTCCGCTCTGGACATTTGTGCCTTTAATGAATCTCTTCCCATAGATTCATAAACCGGAATTCCCGCTTCTCTGAAGTCTTCAAAGATTTCAAAGGCCTTCTTTTTTGCAGAGCTTCCCAATTGAGCTAAAAATACTTTTTTGGAGCGATCATCAAGCTCTATTTCATTTTCTTCCATGAATTTGGCAACTCGTTCAACTCCTACGGCCCCACCCAAAGCGGGAGTCTCTCTACCTCCCATAAGTTCAACTAATTTGTCATATCTGCCTCCCCCGCCCAAAGCCAATTCTCCATCTTCGGCGAAAAACTCAAAAACGGTATTGGTGTAATAATCAAGCCCTCTAACCAAGAAAGGGTCGAGTTCGTAGGGTATATCCATTTCATCCAAATATTCCAACACGGATTGAAATTTCTTTTTACAGGACTTACACAGATTATCCACCATTTGCGGTGCATTTTGAACTATCTCTTTGCAAGTTTCATTTTTGCAATCCAAAATTCTCAGAGGATTGTCATTATATCTTTTTTGGCAGTGCTCGCAAAGATCATCTTTATCTTTTTTAAGAGCTTTTTTGAGATCCTTTATATAATCAGGTCGACAATTGTCGTCTCCCAAACTATTAACTTTGGCAACAACTTCAAGATCCAGCCTTTTGAATATTTGGTAAAAAACCTGAATTAACTGACTGTCCAAGGCGGGAGAATTTTTCCCCAAAACCTCCAAGCCAAATTGATGAAACTGTCTGTATCTTCCTTTTTGAGGTCTTTCGTACCTGAAAAAGGGACCGAAGTAAAAAAACTTTACCGGTTGAGGTTTTTTATAAAAATCATTTTCAATATAGCTTCTAACTATCGAGGCCGTTCCTTCCGGCCTTAAGGCAAGTTTATCTCCTCCTTTGGTTTCAAAAACATACATCTCTTTTTGAACGATGTCGGTTTGATCACCGACTGAACGCTCAAAAAGCTCCTTTTCTTCTATAATGGGAGTTTGAATGCGTTCGAAATTGTATTCTTGAGAAACTTCCCACGAAACTTTTTCAATTTTTTCAAAATATCTCTGTTTTTTACCGTATATGTCTTGCGTACCGGTCGGCTTTTGATATTCTTTTTTAGCCATGTTTTATTTATTAAATTGAAAGGCGGTTAAATTTGCTAAAGTTGAAAAAGGAGAAAGTTGTAGTGATACGCGACCTATTATGCTTTCTCTGGGAAGAGTACCCCAACTTCTGGAGTCGAGTGAAGCCTCTCTATTGTCTCCAAGAACAAAATATTCATTATCTTCCAAGGTTTGACTGAATTCTCCGGGAGTTTCCGTCGGTAAATAATCCTCCTCATTTAATGTTCTCTTTATCCCGTTTTCTACATAAATAACACCATCTTCAAGGGTAATTGTTTCACCGGGAAGGCCGATTACTCTTTTGATGAATCTTCTCTCCGGAGGTCTAGGAGAATTAAATACGATAACCTCACCACGTTCCGGCTCCCTGAAGCGATAAGAAAGTTGATCAACTATGAGATAATCTCCCTGATGATAGTTGGGTTCCATAGAAGATCCTCTGACCAGAAAAGGCTGAAATATAAAAGTTCTAATAGGGATCACTATCAGTGCTGCTAAAATAATCGTTTTTATTATTTCTGATGTAGTTGATAACCATTTCATACTTTTATATTGTAGCAAATTAAAGGGCCTTTTTCAAGTAAAAAAGCCGACTTTTTACAGCCGGCTATAACTCTTACTCTTCAAAAAGAAGATAACCCTCCTCTTCTAAATTTTGAACTATTATTTCCGCCTTATCAAATCCGGTTTCATTTGCAATTATCTCTTTGACTTTCTTTCTTTCAGGAAAATCTTTATCATTTTTTTTATAATTTTTATCCTCGTACATTCTTTGGTCAGCAAAAGAAATCGCTTTTGAAATATCATCTTCAATTTTAGAAAATCCTCCACTAACACCGAATTCTTTCGCTCTCTTCTTGATCTCTTCCTCGGGAAAATCTTTTACGCTCTCTTTAAGTGAGATGTAATCCTTTCTTCTGGTTATGTCAATCTGATCAGTCTTTAATTTAATTCTGCTTATAAAGCTCTTTGCCTCCTTATCGGAAGCATTAAAAAGTATAACGATAAATTCATCCCCGCCCCACCTGATAAGTATATCTCTATTCCTGACTTCTCTTTTAAGTAAGTCGGCAAATTCTTTTAAGAATATATCTCCGAACTGATGTCCCAGGGAGTCATTTATCTTCTTAAAGTTATCCAAATCAAGAAAAACTACGGAAGCAACTTCACCGTTAACCTTTATAGCTTTAAATTTTTTGAGTCCGGATCTATCAGATAAATTGGTTAATGGATCCTTGGTCGTTAAAAAGAAAGCGGATAAACGATAATAAAGTTCTTTTATTTTTTTAATGATCACTTTGATCACCTCCTTTAGTCTTATTATTATACCATATTATAAAGTATTTGTCACCTTTTAAATAATATACTATTATAAAAGAAATGAGATTAATTGTCGGATTAGGAAATCCGGGTAAAAAATATATAAAAACTCGTCACAATATAGGTTTTAGAATTTTGGATAAAATCAGGATAGAGAATAACTTTCCCGATTTTAAATTGGATAAAAAATTCAACGCCCTTTTATCCAAAAAAAATGGGGTTTTTTTACTAAAGCCGCAAACTTTTATGAATAAATCCGGAATTTCGGTGTCCAACTTTATTCGTTATTATAATGTAGAGCCAAGCAAATTAATCGTAATTCACGACGATGCCGATTTTAAACTGGGAAAAGTAAAAATAGATAAAAACAGAAGTTCCGGGGGACACAAAGGGGTTCAGTCGGTAATAAACCATTTATCCACGAAAGAGTTTTGGAGATTAAGGTTCGGAATCGGAAAAGAAGAAAAGAAAGCTGGCGATATAGCACTTGAAAAGTTCAGTAAAAAAGAAGATGAAAAAGTTGAAAGATTAATACAAAAGGTAATAAATGAAATTGATCGAGGATTGGAAAAGGGTTTTACAAAAAAAGGACTGAGTATTTAACTCAGTCAAAAGACTATCTCCAACTTTTGGTACCTCCGTAAAGGAAGTACTCGATTACAATATTTTTCAAAAAACTTATAATCTTTTTCACTTTTTTAACCCCCTCTCCTTAAGTTTATCTACGAATCTCCGTCCGAAAACCCGAAATCGAGCTCCGAGCGGAGTACTTACCCAAAGGGCAAGCAGGTTCCAGAACAAAAATTAAATGAAAGGAGGGATATAAGGAGGATTCTTGTTCTTTTTTTCTTCCCCGTATTCTCAAAGAGAATTCGGTGAAGTGAACCCTTCGTAGATAAACTTAAAGATCAAGGTGATTGTATTATATTATATATTTTTTATTTGTCAAGGGCGGTAAAGAACCGGTAAAGTAAGTTGATTTACCGCTTTACCGGAAAAACAAGGGTTTCTCGAATCTTAGTTTACAACAACTGATTTTAATGATAGCATTTTTAAGCTAACTTGATTTTTAACAGCAAAAAAAAAGATATGAAATTAATTCTAGTCGAGTCGCCTACCAAATCCAAGACACTAACCAGATTTTTGGGAAAAGATTATAAGGTTCTTTCTACCAAAGGTCATATCAGAGATCTTCCTCAAAAAAAATTGGGGGTGGATACCGATAACAATTTTAAACCCAAATACGTAACTCCTAAAAGACAAAAGAAAACGATTAAAAAATTAAAGGAGGAGCTTTCCGATGCGGAAAAAGTGATTTTAAGTACTGACCCGGACAGAGAAGGAGAAGCTATCTCTTGGCATCTCAAAGAAGCTTTAAGCATTGAAGACTATGAGAGAGTTTCTTTTCACGAAATAACTAAGGAGGCAATACTTAACGCTTTGGATAATCCCAGAAAAATAGACCAAAACCTGGTAAATGCTCAACAAGCCAGAAGAGTTCTGGACAGATTGGTTGGATATAAGTTATCCCCTCTTTTATGGAAAAAAATATACAGAGATTTTTCATTGTCCGCCGGAAGAGTGCAATCGGTAGCCCTCAGACTGGTAGCTGAAAGAGAAAAAGAAATAAGAGCCTTTGATCCGGTAACTTATTGGCTGATTTACGCGCATCTTAAAAAAGAAGATCCCTTCCGGGCAAGGCTCATAAAAATTGACGGAGAAAAAATTTCCAAACCCGGAATTACCGAAAAAGAAATATTTGAAAATATTAAAAAAGATCTAGAAAATGATGTCGCTTATAAAATAGACGACATAAGAAAATCAGAGAAAAAGAGAAGTCCTTATCCGCCATACACTACCAGTAGTCTTCAGCAAGACGCTTCAATAAGACTGAATTATTCTTCCAAATATACGATGAGGTTGGCTCAAACCCTTTACGAAAAAGGTCTTATCACCTATCACAGAACCGATTCTTTTAATTTATCCAAATCATCCAAAGCGACAGCTAAAAAGATAATAACGGACAAGTGGGGTGATAAGTATTACAAGTCGAGAAACTTCAAGTCGAAGGGAAGAACTCAAGAAGCACACGAAGCAATTCGACCGACCAACCCTCAAAAAGAATCGATAAAAGGAAAAAAACAGGAAAAGAAGATTTATGATTTAATTAGAAGAAGATTTTTAGCTTCACAAATGTCCTCGGCAGTAATCGAAAGAAAAAAAGTGGATGTTAAAGCCGGTAAATATCTACTTAGAGCATCAGGTCAAAAGATTGTTTTTGACGGATTTATGAAAGCTTACCCGATAAAGATGAAGGAGCAATCTCTTCCCGAATTATCTACCGGAGATTCTTTGGATCTGGAAAAGCTGGAAACTCAAGAAAAAGAAACCTCTCCCCCGGCAAGATACAGTGAAGCTTCATTAATTAAAGAGTTGGAAAAAAATGATATCGGAAGACCTTCAACTTACGCACCTACATTAGCAACAATTCAGAGCAGAAATTATGTTGAAAAAATAAAGAAAAAGTTGCATGCGACCGACATAGGTATAGTGGTGAGCAATTTACTGGTAAATCACTTTCCGGACATCGTCGATATGGATTTCACCGCCAAAATGGAAAAAAAGCTGGATAAAGTAGCTGAAGGAAAAGAGGATTGGCAAAAAATGATAAAGGATTTTTACGAACCTTTCATTGAAAAAGTAAAAGAAAAGGAAGAATCTCTCGACAAGCAGAATGTATTAAAAGAGACGGACGAAGATTGTCCGGATTGTAAAAAAGGTAAACTGGTTATAAAGCTGGGAAGAAACGGAAAGTTCAAAGCTTGCAGCAACTTTCCCGATTGTGAATATACCGAACCGATGGAAGAAGAAAAAGAGGAAGTTAAAAAGATGAAAAAAGAATTCGGTCCGAAAACCTGTAGTGAATGCGGCTCGGATATGAACTTAAAACAAGGAAGGTACGGAATGTTTTGGGGCTGTAGTAATTACCCGGATTGTAAAAATACGGAAAGACTTGAAAAAGAAACGGGAATAAAATGTCCAAAGTGCGACGAGGGTATCATAGTTAAAAAGGCGACCAGAAAAGGAAAGATATTTTGGGGGTGCAACAATTATCCAAAGTGTAAATTTGGAACCAATTACAAACCGACGGGTGAAAGATGTCCCGAGTGCGACTCTATAGTTATAGAAAAGAAAGGAGAGAAAGTGTGTCTGGATAAAAAATGTGAGTATAAAAAATAGCAACTCCCAACCTTAAATAACTGAATTTTAAACCGCCCTCCGGGGCGGTTTTTAAGCATTACATAAATTCATTTTTATGTTATAATCACAGAAGTTAGAAAATAAATTGATAAACTTCATGACGGACATCGATAAAAAGCTTGCCGAATTTCAAAAGGAAATCGACCAAGATCTTAAAAAACAAGCGGAGGAGCTGCTAAAAGCTCTGGAGTTCGGCCAAAAGGCCGGTTTTTGGGATAATATTTCAAAAAGCAAAAGAATGAGCATGGTTGATAAGCTAAATCAACTGTGTCCCGACGAATATCTTTCAAAAAAAGATCGAGATAAATGGAACGATCTTTTAGTAAGTCTATTGAGAAATAATTAAAATAAAATTTTATGCCATTTAACCCAGAAAAGCCTAACAATTTAAACAGAGAAAGGGAGGGTAAACGAGAGGATGAAAAACAAGTTACAGATTTTGAAAAAAGAGTAGAAAATCTTGGCAAGATAAAGGAGTTGCTGGTGCAAAAAAAAGAGGCATTCGATCACCTGAACGATTCAGCCGAAATAATTGAGGAGAATATGATTTTGGGAATTAATAACACATTGGAAGATTTAAGTTGGGAAGATGTTTCGGAAGAAAAAAGAGAGTTAATAGAAGAATTTTTAGAGCTAAAATCATTTTCAAATGAAAATAAAGAAGGGAAAGAGCAGCTATCAAAAAAGATTAAAAGAAGCCAAGTTATAGATAAAGTTAAAGGTGTTTTTTCCGGATTGAGAGGAAAAATAAATGGATCACGAGAAAAAATAGATAATGAAATTGATAGAGAGATAGATCAAATTCTAGAAGAAACTAAAAATATAGAAATTGAGGATAATATTCCAGAATATGAACTAGAAAAACTGAAAGCGCTTCATTATAAAAAGATAGAGATGGCAAAAGAATTAAACGAAATAGCTATTCTTGCTGAAAGTGAAGCTAGGAAATTAGAAATTGAAGGGTATAAAAGAGAGTTGGAAAAACTTTACGAAAGGGTTGGTAAAACAGCTGAGGGTAGAGAGCAATAAAGGACAAGTATCATATTTTTGCAAGTTTAAAGAGGGTCTGTTGGACCCTCTTTTACAAATTAAATTTTATTAAAAAATAGACTATCAGTCCGGAAACCAGAATTACGGAAAAACCGATAAAGAAAGAAAATAAAACATCAAAAACGATATTTTTCGGAGCAAAGACAACAAATCCGCAGCCGGCTAAAAAAAATAATTTGTTCAAAATATCCCCCCTCTCCTTTCTTAAAGATACTAACTAAATGTTGTGATGTCAAAAAAAAGAGAGCCGGTTGGCCTGGCCCTCAAATATGTTTTTTAATTTAGTTTACTTGCTTTGAGTTGTTAATAATGTGAGTGTAGATTCTTGCTATCATCCAAAGCCCAACAATTACAATTGCCGATACCAGTATGACGAAAAAGAGAGTTTCCGCAATTTCGGACCGGCTCAAAATTTGAGCCACAGCTCTCGAACTATAACCCGATATGAAGCCGGCTACAGTCACAACGATCCAACTTATGGACAAAATTCCGTTCAACAAGCTTTTTCTTCTGATAAATCTAATGAATCTTAAAAGAAAAAATATGTGCAGTAGGATTATCAATCCGTAAAAAATATTCTCTGCTCTCCCCGATCGTGAGGCGGCTTCAGCGATACTTTTAGCATCATGTCCCAGAATGGTAAAACCAATTATCAGCACAAAAAGCACCAACAAAACTATATCTTTTATAGGTAGTTTTAAAAGAGCTTTCACTTTTATCCCTCCTTTTGATACTTAACTATACAATAATATAAATATTTTGTCAAGAATAAACGATAGCCGAAACGGCTGCCAAAAGTAACATTACCCAAATAAATATTGCCAAGCCGGTTAAAAATTGTGCTTTTAGTCTCTCCCAGCCGGTTCTGGGAGATATTTTCTGGATTAAAAAGGTTACTACACCGGCCAAATTGACCGAAACCAAATTTATCACAAAAAGAAGCAGAGCACCGAACATTAAATCGATAAATCCGGAACCCAGCAATAATCCAACGACAACCAGAGGCGGTAAAAGAGAGATCGCTACCATGACTCCGGCTAAAGATGTTAAAGTTCCGGTGGTAAAGGACAATGCTCCAACAACTCCGGTTGCTAAAGAAACCAATACATCACCCATTCCGGCACCGGTTCGCAAAGCGATTTCCGGCGCGTGCGGATTAACTTGAAAAACAAAACCGATCAGCACCGAAAAAACAAAACCTGCAGATATTCCCACTATAAGTGTTTTAGCGGATTTAAAAGTTAATTCAAAATCTCCCAGGACGGTGCCTAAAGATAATCCTGCAGACGGGCCAAGCAAAGGAGCAATAATCATCGCTCCTACTACCATGGGAACATTGCCCTTAATAAGACCTATGGCAGCAACCAGAGAGGCTAATATTATGAGAACCAGATAAGTCCAGGTTAATTTTGTGTTAGCTGAAATATTGGAATAAAGTTCTTCTCGGCTTACTCTTTCCGGACCAATTTTTTCTTTAGTGTTTTTTAATTTCTCTTCTTGTTCAACTTGAAATCTGGGAATTGAAGCCTCTACGGGCATAATCACCGTTCTAAAGCCTTCAACTTCTGAAAATTCGTCTTCAAGTTCATCTAAAAACCCTTCTATATTTTCAGCTAAAACCAAAGCTCTAATCAATACCTTTTTATCCGAAATTCGATCATGCCAAAATTCATCAATTAAGGACTTTCTTAAAATCTCATCGGCCTTGGTTTTTTTGTCCAAGGGTAGAAATATGCTTACGAGACGTAAATTCATTGAATTTATTTAAAGTTAACACTTATCATATGATAGCAAAAATAAGAAGCAGTGGCTAATATTTACTTATATCAAATTCTGCTATATAATTAGCTAATAAATCCACTTAAGTTTATTATGCAAAAAGGAGCGGAAACTTTTATAGAAGACAAAACGGAAGAAATTTTATCGTCTCCTTCATATAAAGATCTGGATGAAAGTGATAAGAATGAATTGAGGGAAGAAATAAAGGCTCATTTAGAAAGAATGGTGATCGAAATTTTTATAAACAGACTCTCAAGTGATCAAGCTAAAGAACTCAATAAATTGGCCAGAAAAGACGGGAAAAGAGCTCTTAGAAAATTAAGAGAGTTTTCTTTTTCATCACCGGATCTGGCTAAAGATTTGGAAGAAACATTGAATAAGGAGGTTGAAAAGTTTAAATCACTCAAATCATGAAAGAGGAAAATTTAAATCATAAAGAAATCCAAAGCAAAAGAGAGAAAGTTGAGAAAAAACTCAAAGAGGATGGAGCGAGACGAGTTACGAACCGTGGAGAAGACGGTTCTTTTGTAGAAGGATCTCATTTGAGAGTGACTGCAGAGCAAATTGAAAATGCGAGAAAAGAGATGCAAGAATCATTGAAACCAATTTCCGCTAAAATAGAAGAAAACAAAGAAAAGATAGAAGAATTAGAGAGGAAATACATTGAAAAAGGTTACCCCGATGAAATAGAAAGGAGAATTTTAGAACTCGAAAAATCAATAAAAAATAAAGAAAAGAAGAAGCGAATACAAGACATTGAAAAGAGGAGAAAGAAATTAATTGAAGACTTGGAAGATCTGGAGAAAGAGGCGGACCCCAAAGGAATCAGATTAAGAAGTAACGAGGCAATAGAAAATGAAGCCGTTCAGAAAGAGGGTGAAATTAAAGATATTGAAAAGGAAAAAGAGAAATTAATAAATGAGTTGGAAGAAAAATTGAGCGAAAAAACTGAAAACAAAAAAGCGAGGCTTAAAAAAGCGAGAGAGATTGATCTTGAAGATTTAGAAAAAATTGGAGAGGGCGATGAAATTGATAGCGAACAATCTCCGGAGATGAAAAGAAGAAGAGAAAGAATGAAGGAATACGAGAAGGAGACGGAGAAAGTATTAAATCAAGAAACGAAAAAAAGAGAAGAGGCAGCTAATCCGGAAAAGGAAACTGACAAAAAAGAAAGAGAGGAAAAAGAGGAGGAAGATTTGGATAATTTCGGAGAAAACCTACCCGTGGATATGAGTGCCGAAGAAGCTGAAGATCCGGAAAAAGAAGAAGAACA
>Ga0207421_10007028_pt1 | contig 12101 bp, 10 predicted proteins | sample SodLakKL_010_SED_4_FD_187542 | JGI IMG/M metagenome (GOLD analysis project Ga0207421, IMG submission 187542) | Alkaline sediment microbial communities from Lake Tanatar, Kulunda Steppe, Russia - 8KL_010_SED (SPAdes) (version 2) | ecosystem: Environmental > Aquatic > Non-marine Saline and... | reverse complement strand
GCCAGATTAATATTATTTCTTCTAAAGCTTAAGACTCCTTTTATATTATGATTATTAACTACTGGAGAAATATCTTCAACAAGATTTTCTCTAAAATATACTTCATTGAGAGATTCTAAATATTCCAATACAGAAATATCTTCAACCTGATTCTGGGCAAAATTTAGTTCTCTTAATCTATTCATACCAGCAAGATGTGAAATATCAGTAATCTTGTTATCTAAAAGATAAAGAATTTCCAGCTCATCAAGATTTCCCAAAGCCTTGATATCATAAAGATTATTTCTGCTTAAATGAAGCTCCTTAAGCTTAATCAAATTTTCAAGATAAGATATATCATTAACCTGATTATTTGAAAGAGTTAATATTTCAAGCTCCACGAGCCCATCCAAACCAGAAGTTGATTCAACTTGATTGCCCCAGAGCCTTATTACTTTAAGTTTATTTAAATCTCTTAAAGGAGTTAGATCAGATATTTGATTATAGCGAAAATTAAATACTCTTAAATTCTTGAGATCAGACATAGCCGATATATCTGAAATATAATTATGCTCAAATATTATCTTTTCAAGATTTCCCAGTGTAGCAAGTTTATCAAGAGATTCAATTTCATTATCATATAAATTCAAATATCTTAAATTGATTAAATTTTCGATACCAGACAAATCTTCAATACCTGCTTCTATTGCAGATAAACTCTCAATCTTTTCTGCCTCATCAGTATAAACAGGCCCTTCTTCTTTATCTAAAGTTTCAATTATTGCTCTTTCCAGAGCAGCATCTTCAAAATCAATAACCTGCTCAGCTGTTATAGAAAACTGAACTATTAAAACCAATAATAAAATAAAAAACCCAGTTATAATTTTTCTCATTTTAATGCCTCCTAGTTAATCAATAAATATTATCAATAAATTAACCAATTTAGGCTGACTTAATCACCATTGTATGATATAATAAGTCCAGTAAGTCAGAAAAAGAAAGGATGATAAATTTGAAATCTCGAGAGATTAAAAAAATCGTCTCAGGCACTCATACAGAGGATGGGGCCGGTGTTAAATTACAAAGGGTGCTCAGCCGAAACACCGTTGTCCATTTTGACCCTTTTCTTCTATTAGATTCCTTTGATTCTGACAACCCTAAAGATTATACTCAAGGCTTTCCCTGGCATCCCCATAGAGGAATTGAAACTGTAACCTATATTATTAAAGGCAATGTAGAGCATGGTGATAGCCTTGGCAATGAAGGAACCATAAAAAATGGTGGTTGCCAGTGGATGACAGCAGGTGGAGGAATTCTCCATCAGGAGATGCCTCAACCTTCAGATAAGATGCTCGGCGTTCAGCTCTGGCTAAATCTCCCATCTGAAAATAAGATGACAACACCACAATACAGGGATATTACAGCTGAAATGGTACCGACAATCAAAGAAAAAGATGCAGAAATAAAAGTTATTTCAGGCAATTATAATAATCACCCTGGAGCTATGGAAGCTGATTATGTTAAAATGTCCTTCCTAGATGTTAAATTAAATAAAGATAAGGCATGGGAATGGCAGCCTCCTAAAAACGACCGGGTTTTCATTTTTACAATTAAAGGTACTGGTGAATTTGGCAATGAGTCTAAAGAAATCAACCAAAAAAATGCAATTCTTTTTGAAGATGAAGGCGATAAAATTACTGTTAATGCCATCGAAAATGAACTAAGATTTCTAGTATTCAGCGGCCAACCATTAAAAGAACCTGTAGCCTGGGGTGGACCAATTGTTATGAATACAACAGAAGAATTAAATCAGGCTTTCGCAGATATAGATAATGACCAGTTTGTAATGAAACCAGAAAAGAAAATATAAATCGAACCAGTAGAAGGAGGGTTATCCTATGAAAAGTGATTGGGAAGCCTTACTAGAAAATTATTTAAGGTTATATCAAAATTTTAATTTAAATGAAAACCACAAATACTATGACCATTTAAAGACAACAATAGTTGAAACAGAAAACCTATTAGAAAATTTAGAAATTGATTCTAACTCAAAAAAGCCTATGTCAAAACCTGTCTGTCGTCATTTAGATAGTATCATAGATAGATCACTATATGTTTTTCCTTCATTAGGTTATAATATTCGAGAAATAATGCAAGGGCTCCACTGGGAACATGGCTATGATGACCTTCCAGATGAATTAGCTGATAATTATGCCTACGCTGAAATTGCAAGCCCAGAAGGTCCCATAAAATCTAAAGAAGTGATATTAGGGATGGTCTTACTTGGCCCTAATTGTAGTTACCCTGAGCATAAACACGAAAAGATTGAAGAATCTTATATTGTTATTAGTGGAGATATAATTCATAATGGTAATGCTGTATTCCCACCAGGTAGTCTAATCTTTAATGAGGAAGGCAAAAATCATCAACTTGTCACATCAGATAAAGGTGGATTATTAATCTATTCCTGGACAGCAAAAAAAGAAGTCTTAGAAAACTTTGAAATGACATTTTAAAAGGCCGATAAATTCCGGCCTTTTATTTTGATTCAAGCTTTATCTTTTTAATAAGATTTCTGCATTAGTTACAGGTCTTCCTTTACCTGTATCATTTTGGCCTGAAATTTCCTTATTATAATAAGAATTTAATATCTGCCCCTCATTTATCCCGGCAAATCCTCCAACATAAGTTTCCCCTGCAACACTACCAATTGAATAAGAATAAGTAATCATTCCGAGATTACCACCAATTGAGCCTCCAACAAATTCTTGACCAGAAACATTACATTCTGAAAAACTTCGACTAATAGTTCCATCATTGCCACCAGCCATACCACCAACAAATTTTTCGCCTTTTATACTGCCTTTAACATAGGTGCCAATTATAATTCCTGTATTACCTCCAACCAGGCCACCGACAGTCTCTTTGCCATAAACATCGACCCGAGCTCTAGACTTCATAATAACATTTAAATTCGAACCCACTAATCCACCAACATCTTTATCTGCTTTAACAAGTCCCTGAACTGTACAATTAGATAATTCCCCTTCGTTCCAGCCAACTAGACCACCGACATACGAATTACCTATGATTTTTATCTTTTCTAGTTTTATATTTTCCAGTCTTGAATATTCAGAAATAGCCCCGAAAAGTCCTAGATCCTGACTTTCTGGTGAATCAATAATAAGATTAAAAATAGAATAATTGTTCCCATCATAAGAGCCAGAGAATTTTTCCTGCTTATAACCAATTGGTTTCCAACCAGAACCTATTATAAAAGCAGACAGATCAATATTTGCAACCTGCTTAAAAGCTCTATTTAAATAATATCTAACATTATATAATTCCTGGCCATTTGAAATTAAATAAGGATTCTCTCTTGTCCCTTTTCCCCCAGAAAAATTATAATCATCAAATTTAGACATATTAATCACCTGCCATCCCCTAAATATTCAATTAAAGACCTTTACTTTCACCTTTTAAACTAGTACCATAATTATATCATAAACTAATTATAAAAGGAAAATTTTAAATCATAAATAAATATTAGGAGGAATAAAAATGAATGATAATCAACAGAATAGATTAGCCCAAGAAAAAAGCCCATACCTACAACAACATGCTGATAATCCTGTTAACTGGTTTCCCTGGTCCAAAGAAGCTTTTATAAAAGCCAGAAAAGAAGATAAACCTATCTTCTTATCAATAGGCTATTCAACCTGCCACTGGTGCCATGTAATGGAAGATGAGTCATTCAATGATAAAAATATAGCTAAATTTTTAAATGATCATTTTATTTCTATAAAAGTAGATAGAGAAGAACAACCAGAGATCGATTCTATCTACATGGAAGTCTGTCAGGCAATGACAGGTCAAGGAGGCTGGCCCCTTACTATCTTAATGGCTCCTGATAAAAATCCATTCTTTGCTGGAACCTATTTCCCTAAAAAAGGCTTGCTTGATATTCTGGCCCAGGTTAAAAATCTCTGGCAGAATGAAAAAGAAAAATTACTAAACCAGAGTAATAACATTACAGAAGCTTTACAAAAAGCCCACTCTTCTAAAAATTTTAAATCTAATTTTAATATTAATAAAGAAGAAAAATCTAATTTAATTGAATTAGCAGCAAAAAATTTAACCAGTCAAGTTGATCAAAAACACGGAGGTTTTGGCTCTAAGCCTAAATTTCCTCAACCACAAAAGGTACTCTTTTTACTTCAGTATAACAAATTATCTAGCCAGAAAAAATTCCTGGAATCAGCAAAATTGACTTTAAATAAAATGGCCAGAGGTGGTATCTATGACCAGATTGGATATGGATTTGCCCGCTATTCAACTGATAGAAAATGGCTAGTCCCCCATTTCGAAAAGATGCTTTATGATAATTCACTTCTTGCTCTTGCTTACTTAGATGCCTATCAGGCAACTGGCGAACTTGAATATATGATAATCGCCGAAGAGATTCTTGAATATCTGGAAAGAGAGATGCTGTCACCAGAAGGAGGCTTTTATACTGCAGAAGATGCTGATGTTGATGGTGAAGAAGGAAAATTTTATCTATGGGATAAACACGAAATAATAAATATATTAGGTGAGAAAAAGGGGACTGATTTCTGCAAGGATTTCGATATTACCAAAAGCGGGAATTTCGAAAGTAAAAATATACCAAATTTAATAAATTCAAAGCAAAGCCTCCAGGATATTCGATTAAAATGGAAAGCTGAACTAAAAGAATTACATCAAATTCGAGCAGGAAGAAAACGGCCATTTAAAGATGATAAAATACTAACTGGCTGGAATGGTCTTGCAATCGCCGCCTTTGCCCGGGCAGGCAAAGTATTGAATGAAGATAAATATTACTCAATAGCTGAAAATGCCTTTGATTTTATAGATAAAAATTTAAAGAATAAAGACGGTTCATTACTAGGGAGATATCGTGATGGAGAGGCAGACCATCCAGCCCAATCAGAAGTATATTCATTTCTGATTTTCGGCTTAATAGAATTGTATCAGGCAAAATATACACCTAAATTTATTAAAGAAGCTATAAAACTGAACGAGATAATGTTAGATAAATTCTGGGATGAAAAATCTGGAGGTTTATTTGTAACTTATAAAGACCAGAATAATTTGCCATTTAATAAAAAAGAAATCTATGATGGAGCTATACCTTCAACTAATTCAATAGCAGCATTTAACTGGTACCGTCTCTTTACATTGACCTATGAGGATAAATACAGAGAATTAGTTGAAAAACAGCTTAATTATTTTTATAGTCAGATTAAACAGCAACCCCAGGAGTTCACAGCATTTATATCTGCTTTAATGTTAGAATTAGCAGGCCTAAAAGAGATAATAATTGTAACAGATAAAGAGGAATATATTAATGAGCTTAAAACTATTTTAAATAGTAAATATCTCCCCTTTACTAATATTTTATTATTAACACCTGAATTAAAGGATGAAATAAAAGAAATAAATAAACATGCTGCTAAAAGAAAAAATAAAGATAAGTGGACTGCCTATTTCTGCCAAAATCAAACCTGCCAGCAGCCAATAACGACTTTAGATAAATTTAAAAATATGGTATAAATATAAGAGGAATGTATTGAATGCTGACTATGCGTCCGGGGCTGTTCTTTTGAATTAAAACCATACCCAAAATTAAAAGAAAATGCAATTGCGGATAGCAGCAACAATCAATATGATGAGGAAAGATGTATTCGCTGTTGTGTTTGCATTGAAAATTGTCCAGCAGAAATACTTAAACTTGCAACTAAGAATGAAACCAAAAACTTACAATCATGATTTGGCTTATAATAAAATAATAAGGGGTTAGCTATTAGTCTTAAATAAATAGCCAACCCTATAAGTTTATTTATCTTTTAAAAAGTTTCAATAAATCTTTAATGCTTCTTCCACCAACAAGGAGATCATTCTGATATTCTGTGTCAGTAGCAGTCAGTTCCCAGTAATGGGTATGCACACCTCTACCAGGATAAAAATCTAATAATCCTGGATGAATTTCTGCTAAAGTTACTGGTGGTGTAATTAGTGGTGGAATATAAAAACTAAAATCCTGCCAGCCATAAGTCTGAAAATCCGGTAGAGGATCTTCCATAATAACAGTTAAATACCTATTAGGATTTCTCCCGGTTGATAAAGGATAAAATAGTTGATTTGAAACTGTTCTCCAGGCATCTATATTGACTGCAGGTAGTTCTGGGTCTGTTATTTCTAATATTGAAAAGTGGAACCAGCTAAAATTTTTCTGATAATATTCAATTACATTATCTAAATCAGTTTCAGAAGCTTGTATTCCATCCAGATCGGCTTCAGCCAGGAATTGATTTACAAAATCTTTTATCTGATCCTGGCTCTCAAATTCTTTAATTTCAGTTTTATGCTTATCCATAAAGGAATAGTCAGGCCTATCTTCATAAAAATAGTCTGGCAGGTTCATACCCCGCCGCCTTGCTTTAAAATTTTCCTGGGGTTGATATATTACATCCTCATTCTGATAGGTATCTGTTGGCGGTGAAGTAAGCGGCATTATTGCTAATAGTTTTCCTGGACTATCAACTTCAAGTTTCAATTTCTGAACAGTTATCTGCTCTTCTGTATTCCAGAGTAAGCCAGCATGCTCTTCATGATTATCAATCTCAAAAGTACTGTCTAAAGGTAATAGGATTCTAGACTGACCAGGGAGACTAAAAAACAGCAGGAAAAATATTAAAATCAGAGGCACAAGAAACTTTTTCATAGTATTTTACCTCCCGGAGAATTTAGTATTCTTATAATAATTATATAACATTAAATAATAAAATAAAATAATTAAAATCAAAATTCCTGTTTTATTTTATGATTTTTTCTCCCACATTAATTATACACAAACAATCACAAGACAAAATATCAAGGAGAAATTAAAATGAAAACAATAAATATATTTAAAGAAATAGTTGATTATAAAGAAAGAGTAAAAAACAATAAATCTACAATAATCTTTGGAGATGGTGGTTTAGGCACAGAATTTATTAAAAGAGATCCTAACAATAACCAGGCCCCATTTTTTAATAATCTAAATAAACCTGAGCTTGTTTCCAGCATACACCTTGATTATCTAAAAGCTGGATCTAATATTATTACCACAAATACCTTTTCAGCAAACAGATTATATTTTAATAAGAATAAAGATTATTCTGATCTAACTTTAAAAGAATTAGCAAATAAGGTTATAGAAATCAACCAATCAGGTGCAGAAATAGCTGTTAATACTCGAGAGGAATTTTCACAAGAAAATCCAGATCAATGTCCAGTGCTAGTTGCAGGAAGTGTTGGCCCCACAGGGTCTGAGGAGGCTATCTTCCCTAATAAAAACGATAATCACAAAAGACTAATAGCAGTATTTAAAGAACAGATTGAAGCTCTCTATAAAGGAAGCGTCGATTTAATTTTATTTGAAACCTTCTCATATCACCTTGAATTAGAGGCCGCTTTAGAAGCTTTAAAAGAATTTGAGCTACCAGCAATAGTTAATATGTCCTTTGATAATTATACCCATACTAATTATGGAACAGATATTAATGATTTTACCAGTTTAATCAATAATTCACCTGATAATAAAATCCTGGCAGCTGGATTTAACTGTATTACACCAGAACCAGGCTACCAGGAGACAATCAGAAATTTTATTGATATTATAGACCAACCATTAAGTATCTACTTTAATGCTGGAAAACCTGAGCTTGATTTGAAGACAGGCCAGACTGTTTACAAATCCAGGGATAATTTCTTTAAAGAAATAAAAAATATACTTCAGTTTAATGAACCTAATACCATAATAATAGGAGGATGTTGTGGAACTGATCCAGCGACAATAAGAAAGATTCAAAAACTAATATAATCTAAAGAAATTATTTTTCAATCCCGGTCCTGGCCATAATCCCCTGCTGATAATAATGCTTAACCTCTTTCATTTCAGTAACTAAATCTGCCCTGTCAATTAGAGATTCCTTAGCCATTCGGCCTGTTAAAATCACTTCTACATTTTCAGGCCGATGATTTATTACTTCAAATAAATCATCTTCATCAATTAGGTCAAAAAATAAAGCAATTGCTATTTCATCAATAATTACCACTTGATACTTACCAGAATTAAGGGCTTCTTTAATTTCTACTAAACCTTCTCTGGCGGCAGCCTTATCTTTTTCATCAGGCTGACCATTTATAAAAGCCTCTTCACCATACTGGCGAATATCAATATTCTCAATATTTTTCAAAGCCTTTATCTCACTATACTCTCCGTTTTTTATAAACTGACTGAAAAACACTTTTAAATCTGCTCCGATTGCCCGGATAGCAAGGCCAATTGCTGCTGTGGTTTTGCCTTTTCCATTACCTGTATATAAATGTACCTGTCCTCTCATTTTATCTTCTCCTTTCAAAATTTTATTAGAAATAAAAATACTGCTCCGGTAAAGAAGCAGCTTTCAAGAATAGGAATGTTTTCAAAAGGAGAATTTAAAACAGTCTAATCCCTATAAAAACAAGTTATCCTTCGCCACTTCTTTCGCCGGAAGTAGTCCGAAGTACTTAATAATGGCAGGTCTTCTGGCTCCAACCTAAAAACTTTATATCCCTTCCCATATTAAACAGTGGAATATAAAAATAAAGGCTGTTACAGCTGCGACTACAGCAACGGATTCTCACCGTTTTCCCTATTAAAACCATTATTAGAACTTAATCATATTTAATTTAATCACGATTCTACTATAACATTTTCATTAAAAAAGTCAAATAATATTTATGGTATAATATAATTTAAGAGGTGATATATATGGCTGATAGAGTATTAATTATATTTCTAGCAATAGCTCTATTCTTAATTGCTTTACCCAAATTATTAGGGTTATTAGGTTTCCATCCAGATTATAAAAGAAAAAATTATAATTTTTCAAATAAGAAAGCTTTAATTATAACAACAAGTCATGATATTCTAACTAAAAGCGGCAGACCTACTGGTGTTTATGCTTCAGAGATGACTTTACCCTATTATGAATTTAAAGAAAATGGCATAGAAGTTGACTTAGCAAGCATAGAAGGTGGCAAGATTCCTGTTGAACCATTTTCATTAAAATGGCCATTAAGAACTGAAGCTGACCAGAAATTTTTAAACGACCAAAAGTTTTTAAATAAAGCTGAAAATTCAATTCCTATTCAAGAGGTTAATATTTTAGAATATGACTTAATTTTTATTGCCGGCGGCTGGGGAGCAGCTTATGATCTCGGCCAATCGAAAGAATTAGGCCAGAAGATAACTGAGGCTTACAGCCAGAACAAAATAATTGGAGCAGTATGCCACGGACCCCTGGGATTATTGCAGGCTGTTGATAAAAATGGAAATACTCTGGTGAAGGATAAAAAAATAACAGCAGTAACAGACAAACAGATTAAAGAACTTAGAATTACTGAGACACCATATCATCCTGAAACCGAACTTAGAAAAGCTGGAGCTGATTTTAAAAACAACAGTAAAATTTTTGATACATTAGCCAACAATATTGAAGTGGATGGTAATATAATTACTGGACAGAATCAGAATTCTGCTGGTGAAACTGCTCAAATCATGATGAATATTTTATCGGAAAGGCCAGATTCATAATTAAATAATTTAACTTTTATTTTATGAATTTTGATTTTTATATTTCTTTAGTTTATAATATATAATAAGTCATTGATATTTTCTAAATAGGAGGTAGCCTCACATGAAAGAAAACTTAGAAATCAAAGATAGTAAAACAATCGAACTCTTATGTGATCCCTTTACTATCGATATAATTAATACTTTAGAACTCAATCCACTAAAAAAGGAAGAGATTGCAGAAAGTTTAAATGAAAGTCTCAGTTTAATCTCGGAATATGTTGATAAAATGGTTACAGGTAACTTATTAGTAAAGACTGATAAGGGCTTTAAACTAACTGCTAAATCATTTACTGCAGATGGTTCTTTAAACCTTTCTTCAGTTAGAAATGCTAAGAATAATATATCTGGATTTATTAATCATTTAGAAAACAATATTAGAGATCAAATAGAAAGTCTTGCTGATTTAAAAATAATTAATCCAGAAAAAACAAAAACATACACTGACCAGCAGTTAGTCGGTTACTCACCACTATATTTATCAGACGATGAAATTGAAGAACTCCATAACCTCTTACAAAGCTTTATTAAAGAAAAATCAAAAGAGGAAAGAATAAATAACCCTGAATATAAGAAATGTCGTTTTTATCATTTCTTTTATCCAGAAGTAGATATAGAAGAATAGTATTTTCAATAATAAAGCGGGGTTATTAACCCCGCTAATCACTTTTATATTCAACTATTTGCCAACTCCTGTTAGCATCTCTTCACTATTTTTCTCATCTTTTCTGTCATACCAGATTTCTGCAGATACTTCCGCCCATTCTTCAGCAGCCTTTTCAGACTTAGCACAGAGTTTATGAACATCTTCTGGATTTTTTAATTCAGTTGAATGAGCCCCTGCATTCTCAACCATTTCAGCCAATTTATATTGATTATCCAGCAAAGGACAGGGCCTCAACAAATTATCATTAAAGGGCTGATTCTTCTTATATTCCATAAATAATGGAGATTTATATGCTTCTAGCAAACTATCCTCATGGATATTGCTATCTGCATAATGGATAAAGGCGCAGGGTTCAATATCACCATTGGCATTAATATGAAGATATTTTCTTCCCCCGGCAATACAGCCGTTAATATACTCGCCATCATTCCAGAAATCAATAGTAAAAATAGGCTTAGTTTTTCTAAATTCTCTTATTTTCTTATACATATATTTACGCTGTTCAGCAGAAATCATCAGTTCAGGGCTAGCATTCTCACCTACTGGCATATAGGTGAAAAACCAGGCAAATTTTGCTCCTCTAGCTATCATTTCATCAATAAAATCTTCACTTAAAATAGATTCAGTATTTTCACTAGTAGTGCAACAGGAAACACCAAATGGTAGATTATTGGCTTTTAAAATATCCATAGCCTTCAATACTCTATTATAGGTTCCTGAACCTCTTCTTGAATCAGTTTCTATTTCATGGCCTTCAATACTGATAGCCGGGATGAAGTTTTTAATCTCTAACATTTTTTCAGCAAATTCTTCATCTATTAAAGTACCGTTAGTAAAAGCCAGGAACATTGCATCATCATGTTTTTTAGCTAATTCAATTATATCATCTTTTCTCAGCAAAGGCTCACCACCAGAAAAGATATACATATAGGTGCCTAGTTCTTTGCCCTGCCTGATAATATCATCTAGTGTATCATAGTCCAGAGATAGGTTCTTGCCATAATCAGCTGCCCAGCAACCCTCACAATCCAGATTACAATTTGATGTTGGGTCCATCAGAATCGCCCAGGGTATATTACAATCATGTTTCTCTTTATTTCTAGTCTGCTCTTGACCACCTATTATTGTTGCATTAACTAAAAAATTTTTAAAGATTGTCTTTCTAACTTGATCATCAATATCAGAATAAATACTTTTAATATATTCATGCCAATTATTATCATCTTTATTCAAAATTTCTTTAACAGCAGCTGTATGCCTGGAAATAGTTCCCTGTCTATCAAATTTTTCAACCCAATCAATAACTTTAGGGATATTCTCGTCAGGGTTAGCATCAAGATAGTCTACTACTTTATTCAAGCCAAAGGTTTTAATTTGGTCCAAAATACTTCTTTCCATCATATCCCCCTCCTCTTAAAGAAAAAACTTCTTCCTTACAATCAGATTATACTACATATTTATGACTAATTCATTAGACAGATTTAATAGTTGTCTAAAAAATACCCATTCAAGCAATAATGTGAAATATCTTCACAAATAACACATCTGTCTATTTTATAACTATTAAAATTAAATTATAATAAAATTAAAAGAGTATTTATTGTGAGGAGGGCTCCAAATGGATAAAGATAAAGCTATAATTGCTTTAATAAAATCTGCGATTGAAAAAGGTTTGCGAGATAGTAAAGAAGAACCTGGAAGGGCTTTTAGATATTTAATAGATTTAGCAAATAACTTTGCTGAAACCAGATATCA
>Ga0207421_10007024_pt1 | contig 12105 bp, 13 predicted proteins | sample SodLakKL_010_SED_4_FD_187542 | JGI IMG/M metagenome (GOLD analysis project Ga0207421, IMG submission 187542) | Alkaline sediment microbial communities from Lake Tanatar, Kulunda Steppe, Russia - 8KL_010_SED (SPAdes) (version 2) | ecosystem: Environmental > Aquatic > Non-marine Saline and... | reverse complement strand
ATTCGCTATAGACAAACACAATATATTGTATTAGAATGAAAATGAACCCGGCGATTCATATTACATAGATGGGGAGGATGGTTTGATTATGGCAGAAATTAAGTTATCGGATAGCGGATTGCGTGTTCTGGAAAGCCGTTATCTAAAAAAAGAGGGGGAACAGGAAGCTTTAGAAACTCCGGATAAGCTCTTCCAGCGTGTAGCGGCAAATATTGCCGAGGCCAGCGCCAACTATGGCGAAGACCCTGCAGCAGATGAAGAAAATTTTTTCCGGGTCATGGCAGACCTTGATTTTCTTCCCAATTCCCCTACCCTGATGAATGCCGGCAACGAACTGCAACAGCTTGCGGCATGCTTTGTTATTCCCATCGAAGATACCATGGAGGGAATTTTTGATGCGGTTAAATCGGCTGCTCTAATCCACAAGAGCGGTGGTGGAACTGGTTTTTCTTTTTCGAGATTACGCCCCAAAAACGACCGGGTTCTCTCAACTGGGGGAGTAGCTTCTGGACCTATTTCCTTCATGGAAGTTTTTGATTCGGCAACCAACACCATTAAACAGGGGGGAAAACGCCGGGGAGCCAACATGGGTATTCTCAATATTGACCATCCCGACATCCTGGAGTTTATTTCCTGCAAGGAAGAAAATGACCGGCTTAATAATTTTAATATTTCCGTCGGGTTAACCGAAAAATTTATGGAAGCAGTAGCAGAAGGCAGAGATTATCCCCTGATCAACCCGCAGACAAAAGAAGAAACCGGCCGCCTAAATGCCCGGGAAGTTTTTGACCGGATCGTGAAAATGGCCCACAAAAACGGGGAACCAGGCATTATTTTCCTGGACAGAATTAACGCTGCCAATCCCACCCCGGAACTTGGGGAAATCGAGAGCACCAATCCCTGCGGGGAACAACCCCTTTTACCGTTCGAAGCCTGTAATCTGGGTTCCATCAACCTGGCTCACATGGTTAAGAAGACCCAACACGGGCCGGCCATCGACTACGACCACCTGGGGGAAGTTACCAAAATTTCCGTTCGGTTTTTGGATAACGTAATTGATATGAACAACTATCCCCTGCCCCAGATTAGAGAAATGGCCCTGGGTAACAGGAAGATAGGGCTGGGGGTAATGGGCTGGGCCGATATGCTCATCAAACTAAGAATTCCCTATGGATCCCCGGAATCCCTGCGCCTGGCCGAGGAAGTTATGGGCTTTATCCACAGGGAATCCGAAAAAGTTTCTGAAGAACTGGCAGAAAAAAGAGGCACCTTCCCCAATTTCCCGGAAAGCATCTTCAAAAAACCCCGCCGGAATGCTACCCTTACCACCATCGCTCCTACGGGATCGATCAGCATCATCGCCAATTCTTCCAGTGGAATTGAGCCCCTTTTTGCCCTGAGTTACCAGCGGCATGTCCTCGACAGCACCCTCACCGAGATCCATCCTCTTTTCGAAGAAATTGCCCGGGAAGAAGGATTTTATTCACCGGAAATTGTGACCCGGGTTTCTCAGGGGGATTACCTGGATGAAAGCGAAGAAATACCGGATCATATCAAAGACATTTTTGTTACCGCCCATGATATTGATCCCGAGCGGCATATAAAAACCCAGGCGGCTTTCCAGAAATTTGTTGACAACGCGGTAAGCAAAACTGTTAACTTCCGCAATGAAGCCACTCCACAGGATGTAGCGAAAGTATTTCAGCTCGCTTACGAGCTCAAATGCAAGGGAGTCACTATTTACCGGGACGGAAGCCGCGATTCCCAGGTCCTAACAACTGAAAAAACCGACGACAAGCCCAAGAGCAAGCGGCCCCGCCCCCGGGTTACCGTCGGAACAACTACCAAAACAGAAATCGGCTGCGGAAAGTTGTATATTACAATAAATTCCGACAACGACGGCATCTGCGAGGTCTTTACCTCAACTGGCCGCGGTGGGGGCTGTCATTCCCAGTCAGAAGCAACCAGCCGCCTTATCTCCCTCTCCCTGCGGGCAGGGGTGCCGCCCATGGAAATTATCCACCAGTTAAGAGGGATCCGCTGTGCAGCTGCCTTAAAAAGGAAAGGAGTTAATAACACCTCCTGCCCCGATGCCATAGGGCGCGCTATCGAAGAATACCTGGAGTATGTTGAAAGCAATAAAAATCTTCAGCAAGACGTTATAAACCGGCATCAGGGGAACGGGGAATCTCAGCCCGATATTTTCGCTACCAACGGTTCTTTGGTCTGCCCTGACTGCGGCATGGAAGTTGAGCACGAAGGGGGCTGCGTTCTCTGCCGTAACTGCGGATTTTCTCGCTGCGGCTAAACTCCTTTACTTTAACTGGAAAAGAAGGTAAAATTAACTGAGGTAGGAATTACCGTTCCTGCCTCAGTTCATAAATAGAGAGGAGAATCCCCAAATGCAAAATACTTATAAAACTGCAGGTATTGTCCTGAGTATCCTTGGAATTGTGGCGATTTTCAATATTCTGATCGACCTGGCTTTCTGGAGAATAGTAATGGGAATTATTGTCTTGGGAACAGGGCTTTTCCTGACCTTTAAACAACCCGGAACTCAGACAGAAAAAAGCCCTTCCAGGGATTATCCTGAAGAGCATTCCCATGTTCTTTGCGAAGCCTGTTCAAGCTCCTTACCCGAAGGATCCGCTTACTGCAGTAAATGCGGGACAAAATTATAAAAACGAAAGCCCCCAAAAAGGGGGCTTTTCTTATTTTTGCAGTTTTTTATCTTTTTCCCGAACTCCCGCGGCCATGTTTTTGCGGAATTCCAGGAGTTTTTCTTCAATTTCACTGTCTTTAAGAGCAAGGATCTGGCAGGCGAATACAGCAGCGTTCTTGCTGCCATCAATGGCCATTGTCGCTACCGGAACACCCGGAGGCATTTGCGCGGTAGACAGCAGGGCATCCTGGCCAGCCAGGGGACTTCCCGAGAGGGGAACTCCAATAATAGGCAGGTGGGTATGAGCCGCCATGGCCCCCGCCAGGTGGGCTGCCATTCCCGCTCCGGCTATAATCACCTCAACTCCTCGTCCTTTTGCCCCTTCAGCAAAATCTTTCGCTTCTGCAGGGGTTCTGTGGGCGCTGATAATTCTCATTTCATAAGTAATTCCCATTTCTTCCAGCAGTTGAGCGCCTTTTTCCATCTTCTTCAGGTCAGAATCGCTTCCCATCACTACTGCCACTTTTGCCATTTTTAAAACCTCCCCAGATCAGTCCTGTAATATTTATCCTTGAAATTGATTTTTTCAACTTCCAGGTAAGCTTTTTCCCGGGTCTCGGAAAGATCTTTGCCCAGGGTTGTCACACCAAGAACCCTGCCCCCGGCCGTAACCAGTTGATTATTTTTAATACTCGTTCCTCCCTGGAAAACAATTGTCTCGGGATTTAATTTTTCCAGGCCGGAAATTGGATAGCCTTTCTGGTAAGAACCGGGATATCCGCCCGAAACAAGGTTTACACACAGGCAGGCCTCTTCCTTCCACCTAATGGGATCGGGTAAAATTTTTCCCCTGGCTGCCGAGAAAAGATAGGGCAGCAGATCATTTTCCATCCGGGGTAAAATGGCCTGGGTTTCCGGATCCCCGAAGCGGACATTGAATTCTAAAACTTTTGGCCCTCGTGGCGTCAGCATTAGCCCTGCGTATAAAATCCCCCGGTAATCAATGCCCTTTTTCTGCAGGCAATCCAAGATCGGCCGAAAAATCTGCCTCCCCAGTTCTTCCTGTTCTGCAGCAGGGATTTCTGCAACAGGAGAATATGCTCCCATTCCCCCCGTATTGGGTCCTTCGTCCCCGGTTTTCAGCCGTTTGTGATCCCTGGAAGGCGCAAATAAAAGGTACTCTCCCCCCGCACAAAGTGCAAGCAATGAAGCTTCCTTGCCCTGGAGAAATTCCTCAATAACTAGCTTTCTCCCCGCGGAACCAAAGCGATCTTCTTCCAGGACAGTGCGGGCTTCTTCCAGGGCTGTTTTGCGGTCTTCGCAGATCAAAACTCCCTTTCCTCCAGCCAGGCCGTCGGCTTTTAAGACATATGGCCCGGAGTATTGGGCAAGGGTTTTTTCAACTTGTTCCATTGTTTCTGCAACATCATAACCTGCAGTCGGAACACCTGCTTCATCCATGACTTTTTTTGCCCAGCTTTTACTTCCCTCCAGCCGGGCTCCTTCCCTTCCAGGACCCAGGGCAATCAGGCCGCGGCGGGAAAAACTATCCGCAAGGCCATCGACAAGGGGAGCCTCCGGCCCAACAATGGTCAAATCAATATTCTGCTCCCGGGCCCAGGAGGCGAGTTTATCCGGGTTTTTAAAATCACCCTCAATATTCTCTCCTATTTCAGCAGTCCCAGGGTTGCCGGGCCAGCAATAGAGTTTTTCCAGCTCGGGACTCTGCACTATTTTCCAGGCCAGAGCATGTTCTCGGGCCCCTGAACCGACTAAAAGAATCCTCATTACAAATCGCCCCTTACAATTACCTGGTTTCGTTCGGGCCCCACCCCAATTAATTTAATGGGGAGTCCCATTTTTTTCTCGATATAGTCAATATATTTGCGGGCATTTTCAGGAAGGTCATCAAAGTTTTTTATTTGGGAAATATCCTCTTCCCACCCGGGAAGACTATCATAAGCTGGTTCACATCTCCCCAATAGGTCGGTATCTGTGGGCATCTCCATAAACTCTTCTCCCTCCACCATATAACCCGTAGCAACCTTAATTTCCGGGTGACCGGAGAGAACATCAATTTTTGTCAGGGCCAGAAAATTAATTCCGTTTACCCTGCAGGCATGGCGGAGCAGAGGAAGGTCCAGCCAGCCACAGCGACGCGGTCGACCTGTTGTAACTCCGTATTCATGCCCCTCTTCACGTAGGCGCTTTCCCTCTTTTCCTTTATCTTCTGTGGGAAACGGTCCTTCGCCCACCCGGGTCATGTAAGCTTTGGTCACACCAATTACCTGGTCAATTCTTCCCGGACCCAGGCCCGCCCCGTGGCAGACGCCTCCCGCAACAGTAGTTGAAGAGGTAACATAGGGATAACTGCCATGGTCAATGTCCAGTAGAGTCCCCTGGGCTCCTTCAAAGAAAATATGCTGCCCTTCCTCCCGCCACCGGTCAAGCAGGAGAGCAGTATTGGTTATATAGGGAGCCAGGCGCCTCCCTGCTTCCCAGAGGGAATTAAAAGCCTCCTGGTAGGAAAAACCTTTCTGGTTAAAAGCTTTCTCCAGGATATGATTGTGGTAGTTCAGGGCAGCCTTCAGCCGTCCCGCAAGGCGTTCCCGGTGTAAAAGATCGCCCATCCGCAATCCCCTTCGGGCTGCTTTATCTACATATGCAGGGCCAATACCCCTGCTGGTTGTTCCCAGTTTTTCCGATCCACGCATTTCCTCCTCCAGGCGGTCAAGAACCATGTGATAGGGCAGGACCAGGTGGGCGGTATCACTGATATAAAAATTGTCAAAACTGATATTTCGTTCCTTCAGAGCATCTATTTCTTCCAGCAAGGCCTGGGGATTAACCACCATTCCTCCACCCATGACAGATTTCTTCTCCGGGTAAAGAATCCCAGAGGGAATAAGGTGGAGTTCAAATTTGTCACCATTAACAATAACAGTATGGCCAGCGTTGTTCCCTCCCTGGAAACGGACGATTACGTCCGCTTGCCTGGCCATCAAATCAACAACCTTTCCCTTTCCCTCATCACCCCACTGAGTTCCAACAACAGAGGTAACACTCATTAAAAGCCCTCCCTTCAATAAGGGGCTGCAAAAAAAACAACCCAAATAGGGGTAACCTACCTGGGTTGGAATTGGTCCCATGGCTATATTATCAAATTAAAAGACCGGTGTCAATAATTGACCGAACAATTTTTATGGCTATGCTTTTTTTGTTCGTTTCTGGGTTTCCTCGGCTATCAATCGGTCGATTTTCTGGCTCAATTCAAGCATTTCCCTGTCAATTTCCCCTTTTTCATCAAACATTTCCTTCAGATACTGCCGCATCCTTTCAATTTCCCTCTCCCGACCCGGGCTCTTATCTTTCGGGCAAATAACAATTACCCCCCTTTCTTTTTCCTTTTTCTTCCATTTATCCATATAATAATACTTATAGTATCTTTTGTCAACCATTTTTAATACTTTTGGTCTATTCAATTGCTCTTCCCTTTTATCTATAATAATGTTACCTCAGTGAGGAGGAAGGGTAATGGATATTAAGTTCCGGTTCGGCCAAACAATTCGGACACTGCGCAAAGAAAGAGGAATGACCCAGGAAAAACTGGGAGAACTCTCCAGTTTGCACGCCAGCTACATAGGTGGAATGGAACGGGGAGAAAGGAATCCCTCCTTGAAAAGTTTACAAAAAATATCTGAAGCACTGGGGGTTTCCCTTACGGATACTTTCGCCATGGCGGAAGAGCCCGAGTTAGCAAGAGAAACCACTCTGCCTTATTTTACCGATATTTCCTCTGAAGATGCTGAGTTTCTGCAGGGTTTAATCCAAAGATTACTCGCGTGGAAAGAGGATAAGGGGTAATTCCCTTTTATGTATTTTTTTTACTTTTCCTTTATTTTTCTCCACTAATATTTCCAGCCTCGTAAAAATATCTAAAAAGGAGAATCTCCTCCGGGCGTCGAAGAACTACCAGTAACAAAGGAGTGACGGACATGCCTGGCGAGGAGATTTTTCTTTTTGATCTTCATAAACAGCGGGGGACCGAAAATTATATTGCCCTCTCCTCTTCCGCTTTGAAAAATGGACTTTTTGCCGGTTGGACCGGAGAACAGCTGGCTATTTTTTTCCTGCTGCTTGCCCATGCTAACTCCTCCCTCGCGGGAGAAGTTAAAATTGATAAACTGGAAAACCTGATCCCTGACGGCAAAAAAGTTATTGAAAAAGAGCTTGCCCGCCTGGAAAGAGGAAGATTTATCGAGTATGAGGAAAACCAGGGTGAAGTTGTTTTTAAAATCTTCCTCCCTGCACTCGACAAGAATTACCGGGGCCCTTCCGGAGCTTTAGAACAGGAAGAGCGGTTTTTGCGGGAACTTCTCTCCGGAAGGCCTGTATCCGAACAGGAACTGGTTAAAGGCCTGGTCATGATTTTAGCACCTGAAAAACTCACCGATAGACTCCGGAGTGAAATTGAAGAAATTATGGCTACCTTCTCCCCGGAAACGGTCAAGGAATTAATCAGGAGGGTAAAAAAAGCCCTCGAAGAGAATCCCGACATAAAACCCTTACCCTACCTGCGGGGGATCGTTCGGGAGTGGGTTAAGAACGATATCACCACATACGAAGACCTGCAGAGGGCCGACCGCCTCCACCGGGAAACAATTGAACTGGCAATGGAATTTGGCATTACCCGGGCCTGGGAAATGACTCCTTCCCATAAAGAAATTTTACTTTCCTGGATCACCTGCAAGGATAGCGAGGACCATGCCCTGAGTGTAGAAGTTGCCCGGTGGGCTATCCAGGAGGCTATCCGTAGCAAACGTGATGGCCGACCCTCCCTTAATTACATCGACCGCAATTTTATCCAGCCCCTGACAAGGGCAAAAGTCACTGATATTGAAGAAGCCCGGGAGGCGTTGCAGAAAAAAGAAACTTCGGCTGCAGAAGATACCTCGGGGTGGGATTACGATAAATTTCGCGATGATTGATGAGAGGAAGGTACTATCTCATGCCTTTTGTTTTTAAACCTGAAATGACATCACCAAAACAACAAAAAAAACTGGAAGAGGCTACCCGGCGCCGGGATAAGGTTTTTGCCGAACACCCCGAAATCGCCGAACTAGACGCTGCAATAAAAAAGAAGGAATTTACCCTGCGGGGAGCTAATTTCCACGGTCTGGACACTGCAGAAAGAAAGCAACTGCAGGGGGAAATAAAAAAACTTAAGGAAAAATTTAATAAGCTGCTCTCGGAGAAAGGCATTCCGGAAGATTTCAAGCAACCCCGCTGGGATTGCCCAAAATGCCAGGATAGAGGCGAAATATTAACCTCTGAGGGTTATACCCGCTGTTACTGCCACCAGGAAAGAGATCTTTCTCAAATCCGAAGGCAGGCGGGGCTACTCCCGCGGTATGCCGAAGCTAAATTTGCAACTGCCAATCTCGACCTTTATCCTTCCCGGGACAGTAACGGGAAAGAATCCCCCAGGTTAAAGGCTAAAAAAACCTTCAAAACAGCCCAGGAATTTGCCCACAGCCAGTTAAAAGAAAACCACAGTCAGGGTTTACTTATTGACGGCCCGGTAGGAAGCGGCAAAACCTTTCTGCTGGCCTGTATCGCTAATGAACTCCTGGCTCACGGGAAGCCTGTTCGCTACATATCTTACAGTGATTTCCTCTTCCTTGTCCGCTTGAGTTTTGCCCCGGATTCCCCTTATTCCGAATACCAGTTGATCCACGAGATTGAACAAGCCCCTATTTTAATTATTGATGACCTGGGAACAGAACAGGCCACTGATTTTTCCAGCAGTCTGCTCTACAGGATAATCGACCACCGCTACGGTAGACAGCTGCCCTTTGTTATTAGTACGAGCTGTTCTCTGAATGAGCTGGCCCGTCGCCTGGGCTTTTTAGGAGAAAAAGTCATGCAGAGAATTATTGAATCCTGCCGTATTTGCGGCCTCAAAGGAGATATTCGGCAAAAACTGATCGCCAAGGAGAGAGGTAAGGATGGCTAAACAAGCACAGGATTTTGCCCAGGAAGAGTTTCAGGTCCTGGGAATTCTATTACAGAACCCCGAATTAATTGATGAAGTTGCGGATCAGCTCCAGCCCCAACACTTTTCCCAGAATCAGTCCCGGGTTATTTACCACCACCTGCTACAGCAATATCAGGACCATGGTGAGCTTTCCAGGACCCGCTTATATATTCAGTTGAAAAAAGAAGGCCTAGCAGCAGAACCGGAAGATCTACTGGAGAAATTGACCGCGGGCTTTTTGACCCCCTCCGAACTGAAACCTTCCGTGGAAGTAATTCGGGCGCGCTACCAGCGTCAGCAGTTAATTAAAGCCGCCACACAGATTCAGAATATTGCAGCCGAGGAAGACAACCGGCTGGAAGATTGCCAGGCCAAGGCCCAGGAAATCATTTTTGCCGCAACTACTGAAGGTTTAGTCCAGCGGCACATCTACACGATGGAAGAAGCTCTCATGGAGGCCTACCAGGCCTACATGGACCGCAAATCAAAACAAATCGACACCGGGCTTTTAACTGGTTTTATCTCCCTGGATAAGGTCCTGGGGGGAATTAAAAAAGGACACCTCAGTGTCCTTGCTGCTTCCACCTCTGTTGGTAAATCGGCTTTCGCCCTGAACGTCGCCCTTAATGTAATTAAGCGGGAAATACCCGTGGCCATAATCAGCCTGGAAATGGATGCCCAGGAAATTATGGACCGGATGATAATCAGCGAGGCCGAAATTAACGGCTGGAGATACAGCCAGGGAGAAACCAATGAAGACGAAGACCTTCGGGTTGCTCAGGCCCTTGATAACCTCTACCACCTTCCCCTGCGGATTTCTGACGAACGGGGATTGAACGTCTCCCAGGTCCGGGCCCGGTTGCGGAAATTTAAAGCCCAGACCCGCGGTTTGGGCCTGGCTGTAATTGATTACCTGCAGCTCCTTAAGTTGCCCCAGGAGGGTTTTAGCCAGCAAAACATGGCCCGGGCTGTAGGGGAAAACGTTTTGCAGCTGCGCAACATGGCCTCGGAACTGGAAATTCCCATCCTGCTCCTATCCCAGATCAGTCGGAGCTTCACTTCCCGGACGGATAAAAGACCTGTCCTTTCTGACCTCAGGGATTCAGGAAACATTGAAGAAATTTCTGACAGTGTCCTTTTCCTCTATCGGCATGCCCATACCTCAATCGGGGCCCGGGAGGAAGCTACCCAGGAAGGCAAGGAAAGGGATACGGAAGTAATCGTCGCCAAAAACAGGACCGGCTTAACCGGCCACACGATCCTGTTCTTCGATGAAGAAAGAATCCGCTTTATCGACCCCGAAAATCTCTCCATTGAAAGGAGTATGCCGGGTGAAGAATAACCTTGACCTGGAAATTATGGTTTATTTCTCCGAAGCCTACCACCGCCTGTGGGAGGAAGGAAAAATTTCCCCCGAAGAACACGAACAGGTCCAGGCCCTTCTGGATAACCTCGAGCAGTACCCTCCTGGCATGCTAAAAGAAAGGCTTAATACCATATTCGAGCAAAAAAATAACAGGGACTCTTAAAAAGAGTCCCTGCTTTTTTTATCTCAAAACCAGAAACAAAATAAAACCAAGGGCCATTATTGCACCACTGGGAACGAGGAAGTATCGATAAAGGCTCCCGATCTCACATTTGAAATGTTCTTTAGTCAGGATCAAACAGAGGTGAATGGGTGATACCAGGTATCCCACAACACTGGAAACATAGATAAAGGCAACATAAATAATGTAATTTTCTTCGGGAAACATGGGCAAAAACAGGGGAAAGGAAATCCCTATGCTTGCCGTATTGGAACCAGTGAAAAAACCTCCAATAAAGGGCACTGCAACCATTAATAAGGGAAGCGGAACTCCTGCATCCTGGAAAAAGATAGCGATCTGCTCCACCCCTCCCCCTGCTTCCAGGACATCCTTGAAATACATAATGGGGAAAATGGCCAGAAAAATCGGCCAGTTAACTGATTTCACGACCAGCTGGAAATAACGGGAAAGGGAATATCCTTCATCCCGCCACAGGTAAACAAAAACCAGCATGATGCCCGCAAAAATTGCCAGGGGGAAATAAACCCCCAGAACAAGGGCCAGAATAATCGCCAGGAGCATCGGGCCAATGGCCTTGAAAAAAGATTTCAAAGCGGATCCATTTAAACCTTCAAATTTTTCGTTATTCAGCTTTCCCCTTTTCCGGAAAAGAAGCAGAAAAGTAACCAGAAAAGCGAGGGCAGCCAGGGGCAGGTTGAACAGGACAATGTTCAAGGGGTTAACCTCTGCCAGCTGGGCAGCCAGAATCATGCTGGGAAACAGGGGAAAAATTAAATACCATAAGTGGCGGTACATCAGGTTGGCAACCGCCATTTTCACAGGGGTCATGCTTTGCCTGCTGCCAACTTCTTCAACCAAAGGTGCAGACATTATCGCCCCTCCGGGGACCATCAGCATCCCGACCAGTGACGGGATGGCCACCATGATATACCTGGTATCCCGGATAAGCTTCTGTAAACTGTCAATTAATAGAGCCAAAATTCCAGCCTTGTCCATAATTTTCCCCAGGGCAGAGACGAAAGCAATGGTCAGGGCGAGTTCCCAGGTAGTTGGATGGGCAAGAGTTTCCCCGGCAACTTCAAGCATGGGTCGCCCCAAAAGCCCTCCGCCAATTGCACTGATTATGGCCCCGGCCAGCATGGCCAGGCCAATGGTTACCTTAAATCGCAAAAGGACTAATATTACAACAATGCTTATTCCAATACTGATTACGGGCAGCATTTTTTCACCTCAAAATTATCCTGACTGAATTTCCCCATCTTATAGATCAGCCTCGGCGGCGGATTTAGGGAAGCTCTGTCCCTCCATTCCCGCCGGGGAATTCAAATTCCTATTCTTCTTCCTCTTCAACAATTACTTCCAGGTCAACTACTACTTCGGGATGAAGCTTGATGGGTACAATATGGGTTCCCAGGGTTTTGATATTTTCCTCCAATTCGACTTTTTTCTTATCGACTGTTAAGCCCTGACTATTCAGGTAATCCGCTATATCTCCGCTGGTAACAGAACCGAATAGTTTCCCTTTTTCCCCACTCTTCATGGCAATCTCCATTTTAATATCTTTAATCTGGTCAGCAATTTCCCGGGCTTCTTTGCGGACTGAATCCTCCATGTCTTCCTGCTTTTTCCTGTATTCCTCGGCCCGGGCCATACTTCCAGGATTGGCCTCTTCAGCTATTCCACGCGGAATCAGATAATTGCGAGCATAACCATCGGCAACCTTTACTACTTCACCGGCCTGTCCCAGGTTGGGAACGTTCTCTTTCAAAATAATTTTCACGAAAAATCAACCTCCTCCAACTCGATTTAATTTTCTTAAATCACGCCAGGAATCAAGTAAACCTAAAACCATTGCCAGG
>Ga0207421_10007023_pt1 | contig 12107 bp, 9 predicted proteins | sample SodLakKL_010_SED_4_FD_187542 | JGI IMG/M metagenome (GOLD analysis project Ga0207421, IMG submission 187542) | Alkaline sediment microbial communities from Lake Tanatar, Kulunda Steppe, Russia - 8KL_010_SED (SPAdes) (version 2) | ecosystem: Environmental > Aquatic > Non-marine Saline and... | reverse complement strand
CATATCCCTGGATCAAATAACCAGAGAAAAATAGAGCCAGACTGGCAACTCCAATCGTTCCACTAACACCAAAGCCTGGTATTAACGCCTCACCAATTAGAGCTATAATCCCTAAAGATAACAGGAAGACAGAAACAAATGGGTTTGTTATAAGACCTGCAAAACTCTCTAAACCTGTCTTTTCTATTCTGGTTAAGTCAGCTTCAGAATATCCAAGATAGCCTAAAAATTCATCAAAATTAGCAAATCTTCCATCAGCAAATCCTAATTCCTCAGCCCGGGAAGATGTCAGAGATAATAATTTCCCGCTTTCTATTACATCTTCAATCTCAATATCAGCATCTACCATAGCAGCTGCAATCTCAGGGTCTCTGCCTCTTCTTTCAGCTGTAGCTGCAAACTCAGATCTCAGAGCTGAGATATATTTTTCATCATAGGGTCTTGTCTCTGCAGCCCCCATACTGCTGCCTTCGCTCATATAAATCCTGTCTGCACCTAGGGCAACTAATGTGCCAGCTGACCAGGCCCGGTTACTTATATAGGCAACTATTTCTCCAGGATAATTCACCAATTGATCTCTGATTGAAATCCCGGAATCTACCAGCCCGCCATAGGTATCTACATCAACGATTACAAGTTCGGCCTGATTTTCTAAGGCCTCTTCTAAACCTCTGCTTAAGAATGTACTCATGCCTGGATCTACATCACCATGAAGGGGAATAAAATAAACCCTGGCTGAAACCGGTGCTGCAAGTATAAATATAAATAAAATTCCGAAAACAATACCTAAAAAATACTTATTTAATTTTATTTTTCCTGCCATATTTTCTCCTCCTTAAATTTAGCCTGGAGGCCACTGGAATTGTCTGCCACCTAAAAGATGAAAGTGGAGATGATTAACTGTCTGCCCGCCTTCTGGACCACAGTTATTAACAATTCTAAAACCATCTTCAAGACTTCTCTCCTCAGCCAGTTCAACGGCAACCTGATGGACTCTACCAACTAAATCATAATCTTTTACATCTGTAATAGTCGGAATATGCTCTTTGGGGACGACCAGAAGATGAACCGGTGCCTGAGAATTAATATCTGCAAATGCCATAAGATCTTCATCTTCATATACAAACTCAGTATCCATCTCTCCATCTCTTATCTTGCAAAATATGCAATCATCCATAGTCAATCCTCCTTAAAATATAATATATTAAAAGCTTTACTTGATTATACCATAGATTTAAAAATTTTGCAGATAATTTATTCAATTAATTTTACTGGATATGGTTCTTCCCCGGTGGTCTTTACTAACCTTACAGTTTTCAACTGATTAACTAAATCCTGCTGGTATTCAACCCCGACTCGAATATAATTACCAGTATAACCAGTAATCATACCATCATATGATTTCTCTTCAAATAAAACCTCAAGCTGATTATCACTAATAGCTTCTCTATAATCAAGGGCCAATTTTTTCCCTAATTGATTTAACCTATTATAGCGCTCTTTTTTAAGATCACCATCTATATCATCTTTCATGTTGGCTGCTGGAGTACCTGGCCTAGGGGAATAAGAAAAAATATGGAGTCTGCTAAAGCCAGCTTCTTCTACAACTTTTAATGTCTCCTGAAAATCAGCTTCTGTCTCTCCAGGAAAACCGACAATAACATCTGTTGTTAAACCAATTCCAGGAACTCCATCTTTTATCTTCTCAATATAATTCAAAAATTCCTGCTGATCATATGGCCTATTCATCTTACCTAAAATCCTATCACTCCCGCTCTGCATTGGCAGATGAAGATGTGAGCAGATTTTATCTGAACCTCTCATAAGCTCCAGCATAGAATCAGTAACTTCGCCGGCCTCAATCGAACTCAGTCTTATCCTGAAATTCCCCTTAATATCTATTAAATCTTTTAAAAGATCGGCCAGATAATCTTTTTCACCATTAAAATCTCTGCCATAAGCCCCAAGATGAATCCCGGTCAACACAAATTCTTTAACACCCTGGGCAGCAAGCCTTTTAAACTCTGCAATTATATCAGCCTGAGACCGACTTCTAATTCTGCCCCTGGCATAGGGTATTATGCAGTAACTGCAGAACTGATCGCAGCCATCCTGAATTTTTATATTAGCCCTGGTTGTCTGATTTAAATCAACAAGCTTAAATTCCTGAAATTTATCAATATCCTCATATTCATCCCGGTTTCCTAACCATCTATTATCCCCATCTACTTTCAAATCATTTAAAAGCTCAATCAGATTATCTTTATTAGAGGTTGAGATTAAATAATCTACTTCTTCTACATCCTCAACTTCTTCTGGAGATACCTGTGTATAACAACCGGCCATAATAACAATAGAATCTTCACCGCCCCGTCTTTTAGCCTGGCGGGCCAGACTTCTTGATTTACTGGCTGCTGAAATCGTTACAGCACAACTATTTATTAAATATAAATCAGCATCAGATTCAAAATCTACCACCTGATAACCGGCTTCTTTAAGCATCTGTTCTAATGCTTCAGCTTCATATTGGTTAACCCTGCAGCCTAAATTTTTGATTGCTGCTTTTGTTCCTGAATCTACCATTGAAATCACCATCCAAAATCATATTTCCCCTTTTTCATATAATATCAAACCAGTTACAAGTGGTGCAACTGTTTCTGTTCTTAAAATTCTTGGCCCTAAATTAAATCCATAGGCATTATCTGCAGATAAGACTTTCTTTATCTCAGAATCAGTAAAACCTCCTTCTGGGCCAACTAAAAGTAAAATTCTTAAATCTTCATAATCAGAATTTGTTTCCAGTTTACTTATAACTTCTTTTAATCCTCTGACTTCATCCCTTGCCCGGGCTATCAGGACAGCATCAAATTCAGGGAAACTCTCTCTAAGTTTTTCTAAACCAACTGGTTCATATATCTCAGGTATTTCTCCTCGTTCTGATTGGCGGGCAGCCTCTTCAATTATCTTCTCCCAGCGATTTAACTTTTTCTTCTTTTTTGATTCTTTAATCTTAACAACAGTTCTTGCCGTCTCTAAGGGATAAAACCCGGCAGCTCCTATTTCTGTCGACTTCTGAAGAACATATTCAAAATTATCTTTTTTAGCAATTGACTGGGCAATAAAAATCTGAATCTGGGGCTCGCCAGTTGTTGCTCCAATAGATTCAATTCTACATTCAGCAGTTTCCTGGCCAACTTCTAAAACCTCAACTTCATATTTTAAACCATCACCATCAAGCAGTAATATCCTATCCCCTGATTCATGACGAAGACTATTAAAGATATGATTATACAGTTCTCCGTCAATAGGAACAATATCACCTTCATTTAAATTAGCTGGTTTATTTTCAAGAAAAAATCTACGCATTTCTATCACTCCGTCTGGCAATTAAAGATTGCCATTCATTTCTCTCTATCTCTTTGATTATAGCAAAATTATTATTCACAAGTCTAGCTCTTAATTCCTCAGACTGTTTATTAATATACCCGCTTAAAATAATAAAGCCATCCGAAGTAACCTTATTAATAATATTTTCAAAATTTTCATGAACTATCGGCGCCAGCAGATTAGAAATCACCAGTTCAAATTCTTCAAGTTTAATCTGACTAATATCAGCAATTACTGTCTCAACATCTCCTGATAAGTCATTATACTCTAAATTATTTATACAGTTATCTATAGCAGTTTCTGATATATCGATAGCCAGCACCTGTTCAATACCAAGTTTTTTACCTGCAATTGCCAGGATCCCACTGCCTGTTCCAATATCAAGCATAGACTCAACTATATACTCATTTGTTAAATCTGTTAAATTACGAATGGCCAGATAAGTGCTCTCATGACTCCCTGTGCCAAAGGCCTGGCCAGGATCAATAATTATTTTTTCTCTAAACTTGTATTCAACCTCTTCAGTTTTCCAGGGTGGTAGAATAACCCAGTCAGTTCCAACTTCTACTGGCTGGTAATTCTCCTGCCAGTTTTCAATCCAATTTTTTTCCTGATATAGCTCTCTTTTTAAAGTATAATTTAAATTTCTTTTATTTAAGTAATAATTAAGCTTTAACCAATATTTATCATAAGGTTTAGCCTCATTATTTTTAATAGGGGCAGTCTCCTTAATATAACCAGAAAATAAAATTCTGCCGTCAGAAAGGCTCTCAACAAGAAACCCCTCAGGAAAGACCTGAGAGTATAATTCCTCGCCGATAGCCTCAAATTCTAACGGCAGTTTTAAATGATAAGCTATATATTTCATTAGTTACCTCCAAAGGCATCCTTCACCCGACTAAAAAAACTTTTGCTTTCTGGGTTAATCTCATCTCCACTTATCTTGGCAAACTTCTGGAGTAGTTCTTTCTGTTCAGAATTAAGGGTCTTTGGAATAACAACCTTAATCTTAATATACTGATCGCCACGACCGCTGGAGCGGAGGTGATTTATACCTTTATTTTTAAGCCTAAGACTATCTCCAGGTTGGGTGCCTTCAGGAATTTTTAGTTTAACTTTTCCCTCCAGGGTTGGAACCTGAATTTCATCTCCCAGGGCTGCCTGCACAAAATTTATTGGCAGTTCGTAATAAACATCGTCACCTCTCCGTTCAAATAAGTCATGGGGTTTAACATCTACTCTAACAAAGAGATCTCCTGATGGACCGCCACGTTGACCGGCACCACCTTTACCAGATAGCCTGATTCTCTGACCACTGGAAATGCCGGCAGGTATTTCAACTTTTATATCTCTTCTCCGATTTACTCTGCCTTCTCCATTACAATCAGGACAGGGATCATCAATAATCTCGCCTTTACCCTGGCAGCGATCACAGGTCTTGATCTGAGCCATATTCCCAAATGGAGTTCTCTGACTAACTCTTATCTGTCCACTGCCATCACATTTAGGGCAGGTTCTAGCATTACTTCCTGGCTTAGCACCAGAACCATCACAGGTCTGACAGATCTCCTGTCTTGGAATTCTAATAGTCTTTTCAGTACCAAAGGCAGCATCTTCAAATGAAATCTCCATCCGATACTCTAAATCTCTTCCTCTTGTTGCTCTGTTCTGGGAACGCTGACCCATTCCAGAAAAACCTCCGCCCATAAACATTTCAAAGAGGTCTTCTAGACCACCAAAACCTCCCTGGGCAAAGTCTTCATAATTGAAATCATCATCGCCTATACCGGCATGGCCATATTGATCATAACGGGCCCTTTTATCTTCATCACTTAAAATACCATAGGCCTCTGATATCTCCTTAAATTTTTCGCTGGCTTCAGGATCATCTGGGTTACGGTCAGGATGATATTCCTTTGCCAGTTTTCTATATGCTTTTTTAATCTCTTTCTGATCGGCATCTCTATCGACGCCTAATATATCATAATAATCTTTTTGGCTAGCCATAACGAATCACCTTCCTGCAGTTAGAAAAACAGTTAAAAGAAGGGAGCAGAAGACTCCCTCCTTTAACCAGTAAATCATTTTTATTAATTTCTATCTTCTTCATCAACTTCCTCATAATCTACATCGATAGTATCATCATCTGCTGAGCCAGCATCTTGTTGCTCTCCAGCCGCTTCTGCTCCAGCTTGACCTGCCGCAGCCTGCTCAGCTGATTCCTGTTTGGAATAGAGTTCCTGGCTCAACTCAGTCATCTCTTCAGTTAATGTCTCCATCTTTTCGTCAATTAATTCAATATCTATTTCTTCACCTTCAAGGGCTGATTCTAGATCTTCTTTTGCTTTTTCGACCTTTTCAACCAGCGCATCATCAACATCATCACCGGCTTCATCTAAGGTCTTTTCTACAGAATGAACCATTGCTTCAGCTTCATTTTTCTTTTCAATTTTTTCAACTTTTTTCTTATCTTCTTCGGCATGTTCTTCTGCCTCTTTTACCATCTCTTCAATTTCTTCTTCACTTAATCCACTATCTGACTTGATAGTTATATTCTGCTCATTTCCAGTGCCTTTATCTTTTGCTGAAACATTGACAATACCATTTTCATCAATATCAAAGGTAACCTCAATCTGTGGAACTCCTCTTGGTGCAGGTGGAATATCAGTTAATTGGAAACGTCCAAGAGTTTTATTATGCTTGGCCATCTTTCTCTCACCCTGAAGAACATGGATATCTACAGTTGTCTGATTATCTTCAGCAGTTGAGAATACTTTACTTTTAGATGTCGGTATAGTTGTATTTCTATCGATTAATTTTGTAAATACACCACCTAGAGTTTCAATACCTAAAGATAATGGAGTTACATCAAGAAGAACAAGATCATCAACATCTCCTGAAAGAACTCCAGCCTGAATTGCAGCACCGACGGCTACAACTTCATCAGGATTAATACCCTTATTAGGAGCCTTTCCAACACGCTCTTCAACAGCTTCCTGAACAGCCGGTATCCTGGTTGAACCACCAACAAGAATTACTTCATCAATTTCCCCATTACCAATACCAGCATCTTTCAAGGCCTGTCTGGTCGGCTCCATTGTCTTTTCTACAAGATCCTCAGTCAATTCATTAAATTTAGCTCTAGTTATATCAATATCAAGATGTTTTGGACCATCATCAGTCTGAGTTATAAATGGTAAATTCACATTGGTTTCTTTAACACTTGATAATTCAATCTTTGCTTTTTCAGCAGCATCCTTTAAACGCTGTAGTGCCATCTTATCTTTCTTTAAATCTATGCCATATTCATTCTTGAATTCTGAGGCAAGATAATCAATAATTCTCTCATCAAAATCGTCGCCACCTAACTTATTATTTCCGCTGGTAGCAACAACTTCAAAGACTCCATCGCCTATTTCAAGAATCGAAACATCAAAAGTTCCTCCACCGAGGTCAAAAACTAAGATAGTCTGATCTTTATCATCATCAAGACCATAAGCTAATGCCGCAGCAGTCGGCTCATTTATTATCCTTTTTACTTCCAGTCCGGCAATCTTACCAGCATCTTTAGTTGCCTGACGCTGACTATCACTAAAATAAGCCGGAACTGTTATGACAGCTTCTTCAATTTCCTGACCCAAATAATCTTCAGCATCCATCTTCATCTTCTGGAGAATCATTGAAGAAATTTCTTGAGGTGTATATTCTTCACCTTTAAGATTAACCCTGAAATCAGTACCCATTTCTCTCTTAATAGATTGTACTGTCTGATCTGAATTTGTTATTGCCTGTCTTTTAGCATGTTCACCAACAATCCTTTCACCTTTTTTATTATAGGCAACAACAGAAGGTGTTGTTCTTCCACCTTCTTTGTTAGGAATTACAGTTGGTTCATCACCTTCCATAATAGCCATACATGAATTAGTTGTTCCTAAATCAATACCTAATATTTTACCCATTATAACATCCTCCTTAAAACATTTTTATATTTTAACCAGCGACTTTAACCATAGCCGGTCTTACAACAACATCTTTATAAAGATATCCTTTTTGAACTTCCTCAACAATAGTTCCTTCTTCTTCATCAGTTTCTACTTTTTCAACAGCTTCATGATATTTATGATCAAATTCTTCGCCAACAGCTTCTATTTCCTTGACTCCTTCCTGTTTTAAAACAGTCCAGAGTTGCCGATAAATCATCTCTACCCCCTGAGAAAACCCATCATCCTCACAACCACTGGCAAGAGCTCTTTGGAAATTATCTAGAACAGGAAGAATCTGTTCTATTATCTCAACCTTATATTTTATAGCAAGCTCTGTCTTCTCTTCTCTAGTTCTTCTCCTGTAATTAGCAAAATCAGCCTGAGAACGTTTCAATTTATTAAGGTATTTCTGATTCTCTTCTTCCAGGCTATCAATCTGTTCTTCTAATCTTTCTATCTTCTCCTGCATCTCTGCAGGCTGAAGTTCACATTCGATTGTGTCATCTCTTTCTTCAATATTCTCAGAGTTATTTTCCTCTGCATTTATATTTTTCATTTCTTCATTTTGAGAACTCATAATTATCACCTACCTGTACTAGAAATTAACTTACTCAATAATTCAGCAGCCAGATCGACTGAAGATATTACTTTTGAATATTCCATTCTAGTTGGACCAATAATACCAATCTGACCGCTGGCACCTCTGGCTATATGATATCTAGCCAGAACCAGACTACAATTTTCCATATCTTCTAACTCATTCTCAGCCCCTATTCTTATTGATAATTCATCATTGATATCATTATTGATATCATTTAATATTTTCTGCAGCTCTTCTTCTCTATCGAGAATTCTTAAAACCTTTTTCAAACGATTAATATCATTAAACTCAGGTTGCTCTAATATATATGATGTCCCATCTAAATGGATTTTCATACCTTTTTTAGTTGAAATATTGGACATCTCTTTCTGCAATGATTCAAGAATCTCTGCAGTATAATTAATTCTCCGTTGTAATTCAAGCTGGAGATTACTTAAAAACTCCTGATCTATATCTTCAATTAGAACACCCTTTAACCGTTTATTTAGAATTTTATTTAAATCCTCTAATTGCTTCTCGTCTAAATCTTTGTTCAGGTTGATTATTTTATTATTAACCAGACCATTATCAGTTATAACCACCAGCAACAATCTCTTTTTGCTGACCGGTAATAACTGAATCCTATTAACCCTGCTCTCTGTAAAAGCCGGCTCACTGATAAAAGCTGTATATTGTGTCAAGTTAGCAAGTAACCTTGTCATACCAGACATAACATCTTCAATTCCAGAATATTCTTTTGCCAGCTGTTGAAGATAAACCTCTATAGAAGGTGGAGAATTTAATTCACTCTTCTTTAGACTATCAACATAAAAACGATATCCCATATCAGTCGGGATACGTCCAGCTGAAGTATGTGGCTGTTCTAAAAACCCCATCTCTTCTAAATCGGCCATCTCATTTCTGATTGTGGCAGGGCTAAAGCCAAAATCATATTTTTTGGCAAGAGTTCTTGACCCGACCGGTTCAGCAGTTAAAATATGCTCCTGGATGATGGTCTTTAAGACTCTAATCTTTCTCTCTGACATTTCCTCAACCATCTTAATCACCTCTGTTTAGCACTCGATACTAGAGAGTGCTAATAACTATTTATAAAATACCATACTGATATTTTTTTGTCAAGGCAAATTAGTCAATAAAAGTCAAAAAAACTTTATTGGCAAATAACTTGCCCTGATCTGTTAATTTTATTACTCTATCGTAGTTTTTTATCAAACCTTCATCTTCTAATTTATTAATTCTATCATTATAAAAAGAGCCGATTGCAGCTCCAAATAGTTCACTAAATTCACTCTTTGATATACCCTGATCCATTCTCAACCCTAAAAAAATAAATTCACTTCTTAGATCCTGAATATCTAGTTCAATAACTTCTCTGCTTGGTTCTGAATTTTTAGTGCTTAACCTAACATATGAATCTAAATCTTTTAAATTCTCAACTCTATTAAGTTCAATAAAAGAATGAGCTCCAGGTCCAAGACCTAGATAAGGAATAAATCTCCAGTAGGAACTATTATGAGCAGACTGATAGCCTGGCAGAGCATAACTTGAAATTTCATAATGATTATAACCAACAGCTTTCAATATTTCATCAGTCATTTTGTAGTTCATTGCATCTACCTCTTCAGATATTTCAGGCAACTTCCCATTATTAACAGAATCAAATAATTCTGTCCCTTCTTCCAATTGCAAATTATAAATTGAAAAATGGTTAGGTTTATATTTCAGCAATTCTTTAAGACTTGCAAGATAATCAGAATTATCCTGGCCTGGTAGACTGGAGATTACATCAATACTAAAATTCACTTCCATCTCTTTAAGATATCTAATAACCTCTCTAGCTTTATTACCATCATGACGCCTGCCTAATAGCCTCAACTCATCATCATTTAAAGACTGGACCCCCAGACTAAATCTATTAATGCCGGCTTCTCTATATTCAATCAGTCTTTCTTTGGAAACGATGTCAGCTGGATTTAATTCAATGGTAATTTCTGATCCTAATTTTAAACTAAAATAAGATTTAACTTTTTCTATTATCAAATTAAAATCAGCTGGAGAAAATAGAGAGGGGGTCCCTCCTCCAAAATAAATAGTCGAAGGCTCTGGATATAAGTTGCTAAACCTCTCCCCTGATAACTCCAGCTCGTTAATTAATGCTTGAATATATTTTTCTTTCAAATCAGACTTCCCTGTCAGTGAATAAAAATCACAGTAAGAACATTTAGATTTACAAAAAGGCAAGTGAAAATAGAGAGAAAGTCCTCTCTTTCTAAATTTATTTAAAAGTTCTTGTTTTGAGTTAATCATCATCGTTCCTCTCAAGAACAGCCATAAATGCATCCTGAGGAATCTCAACGCTCCCAACCTGTTTCATCCGTTTCTTACCTTCTTTTTGTTTCTCTAACAGTTTTCTCTTTCTGCTAACATCGCCGCCATAACATTTCTGAAGAACATCTTTCCTCTGAGCAGGTATATTAACTCTGGCAACAACATCATTACCAATAGCAGCCTGAATAGGAACCTTAAACATATGACGAGGAATTATTTCCTTTAATTTTCTGGCCAGACTTTCTCCTAATCTTCTGGCGCTATCACGATGGACAATGGTAGATAAAGCATCAACTGGCTCTTTATTAACTAATATATCCAGTTTTACTAAATCAGATTCTCTGTAACCAATCTGTTCGTAATCAAGAGTTGCATAGCCTCTCGTACTGGATTTAAGCTGATTAAAAAAATCTGTGATGATTTCATTCATCGGCATATGATAATTAATAACTACCCTATTCTCATCAATATATTTCATATTAACAAATTCGCCTCTATTATCTTCGCATAATTTCATAATAGCTCCTATATATTCTTCAGGAGAACTAATATTAGTTTTGACAAATGGCTCAGAAACAGTCTCTATCTCATTCTGTTCAGGGAAGTTAGAGGGATTTTCAATTTCAAACTCTTTGCCGGATTTCTTTTTAATTTTATAAATAACACTTGGAGCAGTAATAACTAAATCCAAATCATATTCTCTTTCCAGTCTTTCCTGAACAATTTCCATATGGAGCAGACCTAAAAATCCACATCTAAAACCAAAACCTAATGCTTCAGAAGTTTCTGATTCAAAAGATAAAGCTGCATCATTCAACTGTAATTTTTCCAGGGCTTCCTGGAGAACTTTATAATCATTATTATCTGTTGGATACATCCCACTAAATACCATTGGCTGAACTTTTTTATATCCTGGCAGAGGTTTCTCAGCAGGATTATTAAAATCTGTAATAGTATCTCCAACCCGACAGTTTCTCACATCTTTAATTCCAGCCATTAAATAACCAACTTCTCCTGCAGCTAGCTCCTCAACTTCTTTAAAACCAGGATTAAAGATTCCAACTTCATCGACTTCATATTTTTTCTTGCTAGCCATTAAATAGATCATATCACCTTTTTTAATTTTCCCGGATACAATCCTAATATGGGGAATAACTCCCTGATATGAATTATAGATAGAATCAAAGACTAAAGCCTTTAAAGGCTGACTAATATTAGCTTCAGGAGCTGGAATCCTTGCGATTATAGCATCTAATACATCTGTTATTCCAATCCCATCTTTTGCAGAAGTTAATAGAGCTTCATCAGGATCAATTCCTAAATCCATTAATTCTTCCTTAACTCTATCCGGATCAGCAGCCGGTAGATCAATCTTATTAATTACCGGTATAATCTCTAAATCATGTTCTAAAGCCAGATAAATATTGGCCATAGTTTGAGCTTCAACGCCCTGGGCTGCATCAATAATTAAAAGTGCACCTTCACAGGCTGCCAGGCTTCTTGAAACTTCATAAGCAAAATCGACATGGCCTGGTGTATCTATCAGATTTAGCTTATAACCTTTATATTTAAGAGAAACAGCCTGAGCCTTGATTGTAATACCTCTTTCTCTCTCTAAATCCATATTATCAAGGACCTGTTCCTGCATATCCCTATCTGTAATTGTTCCAGTCTGTTCTAAAATCCTGTCAGCTAAAGTAGATTTCCCATGATCAATATGTGCAATTATACAAAAGTTTCGTATATTTTCGTTCTTCAAAGTAAAGCCTCCTGTTAAAATTATATAGACACGTTTACAATTATACCAT
>Ga0207421_10007022_pt1 | contig 12108 bp, 13 predicted proteins | sample SodLakKL_010_SED_4_FD_187542 | JGI IMG/M metagenome (GOLD analysis project Ga0207421, IMG submission 187542) | Alkaline sediment microbial communities from Lake Tanatar, Kulunda Steppe, Russia - 8KL_010_SED (SPAdes) (version 2) | ecosystem: Environmental > Aquatic > Non-marine Saline and... | reverse complement strand
CTCCATCATTACACAGGCACTTCACCAGCGGGCATAAAATTCAACTACAACAGGTTTTTGATCTTCAAGGGCTTCAACAAAAGCCGTATAAGGATCATCAGTAGGGGCGAACTCTTCCGCCACAGTTTCCGCCGAACCTTCGTCTTCCCCTAAAAACATTTCAAGATTAGAAGCTGCCAATACTGCCGCAATCGCAACACTGACTATGATCAAAGTAAACAGCTTATATTTTTTTGACAACATGACTCCCTCCAGCTGTTAGCAAATTTCTTTTTGTTGTTGCTATTCTATAATAACATACAATAAATTGCACCATAAAAATAAATACCTGCTCCAGTGCTGATACTGCTCCTCTTTTTAGGAGGGATCAACGGACTGAGTGAACCTTTCGCTCCAATAAAAAACCCTGCAATCACCAATGAGATGGATGTTAGACATATAATCTATCATTGTCACTTTTGTTACTATAGAATAATAATCCCCTGTAACAATTGAGCCAACCGGTACTAGATGAAACAACCTGCTTACGGTCACCACCGTCTAAGTTAATTCGAAATACTTTATTATTGTCATTGCCATTAACATAATAAATCGAACGATCTGATGTAACTATTTCGTCGGCATAGTAATCATCTATCGCAGATGAATGAGCCTTTATAGTAAAGTATTCTTTAAGCATGCCCTGCCCCGATAAGTCGGAGTAGATGGATGATTTGCGTGACATGTTTATACTTCTCCAATAATGGGGGGGAGGGGGGAGTAGACCATTCCCTGCGGACGCATGGTATTTCCGCCTTCTTTGGGAATATATGCGCTTCTGAACGATTGTGGCCTGTAACTCCACTTCTTCAGTCTCTCTAGCAGGTCGTTCATGTTTTCCGTTAGATTGGCTTCATATTCTGTTTTAGTGCCCTGGTCTACACCTGCCGCTTTGTTGATCGGGATTTCCCGGTGACATTTTAGCAGCAGTGGGATTACCGGCAGTCGAGTGCACAACCTGCATAAACACTGCAAATAATACATTTGTGTCCTACCTGCCAAACCCACCTACTGCTTAATTAAAAGTTATGTGTTCCAATTCCGGTCATTATGCCATTATTAATCTCATTTAAGTCATAAGGGGTTTCCTGGTAAACGTAGTAATTTAACCAGTTGGCGAAAAGCAGGTTTGCGTGGCCCCGCCACTTGACCAGGGGCTCCTTTTCAGGATCATCATTTGGAAAGTAATTCTCGGGCACGTTTATTTTTAGCCCTCTCTGGACATCCCTCTCGTACTCTTCTTTCAGGGTCATAGAATTATACTCTGCATGACCTGTGACAAAAACCTGACGTCGATCCTGTGTTGCAACAATGTAGACTCCCGCCTGATCAGATTCTGAGAGGATGTCAATCCCTTCTGCTTTTTCTATATCAGCTTTTCGTATTTCAGTATGCCGTGAGTGTGGAACATTAAACAGGTCATCGAAACCGCGCAGCAGACGTGAATTGGGAATATTTACTATGTGAGGGAAAACACCAAACAATTTGTTTTCCAGGGGATAATTGGGAATACCAAAATGGTGGTATAGCCCGGCCTGGGCTCCCCAGCAGAGGTGCATGGTTGAGAAAACATTTTTTTTACTCCAATCCATGATCGCCTTAAGTTCGTCCCAATAGTCAACTTCCTTGAAATCGAGAAGTTCTACCGGGGCTCCGGTAATAATCATGCCGTCAAACTTATAGCCGCTTATCTCTTCAAAGGTACAGTAGAACTTGGCCAGGTGTTCTCTTGAAGTATTCCTGCATTCGTGGGAACAGGGGTGCAGCAGAAATATCTCTACCTGCAGGGAGGAGTTGCCCAGCAGCCTTAAAATCTGAGTTTCGGTCACAATCTTGCTCGGCATCAGGTTAAGGATTAAAACTTTCAGTGGGCGGATATCCTGGTGAAATGCTCTTTTTTCGCCCATCACAAATATATTTTCATTGTAAAGTATTTCATTGGCCGGTAGGTTGTCAGGTATTTTTATTGGCATATCTGTATCCTCTTGGTTTATTGAACTGATTTCTTCAAGGCCTGGTCAAGGTCGTATATCAAATCGTCGACATCTTCTATCCCGATTGAGAGCCTGATCATTTCCGGGCTGATGCCCGCGGTTTTAAGTTCGCCCTCTGAAAGCTGGGCATGAGTAGTGCTGGCTGGATGGATGACAAGTGATTTTGCATCTGCCACATTAGCCAGAAGTGAGAACAGCTGAAGGCTTTCAATGAATTTTTTTCCTTCTTCTTTACCGCCTTTAAGGCCAAATGTAAAAATTGAACCGGGCCCCTTTGGAAAGTATTTTTGAGCCAGACCGTAATATTTGTTATTCTTAAGCCCGGGGTATTTAACCCAGGAAACACGGGGGTGATCCTGCAGGAACGCAGAAATTGTTTTTGCATTTGATACATGTTTTTCTACTCTTAACGAGAGAGTTTCCAATCCCTGAAGAAACAGAAAAGAGTTAAAAGGACTTAAAGCTGCTCCCGTGTCGCGCAAAAGCTGAACCCTGACTTTAATGATATAAGCCAGTGGTCCGCAGGCTTCAACATAGTTTAAACCGTTATAGCTGGAGTCCGGTTCGGTGAAATCCGGGAACCTGCCGCTGGCCGCCCAGTCGAATTTACCCGAGTCAATAATTACTCCCCCGATTGAGGTGCCATGGCCGCCGATAAATTTTGTAGCAGAATGCACAATAATATCTGCGCCAAATTCTATCGGCCTGATCAGGTAGGGGGTGCCGAAGGTGTTATCAATAATCAGGGGCAGACCGTGACTGTGGGCAATCTTAGCTATTTCTTCTATATCTATAATGTTGGTATCCGGGTTGCCGATACTTTCTATGTACAGAGCTTTTGTTTTTTCATTAATCTGCGTTTTGAAATTATCAGGATTGTCCGGGTCAACAAAATGGGTGGTAATCCCATAGCGCGGCAAGGTTTTGGAGAAAAGATTGTAAGTCCCTCCGTATAAGGCGCTGGCTGAAACTATTTCATCCCCGGTTCCGGCAATGTTAAGTATGGCGTAGGTAATAGCTGCAGATCCCGATGCCACGGCAAGTGCGCCAACTCCGCCTTCAAGAGCAGCCATTCGCTTCTCAAATATATCGGTTGTAGGATTCATGATCCGGGTATAAATATTTCCAGGCTCCTTCAGGGCAAAAAGGTCGGCAGCATGGTCGGTATCCCTGAAAACATAAGAAGTTGTCTGGTAAATAGGTACTGCTCTTGCTCCGGTTGCAGGGTCAGGCTCTTCCTGCCCGGCATGCACCTGCAGTGTATCAAAGCCTAGATCTCTTTTTCCCATTAGTGTCGCCTCTTTCTGTGAGTCAAGGTCTCTCACATAAATAATATATAATTTGTAGAAATAGTCGTATTTCATTTTAATCAAAGAGGGAGCGAATGTCAAGCACGAACAACTAGATCGGATTAAAATATCAAATTGGGACTCATTACAGGTGGGGATCCTTTAATGATCAAATCAAGATTAAATACAATTTGGCATACTATACACACAATAAAACACTACTGTTAAATATTAACATGTCTTAGGAAAGGGAAAAACCCTTATAGAATAAGGGGCTTTCTGGAACCGGCAAGAGGACTTGAACCCCCAACATGCTGATTACGATCAAACAGTTTTCCGGCCAGGCAGTAAGTTCAACCGCCGTAGCCCATCCTGGCTGATATCTTATCAGCTATCTCTCTGACAACTTCGGAAAGTTCATTTTTCATATAATAAGAAGTAATCCGGTTACTGGGTCCGGAAACTCCAATGCTGGCTACAGCATTTCCTTCATGATCATATACCGGGGCGGCAATGCAGCGAACGTACTCTTCCATTTCACCCCAATCAAAGGCATACCCATCCTGCCTGACCCTGGTTAGCTCCTTTTTTAAATGAATCGGATCGGTAATTGTTTCATTTGTATACTTATCAAAGGTTATATTATCTAAGATATAATCGACTCTTTCGTCAGGTAAACAGGCCAGGAGAGCTTTGCCGGAAGCGGTGCAGTGAACCGGTCCCCTGTTCCCCACCCTTGCAAACATTTTAACGATGATATAGTTATGCGACTCAACTTGATCAATATAAACTATCTCGGTGCCATCTAGCAGCGCGAGGTTAGCTGTTTCGTTACAACGCTCAACGAGTTTTTCCAGGTAAGGCCGGGCAACTGTTCTGATGTCGGAAAAAGAGTAAACCGCATTAGCTATTTTCAGCATCTTAAGTCCCAGCCGGTATTTACTACTTCCTGTTTCCTGCTCCACATAACCCCGGTGTAAAAGGGTTGCTAAAAGACGGTGCACCGTGCTCATATTGAGATCTACTTCTTCGGCGAGTTCTGTGACTGTTACCGGCGCTCCAATTTTAGCCATCACTTCCAGGATGCTTAGAGCCCGCTCAAGCGATTGAACATATTTCACATCCCTGGAGTTCATTTCATCTTGTTTCACTGCCTTCGGTCTCCCTTTTTCAACCATTAAGTTGTCCCCCCGCTCTTTCATTCAGCTCATTAACCAAAAAGAAGCCGGTTATAGTAAAAGCCACTCCGAGCAGAAATGCAGGATAATAGCTATTAGTTAATTCGGCAAGATAGGCAGCAGCTAAAGGACTGAGACTGCCGACAATACCAACCGCGGTAAAAAGCATACCGTAATTAAGCCCAAAGTCCTCCAGGCCAAACAGGCGGCCCACAATAACAGGAAAAGAGGTATAAAGACTTCCGTAACTTAACCCTAATAATGAAGTGGCTATAACCAGGACCGGCCAGTTCCAGCCGCTTAAAAAAAGTAACATCGATAGCAACATCAAAAAAAGCGCTGCCCTGAAGTTGCCCAGGTAGCCGATCCGATCACAGAGGGCACCCCCAAAAATCCGTCCTGAAGCATTAGTCAACGCAAAAAGAGAAACTAATATGTAACCCCAGCCAACCTGAAAATCAAGTTGGGCAATCTGCACCAGGTTGCCGATGAAAATAAACCCGACCCCGCTGGTCAGGCCTATCATCACCCATAATATTCGAAATACAGGACTCTTGAGGTTGGTGCGCCAGTTTCTCCTACCTGCCCCGGATTGAGCAGTTTGCGCATTAGATTCAACGCTGCTTCCCTTTTTGGGCAGGTCAATCACCCTGGATGCACTGGTTATAATGATCAGGATCACCATACCGCAAAACAGAAAAGAATTAATAACACCAATGCGTAATACGAGAAAATTAATAAGCGGCGACCAGACCAGGGCCGCAGCGCCTAAACTCATCAACACTATACCGGTAACCAGCCCCCGTTTCTCAGGAGGAAACCATTTGATCACCGCCGGGGTGACTGCAGAGTAACCAAAAGCTGCTGCGCTTCCAAAAAGAAAACCAAATGAAAGGGTGATTCCCAGGGGGCTTGCTGTTACAGCACAAAGGATCAAGGCCAGGCCGGTAAAGATACCGCTTATAAGTGTCCCCCCGCGGGGTCCGAAACGATCCTGAAAACGACCTCCAAAAATCATTGCAATCGAAAAAACAAGCAGCTCCAGGGTATAAGGAAACATGGCCGCAGACCTGCTCCAACCCAGTTCCCTGATTAGCCCATCCGCAAAAACAGACCAGGCATAAAACAAGCCCAGCGAAAAATTAATCATTGAACCGGCGATAACGACCTTCACGCCTTTAGAAATTAATATCTTTCACACCACCATGACTACTTATCGTTACTGTATAAACAACCCATAATATCCCGGCGGGATACAATACCAACTAATTCCTCATCATCATTAACAACGGGAAGACGGTTAATGTTCTTTTCCACCATCAAGGTTGCTGCTTTTTCCACCTTTTCTTCGGGTTTAACAGTAATGACCTCTTTACTCATTAAGCTTCCCGCGTCAAGAGCCATTGCTCTCTGCAATTCATCGACGAATTTTTTAGGGCTGCCCAGGTAAATCAGCCCGCCGAGAATTTCTAAATAACCTGGCGCTTTGATGCGGGAAGCCCGCCTGATTAAATCACCTTCAGTGACTATCCCGGCCAGCTTGCCGTCAGAATCGATTACCGGTAATCCGCTTATATTTTTTTCCTGGAGAAGCTTGGCGCATTTCTCAACAGAATCAGTAGTTGATATCGTCACCAAATCAGTACTCATAATCTCTTTAATCTGCATTTATTAAAACCCTCCTCGATACTACATAAAGATCAAACTTATTCAGCTTCTATTTTTATAAAACAAAATTTGTGATTGCTTCCATATATTTGTTCGAATCAATAAACATAATGTCATTGTGGTCAGCACGGGGAATAGGGAACATCTTTTTTTGTTCTGTCCCAAGGGCTTCGAATAATTCCTGACCCTGTCTTAATGGGACCAGGCGATCCTGCTCGCCATGAATGATCAGGGCAGGAAGCTTTATAGCTCCGGTCAGACGGCGATACTCTTTTTCAAGTGCACTCAAATCCCCGGGAGAAGGCAAATCGAGATGTCGAATCAGGTTAGCAACACTAATAAACCCGCTTTCAATGATCACTCCTTTTAGACGCTCGGAATAATTGGCAGCCAGTTCAAGGGCAGAGATACTACCCAGTGAACGACCCATTACATACCAGTCAGATTTCTGTCCATCCCCTGGCACCCGGTCATAAGCGTAATCAAAAATGGCCCCGGCATCCTTAACCATATCAGTGAATGTAGGGTTTCCGTCACTAGCTCCGTAACCGCGGTAATCAGCAACCAGCAAATTCAAACCGCGATTGGTATAAAGTGGTGCTATCCCGTCATAATCACTGACTACCTCCCCATTACCATGAAAATATATGATCCAGGGATTACCTTCAGAACCCCGGTAAGCGCGGCAGACAATATACAGACCGTCTGCCATCTGCACCTGCAGATCGAAAGCGCCGTCTGGAGGCTTGCTGTGCTGACGGCGCGGATAGAAGAGAAGCCTTAACAAAGATGAGTTGTCAATTGCTGAGTATAGCCCGGACATTCAACCACCCTTTCAGATCCGATTTACTGAATCTCTTTTTCAATTATAGCACGGCTTTCTTCAAATAGCTTTTGACCATATTTCAAAACTTCACCAACTTCACGTTTATAATCTTTAGCGACCTGCTCATCTTTAATAATCCCCAGGTTAATACTGACATTATAACAAGCGCCCGTTACTCCGGACAGGGCTTGCAGGTTGGCAACTCCAAGATCAGTTATCGCTGAAGGATTTCCTTTTGCAGCGACCTCATTAATCATGGTCAACAAACGCAAACTTCCTCTTGCTGTTTGCATGGGAATTTCAGCAGCGTTGATTGCTGCTTTCTGGATAGCTTCTTTTCGTTCCGCTTTTTCCTGAACACCTTCTTTGGGCAGGCGATATGCTTCCATGACCTGGTTAAATGCAACAGTATCTTCATCCACAGCTTCTGACAATTTAGTGACCAAATAACGGGCTTCTTCGCCGGTTTCTTGCATAGTATCGACTAGATCACCAAGCTTATCACGATTTTGACTTAAGTTACAGTACATGGAAAGCAGGCCTGCTGACTGCGCGCCGGCCAGAGCGGCCACGCTCCCTCCCCCAGGGGCAGGAGATGAAGAAGCAACTTCGCGGACAAAAACTTCAACAGGAAGATCTTTTAACATAACCTAGTCTCCTTCATGTTCATTAATATTTATGCTTATAATTATAACAAGTAATCTATAATCAAGCCAATTCATCAAGAGCATCCTCACCTTTGGATATATCTTTAATTGCTTTTTCAACATCCGGCGCGAGAGGCGGTATTTCATGCCATTTTAAAATTTCTTTCAGCAAAGCGTTAGCGCTTTCGCCCAGAGTTTTGGCTCCTGCAGACTGCCAGTTCTGATAATTGTTACGGTTGAAAAGGTTGGTAAAGTGCATCTGGCTGCGAAAGTGCTCCATGGTATGGTGCTTGGTTATATAGCTGCCGCCAGGTCCAACCTGCTTAATTAAATCTTGGGCCAGAGTATCTGCATTAATATCTAACCCGCGAGCCAGATATCTTACTATGCCGGAACCTTCATTACATAAAACCAGGTATTCGAGACTGCCGGCCGTCCCGGCGCCGATATATCCCAGGTCGTGAATCAGGTTGCCACCGGCCAGGCCGTTCAGAAGAAGGTTAAAACCGGCCTCCATCCCCGCTTGTTGATCGAAAGCCTGGGCATCAGTACAGCCGGCCAGCGAAAAAGAGGGCAGCTTATAATATTGAGCCATCTGGATCAGGGCAGTTGCGCCGAGAAGCCCCTGGGGGTCTCCGTAGCAACATACCGTAGAAATCATATCTAAAGGCGGAGTGCCTCCCCCATAAATAAAGGGCGCCCCCATAGATTTAAGCTGGTGCACAACCAGTCCGGACAATATTTCGGCATTAGCCACAACCAAAGCACCCGCTGTTGTTACCGGGCCGGTAGCTCCGCAAAGCACTGCTGCAGCATAAACAGTCGGGATTTTTTCCTCTGCAGAAGCAAGTAGCTTCTCAAGAGAGTTTTGGGAGTGAACTAATGGTGATGTAGGCTGAGCGTAGTGGATGATATAAGGCTTCTCCACCAGTTTCTCTTTGCCTCCGGTCACAAGAGCAGCCATTTTAATGATGTCCAGAAAACCCTCGCGATCATGAGCGTCAAATATAATCGGCTTGGTGCTGTTCAAGGTCATCGCTTCAAAATGGTGGCGATCAGATTTGGCCCCGGGCACATCTGAAGCTTTTGCCATGGACATTATAAAGTCAACATTATCAAGATAATCGGATACAATCGCTGCGTTTATGGTATCCTGCTTAACTGTGGGACGCCTTTCACCGGTTTCAATATCAATCGTATTGGGAGTATCCGAACCGGTGCCATAATAGATGTTATCTCTTTCAAGAGTCATAGCCCGGTTCCCATTCCGATCAAAAATTGATACTTTGCGAGGAGCGGTTTGCAAAGCCTGTTCAACCATCCAGCTTGGGATCTTAACCAGATCATCAGTAACCCGGGCCCCCGCACCATCCAGCAATTCTCTTGCTTCAGGCTCGCATATTTTTACCCCACACTGTTCAAGTATATCCAGGGTAGCCAGGTGCAGCTTATCTATTGAATCTGTAGTCAGGTTAAGCAGCCCCATGCGCCTGTTTAAATTCTTGTTGTCAACCATCTATCCTGCCTCCTTAAACGCTACATGACAGGTTAATTAACAAACTGCCATCTTAAATGTGCTATTAATGTTTTTTTGCATTTTTATTATGAGTCCCGGTTTACTTCCCGATCCCGCCTGGAAACAATTTTTTTGATCTCTTTTTGAATATCCGCAGGGAGTTGAGCTGGTTTGTGGTTTTGCAGAATCTCGTTAACCCGGACGTTTGCCGCTTCACCAAAAGTTAATCCTCCATCAGCCAGCCACCCCTCGTAATTTTTACGATTTAAGGTCTGGGGGAAATATAGTTCTTCACGGAAATGTTCCATAGTATGTTGTTCTGAGAGGAAATGCCCGCCCGGACCAATTGCTTCAATTAAATCAAGGGCCAGGTGCTCCTCTGAAACATCCACACCACGCAATAAATTTTTGACTGCACCGACTGCTTCGCTGCATAAAAGCAAGTGTTCTAAACATGAGGTCATCCCCACACCTATATAGCCGAGATTGTGAATCAGGTTGCCGCCACCGAGTCCTGCTGCAAGAAGGTTAAAGCCTGCTTCCATGCCGGCCTGTTGATCAAAAGTATGCGCGTCAGTGCAGCCGGCCGTGGTAAATGAGGGCAGGTTATAGTACTGAGACATTTTGACCAGAGCAATACAACCCCGGTCACGTTCCGGCGCTCCGTATGAACAAATCGAAGTCCCCATATGCATCGGGGGGATACCTCCCCCGTAAACAAAGGGTGCACCTTTCGATTTAAGTTGATGAACGACCAGCCCGGAAAGTATCTCGGCATTGGCCACAACCAGGGCCCCACCGAGAGTCACCGGCGCAGTAGCCCCAAGCATCGGAGTAGTTGCATAAATGAGCGGGATACCTTCGGCAGCACAGATTAGTGTTTTTTCAAGCGCTTCAGCAGAGTGCATTAAAGGGGAACTCGGTTCAGCATACAGGGCCAGGTTAGGCCGTTCTCTCAATTTGTCTTTTCCTCCGGCAGCAAGAGCAGCCATTTCAATGATATGCTCTAATCCCCGGGCATTATATGCTGTAAACAGGATCGGTTTGGTGGTATTAAGGAGCATCGCTTCAAACTGGTGCACATCTGATGCATCAACAGGGACATCAGTAGCTACCCCTAAAGACATAGCAAAATCTGTGTTTTCAAGGGCATCAACGAGCAGAGCTGCATTGCAGTTATCCAGTTTAACAGGCTTCCTGCGTTCACCGCTTTTCAGATCGATTGTAAAATTCACTTCCGACCCGGTTCCATAGTAAATGTTGTCTTTCTGCATGGTCAGAGCTGCTTTACCGTCACGCGTTGACAGCGAAACAACGGAAGGAGCTGATTCAAGGGCCTGTTCAACGAGCCAGGAGGGTATTTTTGCCAGTTCTCCATCTACTTTTGCTCCGGCCCCTTGCAGTAGTTCGATCGATTCAGGCTCATATATTTTCACACCTACCCTCTTAAGAATGTCAAGGGTAGCATGGTGAACCCGCTGCAATTGATCTTCAGTCATCACATTTAAACCCAGCGTGCTTTGGAAAAGATTGTTAACATGCATTAGTCGGACTCCTTCTCCTCAAAAATTACCTTCTGACAGGGTAAAACTTAATCAATCTTCTCTTGATCCTTGATCTATTTTTTCCGCTGCATCAAGAACTGCCTCTTCAATCTGTTTGTATCCGCTGCAGCGGCATAAATTGCCTGAGATAGCCTCTTTAACTTCCACCGGGGTCGGATCCTGATTTGCTTTTAACAGGGCATAAGCGGACATAACCATCCCGGGGGTGCAAAATCCACACTGAACAGCACCCTTTTCCACAAAGGACTCCTGGAGAGGATGGATTGTATCGCCCTTAGAAAGGCTTTCAATGGTTTGAACCTGCTTACCCTCTATTTTAGCGGCCGGGATCAGACATGCATTGACAGGCTGGCTGTCAAGAAGGACAGTACAGGCTCCGCATTCCCCTTCACCGCAGCCTTCTTTGGTGCCCAATAGACCAAGCTGCCCGCGTAAAAGATGTAGTAAACTACCTGAGGGTTCAGTGTGTACTTCAACCAGTTCTCCGTTTAACTCAAAATTAATAGTCTGCTTTTTCATCAGGTCTCCCCTCCCTCTGCCGCGCATGCTCTTTGATAAGCTTCCTTGAGAACTCTTCCGGCCAGGGTACCAACCAGGTGACGACGGTATTGCTCTGAACAGCGCAGCATACTGCCCCGCACCTCTACTTCTGCTGCTGCTTCTTCCACTTTGGGCCAGATTTCAGGACCGGGAATAACCTCCTGCAGCAAAGCTTCAGTTTCGAAAAGCCTGGTCGGGGCCGGTTTAACCGGGGCCGCAACCAGGCGGACTGCTTCTATCCGACGGCCGGAAACACGGACCCGGGCTGCGGCATTAACAAGCGGCAGGGCGAGTGCCCGGCGAGGTGCAAAACGCATGAACGCTGAACCCTCACCCGCAGCGCATGACTTAAAAAGCAGCCTCCCTATTATTTCAGAACTGCTATCTATAGTTGACCGGTTGTACCCGGCATAGAGTTCTTCAACTGCTTCTACCCGGGTTTGTCCTGCAATGTCAGTAATAACAGCTTTCGCTCCCAGGGCTACCAGGGCTACTGCTGCATCAGCAGCCGGGGCCGCATTTGCCACATTGCCGCCGATAGTTCCAATATTGCGCACCTGCGGTGAACCAATCATGGCGCAGGCTTCAGCGAGAGCTGCTGCTTGCGACCTGATTAATAATGAACGGGCAGCAGAAGCATGGGTTACGGCAGAACCGATCGAGAGCAGTCCGCCGGTTTCTTCAAGCTGCGTTGTTTCATATAATCCTGCCAGGTCAACCAGCTCTGCCGGCAAAGTTTGTAAAAATAAATCAGTTGCCCCGGCAATTACCCGGGCTTGACCTTTGCTGTCCCGGAGAATCTGCAGGGCCTGGTTCAAATCAGAGGCAATTATATAACTCATTTTG
>Ga0207421_10007021_pt1 | contig 12111 bp, 10 predicted proteins | sample SodLakKL_010_SED_4_FD_187542 | JGI IMG/M metagenome (GOLD analysis project Ga0207421, IMG submission 187542) | Alkaline sediment microbial communities from Lake Tanatar, Kulunda Steppe, Russia - 8KL_010_SED (SPAdes) (version 2) | ecosystem: Environmental > Aquatic > Non-marine Saline and... | reverse complement strand
AAAACTAAAAACACTACAATTTTTAAGACTGAAACAATCACTGGAACGGGTCTACCAGCTGGTACCCTTTTACCGGAAAAGCTTTGACAGTATCAGGGCTGAGACAGGCGATATCCGCTGCCTGGAAGACCTTCAAAAACTACCCTTTACCGTAAAAGACGACCTTCGGGACAATTTCCCCTACGGGCTTTTTACCGTTGACCTGAACGATGTCGTGCGGATACACTCTTCATCCGGCACCACCGGCATTCCCACCGTGGTTGGCTATACCAAGAACGACCTGGATACCTGGGCCGAACTGATGGCCCGCACCCTGACCGCCGGGGGCGGAAGCAGTGAATCGGTAGTACATATCGCCTACGGTTATGGCCTCTTCACGGGGGGACTGGGAGCCCATTACGGGGCGGAAAAAATCGGGGCCACGGTAGTGCCGATTTCCGGAGGGCAGACCAAGCGCCAGGTGCGGATGATGCGGGACCTGGGCACTACCCTGCTGGCCTGCACCCCCTCTTACGCACTTTACATCGCCGAGACAATCGCCGAAATGGATATGACCCCGTATGACCTGAAGCTGCGCTCCGGGGTTTTCGGAGCCGAACCGTGGTCGGAAAGTATGCGCCGGGTGATTGAAGATAAACTGCAGATAGATGCTTTCGATATTTACGGTTTAAGTGAAATTATCGGGCCCGGGGTGGCCTACGAGTGCAGCGCCAAGGCGGGCCTACATATCAGCGAAGACCACTTTATCCCGGAAATAATTGATCCGGACAGCGGTCAAGTCCTGCCGGAAGGTTCAAGCGGGGAACTGGCCATTACCACCATCAGCAAAGAAGCGCTGCCGATGATCCGCTACCGCACCCGCGATATTACAACCCTGAACTATGAGCCCTGTTCCTGCGGGCGGACCCACGTGCGCATGGATAAGGTCAGCGGGCGCAGTGACGATATGATCATTATCCGCGGGGTCAATGTATTCCCCTCACAGGTAGAAAGTATCTTGCTGGAAATGGGTGAAACCGAACCGCACTACCAGCTTGTGGTTGACCGGGTCGGCTCTCTCGATACCCTGCAGGTCCTGGTTGAAGTATCAGAGCAGATGTTCTCCGACCATGTGCGGGGCCTGGAGTCACTGGAAAGAAAAATTCGCCAGGAAATAGATAATATGCTCGGCGTCACTGCCGATGTAAAGCTGGTTGAACCGAAAAGCATCCCCCGCAGCGAGGGTAAAGCGCAGCGGGTCATTGATAAGCGCAACCTGTAAATAATTATCTCAAGGGAGGTAGTGCAATGATTAAGCAGATTTCTGTTTTTCTCGAAAATAAGTCAGGTCGTTTGATCCGGGTGGCGCAAGCCCTGGGTGAAAACGAGATCAACATCCGCGGCCTGTCTATTGCCGACACATCGGATTTTGGAATACTGCGAATGATCGTCGATCAGCCGGATAAGGCTATTAATGTGCTGAAAGAAGGAGGAATCATGGCCACGGTAACCGAGGTTATTGCCATGGAAGTGCCCGATACCCCGGGCGGGTTAGCCAAAGTGCTGACTTACATGGAGGAAGCCGGCATTAATATTGAATATCTTTATTCCTTTATCGAGAAGCCGACCACCAATGCAATAATCATGATGCGCGTGGAAAGAATTAACGATGCCCTGGAAGTTTTAAAGAAAAATAACGTGCCCATTGTCGGTGGGGATCGGATCTATTCATTCTAAGTGTTAAGTAATAGTGGCAGCAATATATGAGTAGCACATGCCCGAAAACTAAACAGTTATCGAGCAGCAATCGCAGTTAGGGAGTTGAATTAAATGCAAAATGACTTTTTCAACACAGACGAGTTTTCAGCCCGGCAGAAAAGCGGCCTGCAGCAGGCTATCAACCATGCTTTTAACAACAGTCCTTTTTACCACCGGGTTTTTGAGCAGGCTGGACTGGAACCGGCCGACATAAAAAGCCCTGCCGATTTATCGCGTGTTCCCTACACCACCAAGAATGACCTGCGGGAAGCTTATCCTTACGGCATGGCCGCCGTACCACTGGATAAAATTTTACGCATCCATGCCTCTTCCGGCACGACTGGCAAACCGATCGTGGCCGGTTATACGAAGGGCGACCTGGAGACCTGGTCTATCGGCGTGGCGCGGATCTGCGAAATGGCCGGGGTCAGCGAAAAAGATATCGCCCAGATTTCTTTCGGCTATGGGCTCTTCACAGGTGGGTTCGGCCTGCATTACGGTTTGGAGCGTCTCGGCGCCACGGTAGTGCCCTTTTCAAGTGGTAATACCGAGCGACAGCTGGCCCTGATGCAGGATTTTAAAACAAATGTGCTGGTCAGCACCCCTTCTTTTGCCATCTACATGGCGGAAACTGCCCGGGAACTTGGTTATAACCCCCGTGAATTCGGACTGCGGGTTGGCCTGTTCGGAGGCGAACCCTGTTCCGATGCCCTGCGGAAAGATATTGAAGCCCAGTGGGGCTTAAAGGCAACAGTCAATTACGGCCTAACCGAGGTAGTGGGACCGGGTATATCGGGCGAATGCCTGGAAACTGCCGGCATGCATATTTTAGAAGATCTTTACTACCCGGAAGTTATTGATCCTGACACAGGTGAGCTGCTGCCGGACGGGGAAAAAGGCGAGCTGGTCTTAACCCCCATGTTCAAGGAGGGGTTCCCGGTGCTGCGTTACCGCACCGGCGACATTACCCGCCTGATCCCCGAACCGTGCCCCTGCGGACGCACCACCCGCCGCATGGACTATATTACCGGGCGCAGCGATGATATGATTATTATCAAAGGCGTAAATATCTTCCCGTCACAGGTAGAAGAAGTGCTGGCCGGGTTCAAGGAAGTTTCACCGCACTACCGCCTGGTCCTGAAAAAGGAAAAAGGTTTTATCAAGGACCTGGAAATCCAGATCGAGCTTACCGAGGAAGGTTTCACCGACAGCTATAAAGAACTGGAAGCTTTGGACGGACGGATTCGCCAGCGCCTGCGTTCAACCCTGTCCCTGGCACCAAAAGTTAAGCTGATGGAACCAAAATCACTGGAACGGACCACGGGCAAGGCTAAGCGCATCGTGGAAGATAAATAGAAATATTTTTTAGTTACAATAAAGGCAAGTTCATACCTGACAAAATCATAGAAAGTGAGGAAAAGCCCTTGGAAGTTAAACGTGTTATTATGACCGGCAACGAGGCTATTGCTCTCGGGGCTTATGAAGCCGGGGTAAGCGTGGGCTGTGCCTACCCGGGCACACCAAGCACGGAAATTTTGGAAAATCTATCCCGCTATGAGGGCGTTAATTGCAACTGGTCAGCCAATGAAAAAACAGCCCTCGAAGAAGGGATCGGAGCTTCGATGGAAGGGGCACGGGTCCTGGTAGCGATGAAGCACGTGGGGGTAAACGTGGCCGCCGACCCGCTTTTAACCCTGTCATACACGGGGGTAGGCGGCGGACTGGTTCTTATATCAGCCGACGATCCCGGCATGCACAGTTCCCAGAACGAACAGGACAACCGTCATTATGCCCGCTTCGCCAAGATTCCGCTGCTTGAACCATCCGACAGCGAGGAAGCACGTGACTATGTAGGTGCCGCTTTAAATTTAAGCGAGAAATTTGACACCCCGGTAATGCTGCGCTCTACCACCCGGATATCGCATTCGCGCAGCACCCTAATCCCTGGGGAGCGGCAGGAACATGAGGTAACCGGTTTTACGAAAAACCCGGCCAAGTATGTTATGCTACCTGGTTTTGCCAGGCTGCGCCACCCTATTGTGGAAGATCGCCTGGTGGCCCTGGAGGAAGAGGCTGAAAATAGCCCGCTTAACAGAATTGAGCCCGGCTCAAAGAAGATGGGAGTACTCTGCAGCGGAGTAGCTTACAACTATGCCCGGGAAGCGCTGCCAGATGCTACCTTCCTTAAGCTCGGTTTCAGCCACCCGCTGCCGAAAAAGCTGGTCCGTAAATTTGCCTCCATGGTTGATGAAATCATCGTGGTTGAGGAACTGGATCCCTTCTTCGAGGAGCAGCTTCTGGCCATGCATCTGGATGTGCCGGTCAGGGGCAAGGAGTTGTTCGGCCTGCTCGGCGAACTGGGCGCTGAAATAATCCGCGAAAAAGTGCTGGATCAAAAGATCGAGCCAATCGAAGTGCGTGAAAATATACCCGGTCGTCCGCCGGTGATGTGCCCGGGTTGCTCACACCGCGGCGTATTTCATACCCTGAAAAAATTGAAGCTGAATGTCATGGGAGACATCGGCTGTTACACCCTGGGGGCTTTACCGCCCCTAACCTCGATCGACTCCTGTGTCTGCATGGGAGCAAGCATCGGGATGGCTCTGGGCATGGCCCGGGCTAATCCGCAATCAGCAGAAAATACTGTTGCCGTTATAGGCGATTCGACTTTCCTTCATTCCGGGATTACTCCCCTGTTAGACGCTGTATACAATGAGGCGCCGATTACAGTGATGATCTTGGATAACAGCACCACGGCCATGACCGGCCACCAGGAGCACCCCGGCACAGGTTCAACTCTGAAAGGTGATCCATCTTCTGCAGTGAACCTGGAAGGTTTATGTGCTTCCCTTGGTGTGAAACGGGTGCAGGCAATTGATGCATTCGACTTAAAGGAACTGCGCTCAACAATTAAAGGTGAGCTGGCAGCCAAGGAGCCCTCTGTGGTTATTGTGAGACGGCCGTGCGTTTTTCTGCTGACCGAATTCGATGCGCCTTACTGGGTTGATGAGGATCTTTGCACTGCCTGTGAAGCCTGCATCAAGCTGGGCTGTCCGGCACTGAGCATGAAAGGTGAAACAGCAAAAATTAACAGTACAATTTGCACCGCCTGCGGGCTCTGTGAACAGCTCTGCCGCTTTGACGCAATCAGGCCGGCTGCTGAGAAGGAAGGTGTAAAGTAGATGGCAAAGCAGAAAAAAGATATTTTAATTGCCGGGGTTGGCGGACAGGGTACGATTTTGACCGGCCGGATTATCGCTTCCCTGGCTATAAGCGAAGGGCTTGATGTTAAAACCGCTGAAACCCATGGAATGGCCCAGCGGGGCGGCAGCGTCATTACCCACGTTCGAATTGGCGAAAAGGTCTACTCGCCGCTCATCCCCCAGGGCGACGGGGATGTGCTGCTTTCCTTCGAAAAGCTGGAAGCTTTGCGCTGGCTGCCTTTCCTGTCTCCACTGGGAACAGTAATCGTCAACACCCAGGAACTTGACCCGCTGCCGGTTTTAACCGGTGAGACAGAATACTCCAGTGAAATTTTAGAGGAAATTGAAAGTAAGGTGGGACGCCTGATTGCCGCCGATGCCCTCTCCATCGACCCCGTCACCAAAAATGCCCGGATGGTTAACACCTTCCTGCTGGGCATTTTGGCAACTACCATGGAGTTTGAAAAAGAAAAATGGTTGAAAGTGATGGAGCAGGAAATCAAGGCCAAACTGGTTGACATCAACAAGCAGGCCTTCGAAGCCGGCTGGCAATTCGCCAATAAGTGAAAAGGTGTCAGAGTTAATTTCCACTTAATAAGTTGAAAAGGTGTCAGAGTCATTTTCAACTTATTTCACTTGCACTTGAAAATGAAAAGCGGTTAGAATTGCCTTTGATTTAGGTTTAGTGATTTATCAAGTTCAAAAGAAGGGCTTCCGGTTATTAAGCTGCCGCAAGCCCTTCTTTATTATCAAAATTTATTGGAGAGATCGACAATAAGTTGAATTTATCTCTGACACCTTTTCAACTTATTTAGCTCTTTTCTTTCTTTTCGGTTGGTTCCATGCCGATGGCGCAGCCGTTTAGTAGGGAAGCCACTCCGACGTCGTAGTTGTTGTGGCTGCCACCGCAGATGGCACAGGGTATGTCAGGGTCGACTGTGCGCTTTGGCTCGGTGTACGCGTAAACCCCGCCTTCGAAGTTGCGCAGTACGACCCGGGTGGGAGACTGGCTGACCAGGTACTGGGGCATAACCGGAATTTTTCCGCCACCGCCGGGGGCATCGACCACAAAAGTAGGTACGCCCAGGCCGGTGGTATGGCCGCGCAGGTTTTCTATAGCTTCAATTCCCGCAGACACGGAGGTCCGGAAGTGTTCAATGCCCTGCGATAGGTCACACTGGTAAAGGTAGTAAGGCTTTACCCTGATTTTTAGCAGTTCGTGGCTTAACGTTTTAAGGAGCTGGGGGCAATCGTTAACCCCGGCCAGGAGCACGGACTGGTTGCCGAGCGGAATGCCGGCGTTGGCAAGGCGTTCACAGGCTGCCCTGGATACTTCATTAATCTCCTTGGGATGATTGAAATGGGTATTTAAGAATATTGGATGGTACTTCGCCAGTATGTCACAAAGTTCGTCGGTGATGCGCTGGGGCATAACTACCGGAGCCCTGCTGCCAAAGCGGATCAGTTCGACATGCTCGATGGAGCGCAGTTGTTTTAATATATCTTCGACCAAACTATCACCAATCAGCAGTCCGTCACCGCCAGAGATAAGGACGTCCCTGACAGCTGGTGTGCGGCGGATATAGTCTATCGCTTCGTTAACCTGATCGCGGGAGCGGGCTTCATCTTTCCCGCCGGCCATGCGGCGCCGGGTGCAGTGTCGGCAGTACATGGAACACTGGTCGGTTACCAGCAGCAAAACGCGATCGGGATAACGGTGGGTCAGGCCTTCAACCGGAGAGTCTACATCTTCGTGCAGGGGGTCGGCCATATCCGACCCGGAATGGTGCAGCTCCAGGGCTGTAGGCACCGCCTGTTTGCGGATCGGGCAGCTTCTGTCTTTCGGGTCCATCAACGAAGCGTAGTAAGGGGTAATGGCCATACGGAAGGTCTGAAGACACTTTTCAAGGCCCTTTTCTTCCTCATCGCTGATCTCTATCACCTGTTTAAGCTGCTCAATGGTGGCAATGCGATTTCGCACCTGCCAGTGCCAGTCATTCCATTCTTTTTCGGTTACATCTTTCCAGAGTGGTATTTCCCGGTAGTCACGCATGATTTGCGCTCCTTTCTGCTTCCTATTTATGTGCTAGTTAAAGTCAAGCTCATAGACTACGGACTGGGTTATAAAGCCAAGTTTTTCGTAAAGCCGGCGGGCATTGTGGTTTGTATTGAGGGCATTTAACTCGATTCGGCTCAATTCCTGCTCTTTGGCTGCTTCAATAACATGGCAGAGCAGGTTGTAGGCCAAGCCCTGCCCGCGATACTTCGGATCAATAACCAGGTCTTCGATATGGCCATACCAGTTGTCGTGCCAGGTCGAGTAGTGACCAAGGTGCAGGCTGGCAGTTCCGGCTACAAGACCGTCTTTTTCTATTACAAAAATTAGGGCCTGCTGCGGGTTCTCCAGCATAAAACGGAAACTGCGCTGCAGCACCTCCGAAGGAGACTCTTTGTTATACATATCGAGCAGTATTTTCCAAAGGCGAATTACTGATTCCTGATCTTCCAGGGTGGCCTGTCGTATTTCCAAGGTGCATTCCTCCAAATTTAGTTATGTTTAATTATTTATTTCGAAGTACCTGCTCAGCTAAATTCAATTATGCCCGCCTGCTAGAAAAAAACATATTGGGCAATTAAAAACAGCTTAAATTAGTTACCATAACAATAGTTGTCGCAACTTCCCTTTTAGTGCAAACTACATAGATAATACTCCTGTGTTATTGTAACAAATATTAATGTTTACGGGAATTATTTTTTATAAAGAGAAAGAACCGTTCCGTAGAAACAGTTCAAAAGAGACAACTTTAACTCCCAGCCTGTCACCGTCAAATTCGGCAACATAAAGCAACATGGCGAAAGCTATCCAGATTGAAATCGGGATATCTCCTGAACGGGTTCGGTGGTAAGCAGTTATGATATAATGTTGAAATGAAAGTTTCTTATCAACGGTGGTGCTAAAAAGTGCTGGAAGGCTATAACTGGCTAGACCTAATTATATTTATAATAGTAGCAGCTGCAGTTATCAAGGGTATCAGGGCCGGTCTAATCCGCAGTGTCTTTAACGTGGCTGGTTTAGTCATCGGTTTCCTGGCAGCAGTTAGTTACTATGCTCCGGCCGGCAGCATGATTTTAAGGCATATAAACCTGCCCCAGATAATTGCTGATGTATTAAGTTTTATAGTTATTTTCGCTGTGACAACCGCAGCAGTCCATCTTGTTGGCTCACTTGTTGCTGTTCTTACGAAAATCAGGTTGTTCAGGTTTGCAGACAGGGTTGGAGGAAGTGCAGCCGGACTTTTAATTGGTTTTATACTGGTCGGTATAATTTTAATCATGATCACGGCTTTTCCCCTTTTTAACGGGTTCCATGACCAGATCGAAGAGTCCTACCTGGCCCCAACCATAGTAGAAAATACCCAGCAAGCATATGAAGAGTTGGGCAAACTGCTGCCGGTGGAACTGCCTCAACTGACATCTTTTCCGGAAGAATTAAGTAGTTACCTGAGTGTTATCAGCACCCGTTCAGAGCATTCAGATCATCACAGGGTTAATTTTAAAGAATTAGACGGTGCAACATGTTTTGTTTGCGGGGGGCCGGTTGAGTTTATCGGGTACCTTGATAATAATATGCAATCTGTATCACCCAAGTTTATCTGCACCGAATGCGACAGGACCAGCGACGGCTGCCAGACTTATGAGGGCTATCATGAAATGTACCAAGTCTGTCCTGTAGAGCTGGGCAAGCTGGGATACCGCTTTGACTGCGGGGTCTGGACCAACCATTCTTACCACCGCCCGACGGGACCTTGCGCGGTTTGCGGAGCAGAGTAAAGGCGCTTTAGTGGAGTTGTCCTCAAACACCAGGGAAAGTACGCGGGCAAGTACACTGAGACGGGGGTTGTGTAATTGTAAGTACGCAACCTCCGTCCCAGTGTACTTCGTCTACTTATAGTTAAAGCGGCTTGATTAAATCAGGGTTGTTATTTGATGGTTTATTCACTTCACGGGTAACTGGGTATACAGTCAGCTCTCCGGGCGAGTAGGGCTGCAGAAGATCTCCAAGGCCGGCTGGATCAGCGTTAATATCGAGCCACTGGTCGAAATGCATCGAAGAAATAATTACGGGCATGCGGCTGTGAATAGGGGCAAGCAGGGAGTTCGGTTCTGTTGTGAGGATAGTACAGGTTTGAAGTGGTTCGTCCCCCTTGTCCCAACGTTCCCAGAGGCCGGCAAAAGCAAAGGGATCCCCGTCTTCCCGGCAGACATAGTATGGCTGCTTTCCGTCCTGCTCCTTCTTCCATTCATAAAATCCGCTGGCGGGGATAAGCAGTCTCCTCTTTTTAAAGGCATCACGAAATGAAGGTTTTTCATGAGCTGTTTCGGCACGGGCATTGATCATGCGGCTGCCAATTGAGCTATCCTCGGCCCAGAACGGCACCAGGCCCCACCTGAGGTGGACAAATTCTTTTTCTTTTCCTGCATCGGGTGAACGGCGCAGGGCCAGTATATCCTGGGAAGGCGCTATATTGAAACGTGGCTGAAGATCAAAACGCATCTCCAAACCGAAGAGCATTTCAAGAATCCTTTTTTCGGCTACAAGAGCAAAGCGGCCGCACATGGTAATTTACCTGCCCTGTTATTTTTTGCCCATGCTATTCCTTAACTTCATAAAAACCCAGGTTGAAACGGTGAATCGTGGGCACTCCGGGAGGCACAAAAGAAACCCGGTCTCCATCTTTCAGCTCCGTTGAAAGGGGCCTGATATTACGGTTAATAAAAACAGCTTCAACATCTTCGGGCTTAATATCAAGCTTTTCCCGGAGCTGATTGGCTGTTAAAGGTTGATCACTTTCATAATACATCGGCTGAGGCCAGCCTCTTTCTTTAAATAGGGGCACCAGCCTGGTAAAACCATGCACTTCATAGGTTGCCATTATCTTCACTTCCTCCTGTTTAGTCCTGCTGCAAGACAATCAGGGCATCTACAACCACCGGCTCGGATCCGGAAATGATTACCGGGTTAAGATCGATTTCAGATATTTCAGGATGCAGTAATCCGATATTACCTACGGTCTGCAATATATTGTTTAAAGCTTCGCTGTCGACATGGGGAAGGCCCCTGTATTCCCCCAGTAGTGCAGATGATCTGAGCGAATCAACCATTTCGGCAGTGTCAACAATGCTGAGAGGGGCCAGGCGAAAAACCGTATCATTCACCGCTTCGGCAAAGATACCGCCAAACCCAAAAAGAACACAGGGTCCAAAACCCTGCTGGCGAATCATGCCGGCCATAACTTCCCGTTCTCCTTTAATCATTTTCGACACCAGGACAGGTATATCCTGCCCGGCAGAAGCAAGCACAGCTTTGTAGGCAAGCTCTACTTCTTCTGAACTGCTGAGGTTAAGCTGAATCAGATCTTGCCCGGTTTTATGAACCAGGTTGGGTGAACAGCCTTTAAGGACAACAGGGTAGCCGATTTTATCAGCAGCCTGCACCGCTTCATCTGTAGAGCCGGCCAGCATTTCAGTGCTGACCGGTATCCCGTAAGCCTGCAGAACCAGCTTTGAGCTGTACTCGTCGAGATTTTTCAATCCTTTCTCGCGCGCTCCGGAAATAATGTTAGCCGCCCGTTCGGCTTGGGCTGGCAGATCAGGTGAACTGAAAGCCGGCCGCTTGCTGACCTGGTTGTAGCGATGAAGAGCGAGCATTCCGCGTGCCGCTTTTTCGGGACCGTCAAAGAATGGAATGTTCTGATCCTGGTAGGCTGCAGTAAAGTTATCTTCACGTCCGAAAAATGAAGAAAATACCATGGGCAGGCCGTACTTTTCCGGCAGCGACAGCGGTTTCTCCATATCGCGGGCAAAACGGGCGGCGAAGTTATCTGCGCCGATATCACCAACCAGGCCGGTCAGATGCGGGTAGACAGCTTTCAGGAAACCGCCGCCCATTAAACCATGTACCACCAGGCCGTCCACTTCCCCGCTTTTTAAAATTAATTCGGGGATGATGGTGCTAATCGCTTCAGAATCCATGTGAAAAGTAAGATCAACAGGATTACCGGCCGAGCCATGGGGCGGAATATGCTTTTTTATCTCGGCCTGGAGCTTTTTTGAGAAGGCCGGCACTTCCATGCCTCCATCGTTACAGGTATTGGCCATGGCCGTGCCCGGTCCGCCGGAATTGGTCAGCACTGCCAGGCGCTTTCCTTTCAGGCGGGGCTGTGCGGCCAGGACCCAACCATGGTAGTACAGTTCTTCTATTGATTCAACCCGGATAATTCCCGCCTGCCTGAAGAGTCCTTCATAAAGGTAATCGGGCCCGGCCATGGCCCCGGTATGGCTGGAACCGGCCCTGGCCCCTGCATCTGTACCGCCAACATACTGGGCTAAAACCGGCTTGTGCGGGGTGATGCGGCGGGCTGTTTCTAAAAAGCGGCCGGCATCTTTCAGTCCTTCTATGTAGAGGGAAATAGCTTTAGTATCTTGATCTGCCCCAAGGTACTCAAGGCAGTCTATAATATCGATATCAGCTTCATTGCCGACGCTGATTGCCTTGCTGAAACGGATACCCTTTTGCCGCAGGTAGGGCAGGGTCTGGGTAATGTAGGTGCCGCTTTGCGAGGCCATCCCGAGGAGACCGGGCGGGCCTGTCAGGGGAGCCACCGTTACATTTAGCGGTAAATGGCTGTTTAACATCCCCATGCAATTCGGACCGAGGAAGCGAATATCATAGCGGCGAGCAACATCTTTAAGCTGTTCCTCAAGCTCTTGCCCCTGCGGCCCCGTTTCCCTGAAACCGGCAGTGATTACAACGGCCCTTTTGGTGCCTATTTTACCGAAGTCTTCCAATATCTGCACGACAAGGGGCGCAGGCAGGACGAACATAACCAGGTCCGGCGCTTCAGGCAGGTCAAAAGCTGAGGGATATGCTTTGTAACCGAAGACTTCCTTTTCGGTCGGATGTATGGGGTAATATTTCCCGGGAAAACCGTCTTTGACAATACTTAAGGCCTGAATGGCGCCCATTTTCATGGGGTTATTGCCGGCTCCGACAGTTGCAATTGTTTTTGGTTCCATTAATTCAAACAATGGGTTACTGCTGCTATTTTCCATGGTTATCGCCTCCCCTTGTAAAATTCAAGACAATTAGGTTATTTCCTGCTCAGACCAT
>Ga0207421_10007020_pt1 | contig 12114 bp, 9 predicted proteins | sample SodLakKL_010_SED_4_FD_187542 | JGI IMG/M metagenome (GOLD analysis project Ga0207421, IMG submission 187542) | Alkaline sediment microbial communities from Lake Tanatar, Kulunda Steppe, Russia - 8KL_010_SED (SPAdes) (version 2) | ecosystem: Environmental > Aquatic > Non-marine Saline and... | reverse complement strand
TACCCGTACAGGAGACCTGGATCTTGGTGCACTTCTTTATATCATGAAAAAGAAAGGCCTTGATACAGACGAAGCCAACAAACTGATCAACAAGAAAAGCGGGATGCTTGGTGTCAGCGGCGTTTCTTACGACATGCGGGATATTGAAAATGCTGCCTGGAAGGAAAACAACAAAAGGGCACAGCTTGCACTGGAAATGTATGCCTACAGGATCAAAAAATACATCGGAGCCTACGCAGCTGCCATGGGCGGTGTTGATCTGATCATTTTTACCGGCGGCATCGGCGAGAATGGTGCTGAAACCCGGGAGGCCGTTTGTAAAGGACTCGACCACCTGGGTGTAACTTTCGATCCGGAGAAAAACAACGGATTGAGGGGCAAGCTGGAAATGATCTCCAAACACGAATCCAGGGTAAAAGTCATGGTGGTTCCCACCAATGAAGAGCTGGTGATCGCTTACGACACCCTGAAGATCGTCACCCAGCACCAGGAAAACAATAACGGGTAGTTCCTGAATGCATCACATGGTTTCAATCACCATGTGATTTATCATAAAAAAGAGGCTGTGCCAAATTTCCGCTCAAAAAACGGAAGGGCACAGCCTCTTTTTATTTGCAACCACGAAAAAGTCCGGCTGCTCATTCCACCAAAATTTTAGCGCTGCGGATACTTTTGCATCACTTCAAATGGTTTCATCAGAAGATCCACATATTGCGCCCGCTGATAAGCATAGGGGTCTTTGCTGTTGGCCCTGGATAATTTCCCACGGAATGCATCCAGGCTATCATATCCGGCAGCTTCCATCCAGACAGAGAGATCGTTCAGCATGTCTTTGATATACCCCACCTTGTTCTTGTACAGGGCACTGACCACCTGTACGCAGTCTGCACCTGCAAGGATCATTTTGGCCATGTCCTCGCCGGTAAATATGCCGGTATTGGCACACAGGCTGCCTTTGATCTCATTGTGCAGCAGACCGGCATAACGCAGCGGCAACCGGTAGTCCATCGGTTGGCTCAGGTTAAACGGAAAATGATGCTCTCCCTTTTTGGGATCAATATCTGGTTGAAACAGGCGGTTAAACAGCACAAAGCCATTCACACCGGCGGCATCCATTTTCCGGATCACCTGCAAAGGATTCGTGTAAAACGGGCTCAGTTTCACACTGACCGGGATCTTCACCTTCCTGATTACCTCATTCAATATGTCGATTTGCTCCTGCTCTTTTTCCTTTCCCGTCTTTTCAAAACTGTCAGGGGCTGCATAAAAATTGAGTTCCAGGGCATCCACACCGGTCTCTTCAATCTTTCGGGCATATTCAGCCCATGTATCTCTGTTCACACAATTCAAACTTCCGATCACCGGTATACCCACAGCCTCTTTCAGTTTCCTGAGTTTCTCCAGATGCTCTTCGGGGCCCGCATGCTTTACTTCCGGAAACAGGCTGATCATTTCTGCGTGCCGTTCATCATAGGCATGAAGGCTTTCTTCCATTTCAAGGCTTTCCAGGTTGATCTGCTCCTCAAACAGAGATTTGAATACAATGGCCGCCGCTCCTGCTTCTTCCATTCTGGAAGCGGTACCGGGATCCATTGACAAGTTGCATGCCCCTGCTATCAGGGGGTTTTTCAGGGTCAGACCCATGTAATTTGTTGATAAATGTGCCATAGTGCTCCTCCCGTTGTTTAATGATTAAATACTGTTGAATGGGTATTCCCGGCATAACAGGATTTGTTCTGTTATGGGCGAAGACCCTCCTTATGTCTTTAATTAGTAAATGTTTATCAGGGCTGATTTGTTTAATCAGCAAGTCATGTTTTTTGCCATTTCCGTGATATTTTGTAAATTTACGAATAGTTATCGATTGACAATCAATGTCTTAATTTAGACAAAACAAATATATCCATGGAAAAGAAAAACAGGCGGCATTTTCTGAAATTAATGGCAACACTGCCTGCTGCAATATTCGCCAAAGGAATGTTCAGCGGACAGGATGCCAATGCCCGTAACCTCTCAAACCACAATTTAATGCACAAAAATGCAGGTTCCTATACCCCGGGCTATGTCCGGCTTCATGAAAACGGAGAGCTGAAGAAGCGGGGAGAATCCCTTTATAACATGATGGAAAGTTGCACACTATGCCCCAGGGAGTGTGGAACAGACCGCCTCAGCGGCCAAAGGGGTCATTGCAATGCCAATGCCACACTGGAGATCTCTTCGGCAAATCCCCATTACGGAGAAGAAAGGGAACTTGTCGGGAGCAGGGGTTCAGGCACGGTATTCTTTACAAACTGCGGACTGTTATGCGTTTTCTGCATCAATTATGAGATCAGTCACGGCGGACAGGGCAGGGAATATTCCACCGGCGACCTGGCAGACATTATGCTGGCACTGGAAAGAAATGGCTGCCACAACATCAATGTGGTGACCCCGAGTCACTATTCCCCGCATATTTTACTGGCATTGGACGAGGCAGCATCCCGCGGATTACGGGCTCCTTTGGTATACAATACCTGCGGATGGGAAAAAGAAAACATCCTGAAATACCTCGACGGGGTTGTAGATATCTACCTGGCTGACTTCAAATATATGGATGCAGAGGCGGCGGGGACTTATTCGCCCGGTGCCGACTGCTATCCGGAGGTTACACAAAAAGCATTGCTTGAAATGCACCGGCAAACGGGTGTGGCAGAAGCGGATCCTGAAACCGGCCTTATTTATAAAGGCCTGATGATCCGGCACCTGGTAATGCCGGAGAATGTGGCAAGAAGCGACAGGGTGATCAGGTGGATATCAGCCAATCTTCCCAAAAACACCTATGTAAACATCATGTCGCAATACACACCAATGTATAAAGCATCTGATTACCCGGAAATATCCAGGCGGATTACCAGATCAGAATACAACAACGTGGTTACCATTGCACGGCAGGAAGGACTGACCAATTTGCGACTTCAGATGCAGTAATTACCGGAAACATGTGAAAAAGCGGTGAACAATGCTAAGGGAGCACATTATCCGCCGCTTTAACCACCAAAACAAAAACAACATTAACCACTAAAACCAACCATTAGCTTCGAAAGCCATCGAGCTGTGTTTATGAGTGGTTCAAGTTATAAAAATATTTTATTCTTTCCTAATGAACCAACGGGTTTTTTCAATTCCGCCGGTAAAAAGGCATCGGCCCGGGAGCTCTGTGGGGAGAAAAATGACCCTGCTGAAGCGGATTGAACGGATTTACGCCGGATGACATATTGATTTCAGCCCCGAAACGTAAATTGTCCGTTATCTTATAATCAACCCCGAACATCATCCCCCTGGGGTTGGTGTCGAAAGCCATGGGATTCATCTGACGGTCAACCGTACCCATATCATTTCGCTCAACCCAGGTACCCCCGGTCAGGCTCAACCTTGGATTTACCTTATAAGATCCATAGGCATAAACCGTTGTACTGAAAAACCTTTGCCCCTCAAGGCTTTGCATTGCCGAAGGTTCGCCGGCCAAGCCGAACGGGGCAATGGCTGAGCCGCCACGGAACTGGCCCGAGGAAAAAACAGTTCCAACCTCCAGATGAAAGTTCCTGCTCAGATCCCAATTGAGATGCGGGGAAATCGTCTGGGAGAACATTGAACCGCCGTAACCACCTGCCGTAAAGGAAGTGCCAAATTGCATCCCGAACTGTGGAGAAGGCGTGAAAGCAGCTTCCTGTTCCAGCAGCCTCCCATCCACATCCTGTGCAAAACCGGGGGAGGAAACCGCCATAACAAGCAGTAGCAGCAATGTAGCAAGAATTATTTTCACTTTCATGATGACTCATTTTATCTCCTCCAAATTTACAAATTTTCCGGATTATTTCAAAAAATTGATTTGGCTTGTTTTACATCGGGCAAATCTCTATATTTACGTCATTAATAAACTGATAAAGATGATAAAAAAGAAATACAATTACGGCCTGGTATTGAGCGGTGGCGGCACCAGGGGATTTGCCCATCTGGGCGCGATCAAGGCCCTTGAAGAACACGGCATCAAACCCGAAATTATCTCGGGTGTCAGCGCGGGTGCCATTGTCGGGGCCCTGTATGCAGACGGGAAAAATGCGGAGGAGGTTCTCAAAGCCCTGATCAGTAAAAACCTGGTCGCATTCCTGCGCCTGGTTGTCCCCAAAGACGGTTTGCTGAAAATGACCGGCTTTGAAAAGACCTTGCGCAAAACACTCACCGCCAAAACCTTTGAGGAGCTAAAAATTCCGCTCATCCTGCACGCGGTGAATATCAATACGATCGAATATACCCGTTTTGACAAGGGGGAACTGGTGCAGGCCATCAAGGCTTCCTCATCCATCCCGGTTGTTTTTCCGCCGGTGGAAATCAACGGGCAGCAGTATCTTGACGGGGGCATTGTCAATAATTTCCCTGTCGAACCACTGGAGGACAAATGCCGGAAAATCATCGGGATCAATGTGAACCCCCTGGGCCATGAAGAACAGATATCCGGGCTGAGAACCATCGCCATCCGTTCCTTCCATCTTACCATGCGCAACCACGCAGAAATCCGAAAGGAAAAATGCAGCATTTACATTGAACCGGAGGAGCTGCAACATTACGGAATTCTGGATCTCTCAAGTGCCCGGAAGGTTTTTGATATCGGTTATAAAAAGACCAAGGAGGTGCTGGCAAAGCAGCAACTTTAGATGCTTTTCTTTTTTTACCTTTGCAGCTTTCTATTATGTTGACTTTTAACAGGAAAGGCAAGTATGATCGCAGAAAATAATTTACATATCTACAACACGCTGACACGCCGGATGGAAAGATTTGAACCGGCAACCCCTCCCTTTGCCGGGCTTTATGTTTGCGGCCCCACCGTTTACGGCGATGCCCACCTCGGGCATGCACGGCCGGCCATCACCTTCGACCTGGTATTCCGTTATCTGAAACACCTCGGCTACAAGGTCCGTTATGTCAGAAACATTACTGACGTGGGGCACCTCGAAGGTGATGCCGACAGCGGGGAAGACAAGATCACCAAAAAGGCCAGGCTGGAACAGCTGGAACCCATGGAAGTGGTTCAGTATTATTCAGATCGCTACCACGAAGACATGGCCCGGCTGAATGTCCTGAAACCAAGCATTGAACCAAGGGCTTCCGGCCACATCATTGAACAGATCGAAATGGTGAAGGCCATTTTGGAAGCGGGTTTTGCTTACGAAGTGGATGGTTCGGTATATTTTGATGTAAGGAAATACAATGAGAAGCATCATTACGGCAAGCTCAGCGGGCGCAACGTGGATGAAATGATGGCAGGCAACCGCGACCTGGAAGGTCAGGAAGAGAAACGCCACCCTGCTGATTTTGCCCTGTGGAAAAAAGCATCTCCCACCCACCTCATGCGCTGGCCATCGCCATGGGGCGAAGGTTTTCCGGGCTGGCACCTGGAATGCTCTGCCATGAGCGCCAAGTACCTGGGAAAGGAATTTGACATCCACGGGGGCGGCATGGATCTGCTTTTCCCCCACCACGAGTGCGAGATTGCCCAGTCAAACGCCACCTTCGGCAAAGACACCGTCCGTTACTGGATGCACAATAACATGATCACCATCAACGGGCAGAAAATGGGCAAGTCGCTGGGGAACTTCATCACACTCAGGGAGTTTTTCGGCGGCCGGCATGATGAGCTGACAAGGGCCTACAGCCCCATGACCATCCGCTTTTTCGTTCTGCAGGCACATTACCGCAGCACCCTCGACTTCAGCAATGAGGCTTTGCAGGCGGCTGAAAAAGGCCTCCAGAGGCTGCTTCAGGCACTTGAAACCCTGAGTCAGCTGCAGCCTTCAGATTTATCCACCACCAATGTCCGTGATCTGGGGGAGAAATGCCACGCCGCCATGCAGGACGATTTCAACAGCCCGGTAGCCATCGCTCATCTTTTTGATGCCGTAAAAACCATCAATGCGGTTCGCGACCGGAGGGAAACCCTGTCAGAAAAGGATCTGGAGGCACTCCGGAAAACTTTCAGCCTGTTTCTTGAGGATATTTTCGGGTTAACTGCTGAAAAGGAGGGCCACAGCCAGCAGGATGAACTGTTGGAAAACCTCATGGAACTCATCCTGGAATTGCGCAAAAAAGCCCGTGAAAACAAAGACTGGGAAACCGCAGACCGGTTAAGGGATGCCCTTCAGCACATGAATATTGTCGTAAAGGACAGCAAAGAGGGAAGCACGTGGGAAATTAATCATTAATATTTTTTATATTGGTGCAGAAAAAAACAATCCATGCAGGCTTTCAGCGACAAGACAAATCCGGATCACAGCCGTTACCTGAAGTTGATACTTGAGGGTGACAGGATGGCCGCCTCAGGGCACATCAAAGACCTGGCCGCACAGGGAGTCAGCATTCAGAACATTTACGAGCACATCATAAAAACGGCTTTGTACCAGGTGGGCGAACTCTGGGAAAGCAACCAGGTTACCGTGGCGGAGGAGCACATTGCCACCTCTGTGACCGAAAGCATCATGAACGAACTTTTTTACGACATCGTGTCACGCCAGCGGCAGGCCAGAAAAGTGGTGCTGGGCTGTGTGGAAACAGAATTCCACCAGGTGGGGGTGAAAATGGTGGCCGACATTTTTGAGATGAAGGGGTGGGACACTTATTTTCCGGGCTCCAATGTCCCGGCAAATGAAATGATCCGGTATATTGACAAACAAAGCCCGGACTTGGTGGCCCTTTCGGTCAGCATATACTCACACATCCCCTTGCTTGAAAAAACCCTCCGGCTGATCCGGCAGAAATCTGATCTCCCGGTGATCATCGGGGGGCAGGCATTCCGCCACGGAGGGCAGGAGGTGGCTGAAAGATACCCGAATACCCGGTATATCGCAAACCTGAAAGAACTGGAAGATTATATTGACCAACAACAATCATAATGGATAAACGAGATCTTATTGCCAGTGCCGGCCAGTTGGGGCCTTTCGACCCCTCCACCGCTGAGGCATACGCTGCAGCTGCTCAGCGCATGGTTGCAAGAATCAACGACAAAATGCTTTCACGGCCTGATATTGACGTATTGGTCGGGGAGGCCGGTCACGATATGATGCGTGACAACCATGCCAACCACGCCCGTTTCATTGCCTCCATCCTGGCCAACCACAATCCTGAGGTTCTGGTGGAAACCATTTTATGGGTATTCAGGGCATACCGGAGCAGGGGGTTCGCCTCCACTTACTGGGCAGCCCAGCTGAATACCTGGATGGATACTCTCAGGGAAGAATTACCGTCAGGGGCTTACGGGCAAATACTGCCGCTTTACGAGTGGATGCAGGTCAACATCCCGGTGTTTGAGCATTTATCACATCAGTAGCTTCTAACCACTCAAACAATGAAAAATACAGAAAAGATGCAACCCCTGTCCGGCTGGATGACGGAGATCGAAAACGCGGCCCTTGTGAGCAAGGCGCTTTGCATCGCTGTTTTTTCCATTGAGGATCGTTCCCTGCTATTCGGGAACAACGCCTTCCGCCTGCTGATGGACGGAACAGCTGCGGAAACCCTGATTAACCCGCCTTTTGAAAAGCTGCTTGAATTTCCCGATAAGTCTGATGCTGCCGAACCGGTGTATGAGGGAATGCTCACCATAGGCAGTGAGTCCCGGATCAATACAACCATCCATGCACGGGTGTTCCGCAGGGAGGGACAAATGCTGGTTACCGGCGAAGTGGATCTGAACCGGATTGTAAAGCAGAATCAGCGCCTGGCCGAGCTGAACCGGGAAACAAACAACCTTCAGCGACAGCTGACCAAGGAAAAGATCCTGCTGGAACAGACCCTTGGAGACCTGACAAAGGCCAATGAACAACTGGCCGTCCTTCACGAAGAAAAGAACAAGTTCATGAATATGGCCGCCCATGATCTGCGAAACCCCATTGCAGCCGCCATTTCTTATGCAGACATACTGATCAACGATCCTGACAGCTTTCCCAGATCCACGCAGCAACAGTTCCTGAAGAACATTGAAGAGCGCCTGCAGTTTTCCCTTCGCCTGATGACGGAGCTGCTCGACATCTCAAAAATTGAGGCAGGCGACGTGGCACTGAAGAAAGAAACGGGTGATTATGTGGCCCTCCTTCAGAAGAGCGTGGAGTTCAATCAGATGGTGGCCAAATACAAAAATATTGAGATCAAACTGGAATGCCCGGACGGCCCCTGGTATTTTCATTTCGACAGGAACAAGACCGAACAGGTACTGAACAACCTGATCAGCAACGCGATCAAATATTCGCATGAGAACAGCACAGTGATTGTCAGGGCCATCCGGGACGGCGAATATGCCAGAACCTCCGTGATTGACCATGGCCTGGGAATCAGAGAAGATGAGATCCCTTACATATTTCAGCCCTTTCATAAATCCAGCACACGCCCGACTGCCGGTGAAACGAGCACCGGCCTGGGCCTGGCCATCAGCAGAAAAATCATTGAAGAACATGGAGGAAAGCTTACCGTGAAAAGCAGGGAAAAAGAAGGTTCCTGCTTTTCCTTCACCTTGCCGCTCAAAAAAAACACGAATCTTTAACACCACATAATCACTATGGCCCGCAAATTTTCTTCCGGGGAGCAACAATCAGAAAAAATTCGCGGACTGCGCGATGAGCTCATAAAAGAGCTCCACCTGAAAAACGTCCTCAAAGGCGTTCGTAATGTCAATCAGTTGATCACCAGGGAAAAAGACCCTGAACAACTGATATCCAAGGCCTGTGAAAACCTGACTGAAAGCATGGGCTACCTGTATGCATGGATCGCCCTGACAGATGAATCCGGAAAAGTCATGATGACTGCATCAAGCAAAATGGGCAACCGGTTCACATCTTTGCAGCAATATTTCCGGCAAGGCAAAAGGCCGCCCTGCATGGAAAAAACCATAAAAACACACGAACTGGTGGTTTTCAATCATCACCCGGATGTATGCACTGACTGCCCCGGCCAGGATGAAATATCCGGGAACGCAGGCCTGAGTATGGTCATTAGCTACAAGGGACAAGTATACGGCGTACTGACAGCCGCTGCACCTGAAGCCTATGCCCGCCTGGAAGAAGCACAGTCAATTTTCCGCGAAGTGGCTGAAGACCTTGGTTATGCCCTGTATAGCATCGGACTAGAGAAACACAAGGTTAAACTGGAGGACCAGCTCAAAGAACGGGTTAAGGAATTGCGCTGCCTGACCTCCATCAATGACAGCATGCACAAAGAACTGCCTGACGAAGCCTTTTGCAGGCAGCTGGAAAAACATATTTCAGGGGCCATGCAGCACCCGGCAGCCGCACAGGTTCTGATCAGGGTAAAAGGCGTTTACACCTCCGGGAAACCCAGGGAGGACTTCTCACGCTACCCCTCTCTCCATGCAGACATCTCGGTAAACGGGCAAAGAATCGGGTATATCATGGTTTTATACCCCGACCCGGATCTCGGCTTTTTACCGGAGGAGGAAAGGCTCCTTCAAAACGCCGCCCGGCTGACCGGCCTCTTCTTTCAACGCCGGAAAGCCATCGCCGACATCCGGCGGCATCGGGAAAACCTGCGTATTACGCTGCAGTCGATCGGTGACGGTGTCATCACCACCGACCTGGGAGGACGGGTAACTGATATGAATCCCATTGCGGAACAAATGACCGGGTGGTCCCTCAGGGAGGCCGTGCAGAAACCCCTTTCAGAGGTGTTCCGGATTTTCAACGCCCATACCGGGGAAAAAGCTGACAACCCGGCACGCCTTGTTCTGGAAAGAGGAAGGATTGTCGGGATGGCCAACGACACCATGCTGATCGCCAGAGACGGCACCGAATACCAGATTGCCGACTCTGCGGCACCCATCATGGATACAGAAGAGAATATCAGCGGGGTGGTCATGGTCTTTTCTGATGTAACGGAGAAATACGAACGGAAGAAGGCCCTGGAGGAAAGTGAAAAAAGGTACAGGGCCTTGTTTGAACATGCCAGTGACGGCATCCTGCTGATGACAGACAAAGGGATCACGGACTGCAACCCCCATGCAGAAAAGCTTTTCCGGTGCCGGAAAGAGGACTTGCTGGGGCGAAGCCCCTGGCAGCTTTCTCCGCCCCTTCAGCCGGATGGAAGCCACTCACGCGATAAGGCCGAAGAACTTATCCGTCTCGCCTCCTCAGGGGCGCAGCAGCACTTTGAATGGCTGCATCAGGATTGTGAAGGAAAGCAATTTGACGCGGAGATCAGCCTGAGTCCAATATTTTTTAACCAGGAGAACCTCCTGCTGTCCATTGTCCGGGACGTGAGTGAACGAAAAAAGCATGAGGTTACCCGCCAGGTTCTCTACCAGATAGCCAACGCCACCATCACCACAGAAAACACCGAGGAGCTGCTTGCCTCCATCAGGAAATCACTTGGTGGTCTTATGGATACCACCAATTTCTTTGTTGCCCTGCATGACAAAGCAACCGGAATGCTTTCCATTCCCTTTGAGAAAACCGAAAAGGAGCAGATCATTCAATTTCCGGTAAAGGGGTCACTGACCGGACTGGTAATTACCACCGGACAGTCCAGGTTGCTGCAGCAACAGGATATTGAGAACCTGATCAGCCGGGGAGACGCTGAACTGATCGGGTCAATGAGCAAAGTCTGGCTTGGGGTTCCACTTTTTGCAGGCGGAGAAGTAATCGGGGCCATCGTGGTTCAGGACTACGACAACGCGGACGCCCTTGATGCAAACCACCTGCAATTGCTTGAATATGCCTCCAGTCAGATCAGCCTGGGCATCCAGCGGGCCAGAAACATTGAGGAGCTGAAAGCGGCCAAAGAAAAGGCGGAGGAAAGCGACAAGCTGAAAACTGCCTTTCTCAACAACCTTTCGCATGAAATCCGCACCCCCCTGAATGCCATCATGGGGTTCTCGGAAATACTCGGCGAAGGAACGCAAAACCCGGAAAGGGTGAAAGAGCTGACCAGGATCATCTGCCAGAGTGGTACGCAGTTGCTTTCAGTCATCGATGACATCATCAGCATGTCAACCATTCAGACCGGTCAGGTGGATGCCCACGAAGAAAAAACAGACATCGGGGAGTTGATGCAACAGATGTTTGATCAGCTGGAACACCTTGTAAAGCACAAACCCCTGAAGTTTCGCCTGAACAACATGCTGAAAGCTGACCAGAAATGCATGATCACCGATCAGACCAAAGTCACACAGGTGTTGACCAACCTGGTTCACAACGCCATCAAATATACCGATGAAGGGCACATTGAATTTGGTTGCCGGGAAAAAGAAGACAAACTACTGTTTTATGTGGCCGATACGGGCACCGGCATCCGCACGGAAGATCAGGCAATCATCTGGGAGCGCTTCCACCAGGTGGAACCCATGCCTTCCGGAGAAAAGTCAGGAGTCGGTCTGGGTCTGGCAATTTCCAGATCCTTTGTCAGTCTGCTTGGAGGAAAGATCTGGCTGGAATCCGAACCAGGTAAAGGAAGCATTTTTTATTTCACCATTCCCCGCAAACCCTGCAACCCGGAACCAACCGGGGAAAAGAGCAAATCATTGCATCAGCTGCCCCTGAAAGCCCGCATACTGGTTGCCGAGGATGAAAAACACAATTTTGAGCTGACCAAAACCATCCTCAGCGGTTTCGATGTGGAAGTGCTGCACGCCTGGGACGGGCAAGAAGCAACGGAATTGGCCCGCGAGCACCCGGATATTGACCTGGTACTGATGGATATCAAAATGCCGGTTATGACCGGGCTTGAGGCCACCAAACGCATCAAACAGGAATATCCTGACCTGCCTGTAATTGCCATGACGGCCTATGCCAGGGAGGGAGATAAAGACAAAGCTTTTGAGGCAGGCTGTGATGACTATATCACAAAGCCCATATCCATTGACCACTTCATTCAGGTGCTTCAAAAACACCTGAATCTTTCCGGTTAATTGGGTTCCGTGTTACAGTAGAAGAAGCCCGGGGCTGCAACACAGACACACCGGAAGCACAGAAAGACCGGCAGTTGAATACCAGATGCCGCCGATCCGGGAACAACCGGGAATGGAACAATCGCTTACAGGTAATCGGTGATCCTGCCTGCTATATATTTTAAGGAAATTTC
>Ga0207421_10007019_pt1 | contig 12119 bp, 11 predicted proteins | sample SodLakKL_010_SED_4_FD_187542 | JGI IMG/M metagenome (GOLD analysis project Ga0207421, IMG submission 187542) | Alkaline sediment microbial communities from Lake Tanatar, Kulunda Steppe, Russia - 8KL_010_SED (SPAdes) (version 2) | ecosystem: Environmental > Aquatic > Non-marine Saline and... | reverse complement strand
ACTACATCCCTTTCAATCCTCATTTTACGAGTCTGTTCGTTGAAACTGAATCTTACTTTAGTGATTTGGTCTTTATTCGGTTTCTTTCAATCCTCATTTTACGAGTCTGTTCGTTGAAACTATGACAACGATAGAAATAGATGTAGAGCAGGTACACTTTCAATCCTCATTTTACGAGTCTGTTCGTTGAAACCGCGGCGATTATCGCCTATCCTAATCAACTATGGCATAGTTTCCTAATACTAATAAATGTTTTCCAAATAAGATAATTTTCGTGAATTTCAGAAAATCGAAGAGGGATATATAGTAACATTCACGCCTTATCTAAATCATGCTGGGTATAGATATACAATCTCTGATCAAACAGGTCTTATTTTTATATGTTTCTAAATATGGTTAGAGATTCACGCTCTAAAAGTAGCCAGTCAAACACAGTATCTCTTTACTTCGCAGTAACCGCACTTCTTTTCACTCACTTTTCTAGGTATCCTTTCACTCTCGATGAGTTCTCGAACCCTTTCAACATCTAACAACAGAAACTCTTTATCCTCCTGATCAATCTCTACGACCCTGCTCTCGTTCTGCTCGGGATAATATATGAAACCTTTATCGACTTCGGCATCGTACTCCTTATCCAGCAATATAGCGTATGCAGTCAGCTGCTTTTTCCAGTGTCTTCTTACCGAAACAAAATCCGTATATTTTATCTCGATCGGAAGCATACTACCATCATCCAACAATAACAATGTATCGATGATGCCGCAGAGTCCGATCTCCTGGTTTTCAAGATATACCTTAAAAATGGTTTCCTCCACCTCTTCTCTATCTATACCAAATATTTTTTTTCGTTCGAGAAATCTTTTCCTCTCTTTCTTTTCCTCTTCCTTACCAAGTTTCATCTTTGGTTTGTACTGAAACGGAACCTCCAGTGTCTTCAAAAAATACACTTTCCTCGGACAGTAATAGTACTGAGCTAGGTCAGAACATTTTACCATGTACAAGATCTACCACCTCAGATAGAAACCCTCGTACTCAGGGGTCTCTTTTCGGAGATATTTGGCAGTATTTCTAGCCTGCTTTAGTATAAGATCACACCACCTGATGTTCTGATTTTTCCATTTAACGTAATCTTCTAATTTTCCTAGTATCTTTTTGATTAGAGTTTTTCTTACGTGATCCGCTAACCAGCATCGGCCTTCCTTGATGGTAAAATCATCCGGGGAAACCATCTTTTTCTGAACCAGGGCCATCACGTTCTTATCGACTACCTGCTGCCTGAATTCTTCCATCAGATCCAAAACAAGACTCGGTTTACCCGGTCTGTCGGCGTGCAGATACCCTCCATAGGGATCCAGTCCGGCAAAATGGATAGCTCTATGAACATCGCCTTCCAATATGGCATAACCATAGTTCAGCATGGCGTTAACACCGTCCTCAGCATTCCTCCCGCTCCGATCGGTGAACTCGAAATCATCTTTTATAATCTCGCCGAATCCTTTCCAATACAGGTTTGAACAGCTTCCTTCGAGTCCTATCAGACTACCCCTTACCCTTTCGATATCTTTTCCATCGATCTTATCCACACTGTCGATTATCCCCAATATCTCCTGCCGGTGGCCCATCAACCTCGCTGCACTGGATGGGTCGCTATCCCTCCTGGTTTTTGCCCAGGTACCCAATAGCGCATATTGATTTTTTAATTTCGCGGTAACGTATCCCTTCGCCAGTTGCACTCCTCTTTCATCAGTGTAGGCAAAATACTGTTCTTTTCTAGTTGAAACGGTCCTCATCTCGGGTGAAGAAAGTTTCGCCGTGACCTTTCCTCTCCAATCGACCACTATCAGATCGACACCGTTCTTGGCCAAAAGCTCCATGGCATCAAAACTGATAGAACCGCCACCGGTGATCACCACCTGTCTGAGCTTGTCCGCCACCACCTGGTGCAATTTAGATCCTTTTTCTTTCACCACTATCTGGTTGTCCTTTTTTCCGACGAACTTACCCCACCCATCGACGACCAATCGTTCCATATCAACCATCACACTCCTGAATATAGATACAGCTATCAGGACATTTTTTCGCCTTCCCGGGGTCCTTCCTTTGGGCGATGATCTCCAACTTTCTATCCCTCTCTTCCAGCCACCATCCCCTCATATCGTCGTTTATGAAAAATAGTTCTTTCTTAACCACCAGTCGATCTTTCTTGAATGAAACCCATACCAAACATCCTATATCCACCGGGACTTCGTAAACGCTCTCGACGACCGTGGCGTACCCGGTCGGGTATAGTCTATGCCACTTCTCTATATCTTTGAAAGATGGCACAGTTTTCAGATCGAAAACTATACTTCGCATGTAATCGTAGCAGTCTATGCCCAGTAGTCCGGAAAGACCGAGCAAACTCCCATCGATCTTATGTTCCACCAAGAACGGTACCGAAGTGGCCTTTATGTCCCTCTCACAAGCGTAGGGCTGCTTTGCACATGCGTTGGAATACTGCGCATTGCAGTTGTGTAAGGTATATTCCCAGAGTCTTTTTGCACGTTCATGCAAAAGGCTCATACCATCTTCATCTTTTCCGGCGTATTTGATCTTGTGCTTGTTCCGGTCCCACCAATCCTCAAAGTCTTCCACATCCCCATCGATAAACATGGTCAATAGTTGACTCACGGTCTTGTGCATGGTTATACCCTGTGACACGTTGAAGTTTATCTTGGGTTTCACGTTCTCCACTTTATTCAAAAAAACATCACGGTTCGTGGGACAGTATCTAGAACACACCAGGTACATAGGTATGTTTTCGTCCTCATAGTAAGGTTTCATGGGCGGGTCGTGCCAGTTCCATCCACGCAGTTCCTCAGATACTCCGGTATTCCTGGCCAAAGGTAACAGGTCATGCACCAATTTTTTCCTCTCTATCTCATTCAAAAAATACATGTTATCATCCTATAATCGTGACCTCGTCCTCCTTCATCAAAGATATGTCCTGGTCGGAAACGATCCTGCAGATGCTTGCACATCTCTGACACAGTGGTATAACATAGATGCTGTCGGGATTCATCCTCCTGAGCTCCTTTTCAGTCAAAGCATCTCCTTTTTTCTTCTCCTTCTTTTTGATTTTCTTCTCTAACGGAGTGATGAACTTTTTCGCTTCTTTCGCCAATATGGCCCGATCGTTGGGATTCAGTTCACCCACGAAGCCGCTGTACTGCACTCTTTCGAGACCGTGCTTCTCAAGATACTTCACCAGCTTATCCCGCTTCCGATCCGACGATATGTCGTAGATCACGAGGGTTAGCATGACGATAATAATGTACATGATGTTATTTATCAGTTGTTATTGCAAATTTTACTCAAATATGCATTTCCCCAATATTCTTTGTAAAGGGCATAGATTCCAATATAGATGATATTCTTAATTGCCGGGTATTTTGCTGCAATTGGATCAATAGAACCACAATATTTGCATAAATTATGCAAAATTTCACCATTTTTTGTCCCCTAAGTTTTAAATATGGGGAAAACCATTTACTTGTGATGGATGAACAAATGATAAAATCACTTTATAGGTTTGGTTTATCGAGAGGATGGGACAAAAAGGTAGCGAAGTGGGGAAAAACAGGTGTATCTTCTCTATTGGCACATTCTTTGACTGTAGTAGGTATAACTAATAAACTAATAGACATTATCAATGACTTTAGCGAGAGTGATAGAAATGTGGCAATAGCTACAAGCTTCTTTCATGACATGCTTAAGGAAGATCGGAGTTCGAAAGAAAAAATAGAGAAATCAAAAAGATTGATGGACAAACTATACACAGGAGAAGATTACCAAGACATAAAAAATATCCTCGGGGAAATCGGCTTTTCAGAAGATGAGATAAAGCAAGTAATCGGTATACTCCCTGATGGTTCTATACAAGGGATAGAACACCTTGAGGGTCTTTTATCGAAAAAGAATACGAAGGACAATCCTGAGGTCCGTAGGTTAGTTCATGACGTGGCCGATGTTCTTGCAAGTAAGAAGTCCATCGATGAATTTAGTGATCTTGGGGTGCTAGAGGAATCTCTTAGTCATTACAATTTGGACCTTACGTTTCACAAAGTAAGCGTTATACGTGGTGTTCTAACGAGTTTATTGCATAAAACTTTTCACCATATCTATGAAGAAGCTGGCTATACACCAGTATTATTTTATCCCGAGGGAACAGTTTACATTGGTTTAAAAGGTGCGGAAGAGCCGGACTTTACATATGTAAAGGACCGATATTGGAAATATCTTAAAGATTATTTAGAAGACGTTTCTGAAATTAGATCACTTGGTCAAGAATCTATAGGGAGAGTAAACGCAACGCCTATCGAGTCTCCTTCTTTTGCATATTTAAATGAGAGCACGCTCAACGATTTTTGGGATGCTGCGAGAAATCAGAACGCCATAAGCAATTCTAATATCAAGGGGTATGACGAAATAATAGATAAGGGTAGGTTTGATAGTAAAGATGTGATGGAAGATTGGATCAGAGAAAAAGTGGGTATGTATTATCTTTTTATTTATTTTAAATCTGTACTTGAACATTGTACCAATGAATGGAACGATGAAGACGCTAAAAAACATCTAGAACAGATATTAGAAACCGAGTTAGACCAATCAGAAATAAATGTTGAGGAATTTCTTGAAGACATAAAATCATTATCTCATACAAAACCTAAAGAAGCGAAAATAGAAACCGGTAAAAAATTGAAGAGAATGTTTCCCGATGATTTAGGCAGGAATGAATTACTAGACCAAGCAAGCGAATTTTGTAAAAAGGTGACGATTGATTTACATCCGTATGCAGAAAAACACTACGGTCTTATGAATACTAATATTGCTGAACAAATGATCGAAGAGATATCTTATCCTCCGTTGGCAAATGTGCAAGGAATCGTTGAAGAAGTTTGGGAGGAATACAATATTGGTAAAATAAAAGGAACTCCTCTCTGTGTGTTGTGTGGTAGAAAGGGTACTAGCGATGCTAAGGCGGGTCTTCTTGGGAAGTCACAAACCTTTACAAATTTTTTAAGTGGGGGGTCGAGAATTGCTGTAGGTAACAAACTAAGAGTATGTGATTTGTGTGAGATGGAGATGACAGTTCGAACCCTTTACACCAGAAGGGCTGATTTTGAAGAATATTACATAGTCCCTCAAATCAATCTTTCTCCAGACTATGCAGAATTGTGGGCTGAAGTGATAGGCGATTTATTAAGAGCGCATAATCGGTTTGGTATCGACTCCATCACGAGGGACAGGACTTGGGCGGACATGATCGTTAATAATGAAGGAGATATATCCAAAATGGGTCAAGATTTATTAAACAACTATACAACTCACCTATTAGAAAATCTCTGGAAAAATGAACAGAAGGAGTTCAAAAATAATGTGAGGAATGCTATTCTTAGCGTTGTTGATTCTGATTATAATGGGGAAATAGAACAATTCATCGAGGATTTAGAGTTAGGTTGTGATTCGCTTGATGAACTTGTAGAGCTAGCTGTCAAAGGTGATGAAGATATATTATTCCACATTGAGCACAAATTAGGAGAATACAACAAACCAAAAGTTAGAACCCTGTTTGCTATGATCACACCGAACTATGCTTTGGTATCTTATCCTCTTCGAAAAAACGAAAAGAAAGATCATAAATCTGCAAATTATTTGCGTCATCTATTTCGAAGTTCGATGTTATCAAAACTCTTTAGTGCTTCAGTGATAGTAAAGGAATTGAGATACGAACCTTTACTGGATATTACTCCAAGAGGAGCAGTTAAAATCCCCACTAACATTCAATTTGATAATGCATTTAACAATATGGACATTGATTTAAAGGATGGTTGGTTGCAGCATGAGGACGTAGATAAGATCATATTCAAGCTTTCGGCGTTGTTCTGCCTAGATGGAGAATTGAGGAGGATCTCTCCATCTAGTAAAAGCCAAAAAGGAAGTTTGATTACTATTTTGAATGAATATCCAGGTAGGACTTTGAATCGTATGCAGCAATTATCATCAGATAATAAACGACCGAATATGCAATTCGCGTTGGATATGTTAAATATAATGTTCGAACAAGGAGGTAAAAAATGAGACCTATTTACAAAATCAAGGAAGAAAGAAAGGTAAGTCCAGAATTTATGGACGAGATAAAAATGGACATCGAAACAACGATAGACCACTTTGCAAAGTATCTAGAAGACTTTATCCCAGAGGGTGCAAGCGGTCGGTTCACCAAAACATCGATAGTTGGGCCTGTTGGAAAGTTATTATCGGGGATATCTAGTTCAAAATTGGAAACGAAAGATGCATTGGTTGGGTATGTAGTAAACATACATGAAAACACCAGCAGCAAATGGCTATCTGACGAAGGAAAAAAGAGTCTAGAAGAGGGAGTTGTTTGTCTCCTTTCTTTGAAAGAAAAAGCGCCGAATCGATTATTCACTAAAGCCTTAAGGGAGATAGACTACGGAGTATACAAAAGAAAACTCGAATACATTTACAACAAGAAAAAAAAGAAAGATGAAGTGAAGGAGGAATAAAGATGGCAAATGAAATAGACTTTGGAGAATTGGAAGATGTTTTTGTCGAAGAAATCGGTTTGCACAGAACTTCTCAGAATATACAATTGGTCTTGCTCAGGCAGACTCACGACTACTCAATATTCCGGACTGAGGAAACGAGAGAACTGAATATCGTAACGCTCCCAAATAGTGTTGAAGATAATACCTCGGTTATGAGAGTAGCAATGCTAGCTTCGAAACAGAAAGCCCCAGAGAACAGACATTATCTTAGCTTGGTACGTACCTTAGCTAGCCAAGATGAATTGTCAAAGGATCAAAAAGAATGTGCATTGAAGGATAACCTTTGCCAAAATTGTCCTCGTTGCGTATTATTTGGTTCGGTTTCCACTGAAGGTGGTCGAGGTGCTAGATTCAACATAAAACATCGGGCATCATACAGTACTGCTTATTCTGTAGAATCCTATGAAGAAATCTCTGAATTGATGACTTTCAACGCTGTAGATTCTGTGAACCAATCAACAGGCCAAGCTTTAGGCTATACCGAGAATGTATCACCTCTCGCCAATTTCCCGTCTATAGTGACTCTAAATTCGGTGACAAAGAATGAGTTTATAATGTACCTAAAGACACTTATGTCATGCAAGTCCTACGGTGCCGAAACAAGGTTGAAGGGAGATATGGTAAACCATATCGTCGGTATAGTCGGTGGACTAGAAGAAGTTGTAACACCAATCGATATATTACTGGCAGCATCAAAGGATAAAGATGAATATCTGGCAAACCCAGTAGAAAAAACATACGAGATCCTATCTGAGTTCTCTGAACATGCAGTCTTCAAGAATCAGCTCAAAGTTCTTGAGCCCGATCAAGTCAACTCGATTGTAGAAAACGTGGCAGCATATGAGACAGATGAAGAATTCATTAAGGATCTATACGGAGAGGCTGAAGACTTTGCTGATAGACTGAAAGATTACTAATTGAGAGAGAAACATGAAAGCATACAGATGTATCCTGTCTACCCATGATTTCTTTTCCTACGTATCGAAAGAGCTGAAGGTGGGTGTCCCCTCTGATATCATCAGTAACACTGCCCTATTGTACGCTTTTAACACACATATTAGCGACGTCCAAAGAACCGTATCAGGTAATGTACCACACTACAAGGAAGACATGGGAAAATTTCCGATATATTCTACACCAGCCAGATTGGTTGATAAAGATATAGTTATACGTGGTGGGAAGATCCAAAAATGGGACGGTGTTTCTAGAGAGCAAAAACGGTTGACATACAATGCTGTTCACACTGTAACCCATACCACAGATTCCACGAAGGCAGTTCCTTCAATGGGACATTACCTGAAGTACTTACCTCTGACCCCTTTCGAATGCTTCGTAATCGGTGGACGCAGTAGCAGTGTGATACGTCTAGGAAAGAAACTATCTCCTGTTAGGGTCAAATATCAACCTCTAACAGATCTTAAAATAATCCGGGATAAAACATTCATACCGTCTCATCCGGTAAATTCAAAAGATTTGCCACCGACCACAAATACTTTGGAATGTAGTATCGAGGTGATCCCTCCTGTACCTATATACAGATATGCAAAATTGAAAGGTGATTACCTTGAAGGGAAGGTAAATGGTAAAACATACCGGATAGCTTTACCAGATGATACCATTTATCAATCTATCCATATGAGAATATCATGACTTTGAATTTGACCATTGAACCAGCATACATACCATACTCGGGTGAAAGACTAGGAGAAATAATGTTGATGAAACATCAGCAGCAAGCCCGGCTCGCAGATGAGAAGATGGTCGTATTAGATGCACCTACTTCTTCAGGTAAGACTTTAGCTATGCTCACTAGGTTTATGGAAAAAGATGGGAATGGGGTGATGTTATACCCCACTAATGAATTGATAAAGGATCAGGGACGAAGTATAAAGGACCTTTTTGATGGGATTGGTATATCTTCTATGGTAATACCAATGAGTGCAGATATTGCTGATGTCCGAGATGATCTAGATGTGATCATCGCTGTAGTCACTGGAGAAACCCTTGAAGGGCTTGCTCAAACAAAGGGAGAAGCTATTCAGAATATCCTCCGTCTCGTTGATGGTGAACGGCGACTGCTGGTACTGACAAATGTAGATACTTTGTATCTCATGTTTGGAATGAAGTACTGGCGTGGAAAGAGATTGCTATCTGAATTTCTCAGTCTTGATTTTTCACTACTTGCTGTAGATGAATTACATCTATATTCAGGAATAGCATTTACCAATCTCCTGTATTTGGTATGGCTACTTCGTGATAGGTTTGAACAAATAATCGTTTCAAGTGCTACACTCAGCGACTCAACGGATATATTGAAAGAACTTTTCGAAGATGATTATCAGGTAATAAGACCAAAAGTTCTTTCGGAAAACAATAGCGATGCGAGACAGATAAGACATGAATTAGAATTGAAAATCACTACGTCCCAAAGGATATTATCTCATGATGATTTAGATAAGGTACTTAGAGCGATTGAAAATTTGTATACGCCTCCAAGCGAATGTGAGGTCGATACTCTTGTTATAGTCAATTCAGTAGTATTTTCTGAACAGTTATCAGAAATATTGATTGAAAAATACGGATCCGATAATGTAGGGGTAGTGAACGGCTTTGTACCACATGACCTCAGAGAGAGGAAAGAACTTACTGTTGGAACGAGTGCTGTTGAAGTTGGTGTAGACTTCGATATCAAGAATTTAGTGTTTGAAGGCACCAATGCTGGTTCATTCATTCAAAGGCTAGGTAGATGTGGTAGACACAGGGTGGGAAGGGCAGTAGCTTTCATTCCCGTTGGTGCGTATAGAAAAATGGAGGGGACGCTGGAAGATGAGCGAATGACAATGGATGAGCTATCTTGCTACATACAGCAATCAATCTCTCATTTAGAAAATTATTCACGTTTTTCAAAAAGCATTTATGGTGCATCATTGTTTCTATCTTTGCTTTTTCCATTCGAGAAGAAAATCACAAAACTCAAGAAAAGTTGGGATAATCTAAAACCACCATTCTTTGAACATACTTATTGGGATAGGGTAAAAAAAATTATTAACGGTAAAGTTGTGAAAATCATGTCCAAAGGAGGTGCAAGGGGAGATATTTTATCCACTCCGGTGTACATAAAAAAGTACGGAGTCTACTCCAGGATGGACGTACTTGATGTACCAAGAACTTCATTTTATTTCGAAAAAGTGGAGAATGTAGATGCACCTGTACCAACATGGCTAACCGAAGATGAAGTAGCGGTGGTTGAGGAGTATGGAACAAAGGATTGGATTGAAGGGAACTGGAGAGGCCCCTTATTAAACAAGAGTACACCCAAGATACAATACACTAAAACAACTGGAGAGGATACGACTTTGAGTTTGCACTTAGGCAACCAACGACTGGAAGAACTAGCTAGGGACTTATTTGACGAGAAGATTGCCCATCCCACCACGACCTCAAATCTGACCGATTGGAGATTTCCAAGGATATATAACAATATTTACAATAATCAATGTTTGGTTATAGGTTTGGATGCATTGGTTCAAAAATATGTGGAGAATATAACATGACAAAAAATTGTGTGATACTATCTTTTGGATTCGATCTTTCAGGAGTGTTGAGATCTTACTCACACTTCAGTTTGAAAAGTGGTGATAGGTTTGTACTTGTGATCCCAAAGCCTTCTAATCCCCGAAACGAAAGTGCAGTGAAGGACGTCGAAGGCTTCATATCTGGTCTAAAAAGCAAAGGAGTTGACATCGATTTGAAGGTACTTTCAGTAAATGCAAGTGACGTTGAATCCATTGTAAGGGACATAGGAAATCTCTTGAATAAAGGGGATTATGATTACCATTTGGAGGCGACGGGCGGTGTTAGGTCTGTTTGCGTTGCACTGAGTATTTTGGGAATTCTTTTCAAACCAAAGATATCCTCTTTTAGAACAATCAATGAGGCGAACGGCCACATCACTAAAGTAGACCTACCAATATGTGATCATGAATTTCCGAAGACAAAGAAAAGGATAATTGATTATTTAAAACGGGAAGGGAGCACCACAACAAAACAGCTCTCTGATGACTTAGGAAAAGATACTTCAACGATAAGTCGTCATCTATCAGAATTAGAGAGGAAATATCTTGTCAAGAAGGACTCGGCCTATGATGCCAAATATTCACTTACATATGTTGGGGATATTCTATCGACTTAAAAGGTGTATATACCATGCTACCCACATCCAAACTACAGCTGAAGATTCGCTTCACAACGCCCGCAAAACTCCCGTACTGGATGGGCTCCGCATTCAGGGGTCTGTTCGGTAACGAAGTGCGCAAAATACTCTGTAACGACCTGAACAGACGGTGTTCGGGTTGCGACACAAAGGAAGACTGCTTGTTCTACTACATGTACGAAAGGAAGGTGGCCACGCGGGGACATGCGCCGCCGCAGAAACCGATCATACTAGTTCCACCCTTCTTCGGGAAAAAGATGAATTTCAAGGAGGATGGTAAACTCGACGTGGATCTACTGTTTTTCGGTGATTTCAAGAAATATCTTCCTCATGTACTGCTGGGTCTCAGGTTGGGTGGACAACAGGGGATCGGCAGTATGAGATATTACGGTCAGAACAGGTTCTTGGTGGAGAGTGCGGTATGCCAGTTCTCCGGAAACGATGTTTACGATGGTGATCGGATAAAACTGGATTCCTTGAAAACGATAGATGCTTCGGATATATCACCCCTTGATGAGGATAAGATCAAGATAGGTTTCAGAACCCCCTTCACCGGAAACGAGTACCCTCCGCCTTTGGATTACCTCTTAGCTTTAGCGAGGTACAGATTGATCCACTTCGTTAACGAGTATGGAAACGGTGAAAGGATATCCAAATTCGAAGTCGATGGTAAGATCGTAAATTATTCGAATCACTACCACAAGCTTGAAAGACGCTCTAGAAGGAGCGATAAGACCCACTTCGATAGTTATACCGGAGTGGTCGAATACGAGATAGAGGAGATCGACGATGTGGGTAAATGGCTACTGGGTGTGGCACTGACCACCGGAGTGGGCCCGGACTCGTCTTTTGGATGTGGTTTCTTGCAGGTGATGTAAATTTTGGTGAGGACAAGACATATATTTGGAAAAGAGGATACACGGTTGGTAAATCCGGATTAGAACATATTGGGAGTGACAAAAAATGCAAAAAGAATTTGAAGATCAAGAGAAACATATACTGCTATGCTCTTTGGGTGTAAAAAGCATAGAAACCACCTATAAATTGAATGGAGAATCGTATAGGAGTGGACTGTCTACAATAGCTCTGCTAGATCTTCTACCTTCCGAAGAAAAACCTGATGAAATTTATGCCTTGTGCACCGAGGAAGCATTGGACAAAACTTATCCGATCTTGGAAGATAACGTGTCTATACCTCTGTGTCCTATCGAAATACCTGGGGGTAGCTCGGAGGATGAACTTTATCAGATCATGCGAAGGATCCTTAACAAAGCTAACGAAGTGAAACCCTCTGC
>Ga0207421_10007018_pt1 | contig 12119 bp, 11 predicted proteins | sample SodLakKL_010_SED_4_FD_187542 | JGI IMG/M metagenome (GOLD analysis project Ga0207421, IMG submission 187542) | Alkaline sediment microbial communities from Lake Tanatar, Kulunda Steppe, Russia - 8KL_010_SED (SPAdes) (version 2) | ecosystem: Environmental > Aquatic > Non-marine Saline and... | reverse complement strand
GGGGAGCCGCTGCGTCACCGTGCCGGCGGTGTCGTCGTGGTGGATCGGCTCGCGCGCGGTGAGCAGCACGTCACCGCTGTCCATGCCGGGGTCGAGGCGGAAGCAGGTCACGCCGATCTCGGTGTCACCGGCCAGCAGCGCGTGCGGCACCGGCGCCGCACCGCGCCAGGCAGGCAGCAGCGAGAAGTGCAGGTTCACGAAGCCGTGGCGGGTGGTGGCCAGCACGTCGGCGGGCAGGATCGCGCCATAGGCCACCACGGCGGCGACGTCGAGGTCGAGCGCGGCGAGGTCGTCGCGCACCTGGCGGGGCTTGGTGGGCTGCCAGACGGGCAGGTCGAGGTCGAGCGCGGCCTGCTTGACCGGCGGCGCCGTCTGGCGGTGGCCGCGGTCGCGGGGGCGGTCGGGGTTGGTGATGACCACCTCGACGGCGAGGTCCTCGGCCGCGGCCAGCGCCCGCAGGGCGGGCACCGCCGGCTCGGGGGTGCCCAGGAAGGCGCAGCGCAGGGGCGCAGCGCTCACGCCGGGTGCCCCACGTAGGCGGGCCGTGCAGCGGCCTCCTCCTCGAGCTCGCCGGCGTTGATGCGCCGCATCGCCTCTTTGCGGTCGTGCCGGGCGAGGTGGTCGATGAACAGGATGCCGTTGAGGTGGTCGAGCTCGTGGAGCATGATCCGCGCGAGCGTGCCCTCGCCCTCCAGGGTGAGCTCGTCGCCGAAGACGTCGCGGGCGGCCATGCGCACCCGCAGCGGCCGCTCGGTGGGGAAGAACAGGCCCGGGAACGACAGGCAGCCCTCGTCGCCGTGCTGGACGTCCTCGCTGGTCTCCACCACCTCGGGGTTGACCAGCGCCCCGTGGCGCTCCTCGTCGGGCAGCTCCCAGGTGAACAGGCGCTTGAGCACCCCCACCTGGTTGCCGGCCAAGCCGAGCCCCTCGGCGGCACGCATCGTCTCGAGCATGCTCTCGGCGAGCTGGCGCAGCTGGTCGTCGAAGTCGGTGACCTGGCGCGCGCGCTCGCGCAGCACGGGGTCGCCGAAGATCCGGATGGGCAACAGAGCCACGAGGCTGGTCCTTCCGCGCTGTCGTCGTCAGACCGCGTCGATCGCGTCCACGTCGAGTCGCACGCGCGGGCCGTCGCGGTCCCACGTCCGCTGCAGCGGCTCGATGGCGCGTAGCGTGCCACGCAGGTCGTCGGTCTTCACCAGCGTCGCGCCGTCGGGGTCGGGGCCGAGCACGCTGACCTCGGCAGGCACCGCCGCCCGCACGGCCGCGGCGACGTCGCCCGCGTGCTCGGCGGGAGCGCGCACCAGCACCACCGAGGTCGCCGGTGGCAGGCGCAGCTCGGCGCGGCGCGGCTCCTCGGCCCGCCAGAAGCCCTCCGGGTCGGCGCGCACCAGCGCCTGCACCGCCGGATGCGTGGGCTCGCGGGTCTGCAGCACGATGCGCTCGCTCCACCGGGCGATCGCCAGCCACAGGCGCAGCGCGTCCTCGGCGGCGTCCAGGCGGGGGCGGGCCAGCCAGGCGTCGGCGTCGGGCAGCACGGTCACCGCGGCGGCCTCCCCGGCCAGCCAGTCGGGGCGCGCGACGATGCTGCCGCGGGTGCACACGCCGATGGCGGGGCGCTCGCGCGGACCGGGAGCGTCGAAGCCCTCCATGCGGGCCACGTGGGCGCCGGGGTGGGCGCGGGCCAGCTCAGTGGCCAGTCGCCCGGCGCCGGCGGCGAGCGGGGCGACGTCCTCGGCCTCGCACAGCGAGCAGGCGAACGCCTCGCCGCGCCACCCGCAGGTGGCGCAGGCCCAGGTGGCCGCGGCAGCCCCGGTGGCATCGGCAGCCCCGGTGTCGCCGGCGGCATCGGCGGCTCCGGCAGCCCCGGTGGCGTCGCCGAGCGCGCCGTCGCACACCGGACAGGCACGCCGGGCGCGGCAGCGCCGGCACGCCAGACGGGTGCCGTCACCGCGCCGGGCGGCCACCACCAGCCCGGCGCGCCCGGCGGCGACCGCCTCGCGCAGGGCGCGGTCAGCCGGGGCGGTGAGGCGACCGCGCCGCGAGGCCGGCTGGGTGCTGGGATCCACCACGGTGACCAGCGGGGCCGCGGCGCGCTCGCGCTCGCGCGGGGCGGCGATGGTGCGCACGTGCTCGGCGCGCGCCAGGCGCCACAGCGCTCCGCTGGGCAGCGTGCCGGTGACCACGGCGCTGGCCCCGCGCAGCGCGGCGAGGCCGAGGACCGCGTCGCGCGCGTGGAACCGGGGGCTGCGCCGCTCCTTCCAGGCCGGGCTGGCCTCGTCGGCCAGCACCACCAGCCCGAGGTTGGGCACCGGGGTCAGCGCCGCGCCCCGCTCGCCGACCGCCACCCGCGCGTGGCCGGCGCGCAGGCGCGCGAACGCGCGGTAGCGGCGCCGATCGTTGCCGGGACGCAGGTCGGCGCCCATCGGCCCGGCCACGCCCAGCGCCAGGTCCAGCAGCGGCGAGGCCGGGTCGGGGGCGAGCACCAGCGCGCTGCGGCCCGCCGCCACGCAGCGGTTGACCAGATCGGCGAGCATCGCCTCGACGTCGTCGCCGGGCAGCGGACGCCACCAGGCGGCCTGCGGCGTCTGGCGACCCGCGGCGGCCTGCAGCAGCCGTGAGGCGGGATAGGGCCGCCAGGCCGAGGCCGGGCACGGCGGCCGGTCGGCCGGCTGCGGCGGCGCGGCCGGGCCGAGGGCGGCGAGCTCGTCGTCGAGCCCGGCCACGCGCGGGGGCAGCGCCAAGCGCAGCACCCCGCCGAGCGTCCCGGCCCAGCGGCCCGCCACCCAGCGCAGCGCGTCGAGCTCCGCGGTGTCGAACCAGCGCACCGGCCCGTCGACGCGGGCCAGCGGCTTCACGCGCGCCGGGTCGGTGGTGGGCTCGTCGGCGAGCTCGGCGACCCACCCGGTGCGCCGGCGTCCCGCGAACGGCACCCGCACCCGGTGGCCGACGGCCACCGAGCGCCCCTGCGGCACCGCGTAGTCGAACAGCTGGTCCAGGTGGCGCTGCGTGACGTCGACGACGACCCGGGCGTAGGGTGCGGTCACGGGGTGCGCGCCACCGGCGGTCAGGCGCCGGCGGTCAGGCGCCCGCGGCGGCCCGCAGCCCGTCGACGCGCCCGGTGTGCTCCCAGGTGAAGCCGTCACCCTCCCGGCCGAAGTGCCCGTAGGTGGCGGTGGCCTGGTAGATCGGCCGTCGCAGGTCGAGGTCGCGGATGATCGCCGCGGGCCGCAGGTCGAACACCTCGCGGATGCCGGCGAGGATCTTCTCCGGGTCGTGCTCCTCGGTGCCGAAGGTGTCGAGGCTGATGCTGACCGGCTCGGCCACCCCGATGGCGTAGGCGAGCTGCACCTCGGCCTTGTGGGCCAGGCCCGCGTCGACGACGTGCTTGGCGACCCACCGCGCGGCGTAGGTGGCCGACCGGTCGACCTTGGTCGGGTCCTTGCCCGAGAACGCGCCGCCACCGTGGCGGGCGATGCCCCCGTAGGTGTCGACCACGACCTTGCGCCCGGTCAGGCCCGTGTCGGCCTGGGGGCCGCCGAGCTCGAAGCGCCCGGTCGGGTTGACCAGGACGCGCTCCTCGTCGAAGTCGATCCCCTCGGGCACGCACGGTGCGATGACGTGCTCGATCAGGTCGGGGCGCAGCAGCGTGTCGGTGTCGATCTCGGGCTTGTGCTGGGCGGAGACGAGCACGCGGTCCAGGCGCCGGGGGCGGCCGTGGTCGTCGTACTCCACGGTGACCTGCGTCTTGCCGTCGGGCCGCAGGTAGGGCACCTGGCCGGAGTGGCGCACCGCGGCGAGGCGCTCGGCCATGCGGTGGGCGAGGTGGATCGGCAGCGGCTGGCCCACCTCGGTCTCGTCGCTGGCGTAGCCGAACATCATGCCCTGATCGCCGGCGCCGAGCGCGTTGAGCTCGTCGTCGGTGCCCGGGCCGCCGTGGCGGTCCACGCCCTGGGCGATGTCGGGCGACTGCTCGTCGATGGCCACGAGCACGCCGCAGGTGTTGCCGTCGAAGCCGGCCTCGGCGCGGTCGTAGCCCACGCCGGCGATCGTGCTGCGCGCGATCTGGTTCATGTCGACGTAGGTGTCGGTGCGGATCTCACCGGCCACGACCACCAGGCCGGTGGTCACCAGCGTCTCGCACGCCACGCGCGCAGCCGCGGGGTCCGGGTCGTTGGCGAGGACCTGGTCGAGGACCGCGTCCGAGACCTGATCGGCGAGCTTGTCGGGATGGCCCTCGGTGACGGACTCCGAGGTGAACAGCGGTCGACGGCCCATGGCCCCGCATCCTTTCGCTACAGACGGCGGCAGAGTCTAACGAGGGGGGGTGCGCTCCGGCAGGTCCGCACCGGTGCGACGCGCGACGATGTGGTCGACGAGGGTCTCGGCCAGCGCCTCCTTGCTCGCCAGCGGCAGCGCGATGCGCTGCCCGTCGGCGGTCAGCAGCACGCCGCGGTTGGTCTCGACCGCGAAGCCGGCGTCGTGGGCGTCCACACGGTTGACGACGATGAGGTCGAGGCCCTTGCGCCCGAGCTTGTCGGCGCCGTGGGCCTCCTCGTCGTGGGTCTCGGCCGCGAAGCCGACCAGCACCTGGCCGGGCCGCTTGCGCGCGCCGACGTCGGCGAGGATGTCGGGGTTGCGCACCAGCGTGACCTGCTCGGGCTCGTCGGTGGCGCCCTTCTTGCGCTTGCGGTCGGCGGCCTGCGCCGGGCGGAAGTCGGCCACGGCGGCGGCGCCGACGACGATGGCGGCGTCCTGCGCCCGCTCCACCACCGCGGCGTGCATCTCGCGGGCGGTCTCGACGCGGTGCACCGTCACGCCCGGCGGGTCGGGCAGCTCACCGGGTCCGGCGACGAGGTCGACGTGGGCCCCGCGGCGCGCCAGCGCGCCGGCAACGGCGTAGCCCATCCGCCCGCTGGAGCGGTTGGTCAGGTAGCGCACCGGGTCGAGGTGCTCGCGGGTCGCCCCGGCGGTGACGACGGCGCGCACCCCCGCCAGCTCGCCGCTGCCACGCCCCGCCGGCGCGAGGGCGGCAGCGACCGCGTCGAGGATCGCGCCCTCCTCGGCCAGGCGCCCGGGGCCCTCGTCGCCGCCGGCGAGCGGACCGTGCTCGGGTCCCACCAGCACCACGCCGCGCTCGCGCAGCGTGGCGACGTTGGCGACCACGGCGGGGTGCTCCCACATCTCGGTGTGCATGGCCGGGGCGAGCACCAGCGGCGCGGTCAGGCACAGCAGGGTGCTGGACAGCAGGTCGTCGCCCAGGCCACCGGCGAGCTTGCCGAGCGCGTTGGCGGTGGCCGGCGCGACGACGGCGACGTCGGCCTGGCGGGCGAGGTCGACGTGGACGATCCGGTGGGCGTCATCGAACACGTCGGTGGGCACCGGCCGTCCGGTCAGGGCCGCGAGCTGGGCGGGCGCGATGAAGCGCGTGGCCGCCTCGGTGAGCACGGCCTGGACGTGCGCGCCGTGGGTGACCAGCCCGCGCGCGAGCAGCGCCGCCTTGTAGGCGGCCACGCCCCCGGACACGCCGAGCAGGACCCGTGCGCCTTGGAGGGCGGCGCGGTCGAGGGAGGCGGGAGGCTCGGACACGGTGCTCGCCGACCGTCGCAGGGAGCCGGTGGGTCAGGCGTCCTCGTCGGGGGCGGGCGCGTCGGCCTCGCCCTCGTCGTCGGGGGCGGGCGCGTCGGCCTCGCCCTCGTCGTCGGGGGCGTCGTCGCCAACCCCGGCCAGCGGGTCGGAGAGGTCGCCGGCGTCGGCGTCGGCGGCCTCACCGGCATCGGCGTCGGTGCCGGTCGGGTCGAGCGCCACGACCTCGGCGTCCTCGCCCTCCGCGCCTGCGTCGTCGACGTCAGCGTGGCCGCCCTGCGCGCCCTCGTCACCGAAGGCGTCGCTGTCCTCGAGGCCGCCGAGGAGCTGCTCGGCCACCCGCATGGCCTCGCCGGGCTCCTGGGCCACGAGCTTGCCGGCGGCGATCTCCTCGAGGGCGATGGACAGCGGCTTGTTGGACGCGACCTGATCCACCAGCGGCGGGGTGTAGCGGCCCAGGCCCTCCCCGAGGGAGTGGTAGTAGGCGTTGACCTCGCGGGCGCGCCGCGCGGCGAGGTGCACGAGCGTGTACTTGCTCGGCACCTGGTCCAGCAGCTCGTCGATCGTGGCGATCGGGCATCCCTCCTCGGGATCGGGTCGCGTCGCGGCCGGTTGGCTCGAGCGGTGGTCACCTCGAGCCCCAAGCGAGCTCGGGTGCGGCCCGGGGCCGGGGTCTTGGTCATGATCCTGGCCCTGGCCGCGTGGCCTTGGCCAGGCGTGGCTAGCCGGCCGTGCCGACGCGGTCGAGTATAGCCTCCAGCGCTGCCACGCAGCCGGGGACCGTGTCGTTGACCACCTGGTAGTCGAACTCCTGGGCGCGCTGGAGCTCCCACCGGGCTATCTCGATGCGGCGGGCGGCGGTCTCCTCGTCGTCACCGCGGGCGCGCAGCCGGGCGACGAGCTCCTCTTCCGAGGGCGGCGCGACGAACACCAGCACCGCCTCCGACTCGCGCTGGCGGATCTGGCGCGCACCCTGCACCTCGATCTCGAGCAGGACCGTGCGGCCCCGGGCGCGCGGGCCGGTGACGGCCTCGCGCAGCGTGCCGTAGCGACGGCCGTTGAACTCGGCCCACTCGAGGAAGTCGCCGGCCTCGATGCGCGCGGTGAAGTCCGCCTCGTCGAGGAAGTGGTAGTGGACGCCGTGCTCCTCCCCGGGCCGTGGCGGGCGGGTCGTGGCCGACACTGCGACCGTCACGTCGTCACGGCGCTCGGTCAGCGCGCGCACCACGGTGCCCTTGCCCACGCCTCCGGGCCCGCTCACCACGATCAGCCCGCCGGGGGTCGCCGGCCCGTCGCGGCCCACCTCAGCGTCGCCGGTCACGGGCGAAGGCCTCGGACAGCCGGGCGCGCTGGTTGGCTCCGAGCCCGCGCAGCCGGCGCGAGGGGCTGATCCCCAGCTCGTCCATCAGGCGCTGGGCGCGCACCTTGCCGACGTTGGGCAGCGTCTCCAGGACATCGGAGACCTTCGCCCGGGCGATCGCCTCGTCCTGGTCGGCGCGGCGCAGCACCTCGTCGATGCCGATGGTCCCCTGCCGCAGCTCCTCCTTGAGCGCGGCGCGCGCCTTGCGTGCCGCGGCGGCCTTGTCGAGCGCTCGCCGGCGCTCGTCATCGTCGAGTGGCGGCAGCGACATGGCAGCTTCCTCCAGGGGGTCGAACGCGCGTCGATCCTAGCCACGTGAGCGCTGCTGCGTGCCACCGCGGCGGGCGACGGCACGGCGTGTCGCGGCGGCGGGGCTCACCCCTGGGCGGCGGCACGCAGCTCGCTGGCGGTGAACAGCGGCGTCAGCGCCAGGCCGTCGGCGGCCAGCGCCTCGTCGCCGCCGGACTCGCGATCGACCACGCACAGCACGGCAGCGATCTCGGCGCCGCGCTCGCGCAGGTCGGCGCAGGAGGCGCGCACCTGCCCGCCGGAGGTGATGACGTCCTCCACCACGGTCAGGCGCAGCCCCTCCACCGGACCGCCCTCGGCGAGGTTCTCGGTGCCGTAGGGCTTGGCCTCCTTGCGCACGAACCGTGCGGCGATCCCGGTGCGGGCCGACACGGCGGTGGCCAGCGGGACGCCGCCGAGCTCGAGGCCGGCCAGCGCGTCGGTGTCGGGCGGCACCAGCGGGGCCAGGGCGGCGGCGAGATCGGCCAGCAGCGCCGGGTCGGCCTCGAAGCGGTACTTGTCGAAGTACTCGCTGCTGACCTGCCCCGAGCGCAGCCGGAAGCGCCCGGTCAGGTGGGCGGCGGCGTGGACGCGCGCGGCGAGCGCGGCGCGCGCGGCGGGGGCGGGGTCGGGCTGCGACATCGTGCGCTCCAGAGGTTGGGGTCAGCAGAGGTCGAGGCCGGGAGTGCTCGGGTCACGGGAGCTCGGCGAGGATCGCCGCGGCGGCGGCGGCGGGGTCAGCCGCCGCGGTGACGGGGCGCCCCACCACCAGCACGTCGGCGCCGGCGGCCCGGGCCTGCGCGGGCGTGGCCACCCGCGCCTGGTCGTTGCGCGCGCTGCCGGACGGGCGGATGCCGGGGGTGACGATCAGGCCGCGGTCGCCGATGGCCTCGCGCACCGCCGCGATGTCGGTGGGGGCGCACACCACGCCGGCGGCGCCAGCGTCGACCGCCAGGCGCGCCAGGCGCGGCACTTGCTCCTCGGCGGGGGGCGAGCCGGTGGCAGCCAGCCCCGGGGCGTCGAGGCTGGTGAGCACCGTCACCGCCAGCACCGAGGTCTCGGGGGCGGCGTCGACGGCCGCGTTGATCATCAGCTCGCCGCCGGTGGCGTGCACCGTCAGGTACGAGGCGCCCTCGCGGCCGAGCGCGGCGGCCGCGGCGGCAACCGTGGCGGGGATGTCGTGGAGCTTGAGGTCGGCGAACAGCGGCGCGCGGGCCCGGGCGGCGTGCAGAGCGGCGGGCCCGTGGGCGGCGAACGCCTCCAGCCCCACCTTGAAGGCGCCGACGTGGTCGGCCAGCTGCTCGGTGAGCCGCGAGAGGTGCTCGAGGTCGGCGGTGTCCAGCGCGATCGCCAGGGGGCGGTTGGCCAGCGCGGGTGCGGCCTCGGGATCCATGGGTTCCTCCGGGGGTCGGTGCGCGGAGCGGGCGGGCGCACCGCCGCGGTCAGCCGGGCAGCTGCACCGTGCCACGCAGGTCGGCGACCCGGTCGATGCCGCGTGCGGCGAGCCAGTCGGGCAGCGCCTCCAGCACCTCCAGCGAGGCCATCGGGTTGCCGAACGTGGCGGTGCCCACGGCCACGGCGGTGGCGCCCGCTCGGATCAGCTCGACCACATCGGTGACGGTGCTCACCCCGCCCATGCCGATGATCGGGATGTCGGGCAGCGCCTGGTGCACCTGGTGGATCGCGCGGACCGCCACCGGCTTGATCGCAGGGCCGGACAGCCCGCCGGTGACCCCGCCCAGCCGCGGCCGGCCGGTCTCGGCGTCGATCGCCATCCCCAGCAGCGTGTTGATGAGGCTGACCCCGGTGGCGCCGGCCTCCCGGGCCGAGGCGGCGATGGCGGCGATGTCGGTGACATCGGGGGTGAGCTTGGCGAACACCGGCACCGACAGGTTGGCGGTGACGACGCGGATGGCCTCCCGCGTGGCCTCGGTGCGGCAGGCGAACACCGTGCCGCGGTCCTCGACGTTGGGGCAGGAGATGTTCGCCTCGACCGCGAGGATCCCCTCGACGCCGCGCAGGCGCTGCGCCAGCACCTGGTAGTCCTCGACGGTGTTGCCGGCGATCGAGACGATGGCGGGCACGCCGTGCTGGCGCAGCCAGGGCAGATCCTCGGCGAGCCACGCGTCGATACCGCCGTTCTGCAGGCCGATCGCGTTGAGCATCCCACCGCTGGTCTCGACCATCCTGGGGGTGGGCAGCCCGGGGCGCGGGTGGCGGGTGATCGACTTGACCACCACCGCGCCGAGGCGGTTGACGTCGAAGAACTGGTTGATCTCCCGCCCCGACCCGAACGTGCCGCTGGCGGTCACGATCGGGTTGGCCAGCGTCACGCCGCCGAGGTCGACCCGCAGGTCGGCCGCGGGCTCGGCGGGCGTGGTGGCCGCGCCCGAGGGCGCGGCGGCCGTCCTCGCAGGCGGGGGGCTCGGGCGCGAGATCGCCATCAGCCCGTCTCCTCGTCGAGCTCGTGCTGTGCCATCGCGGGGCTGCGCACCGCGTCCCAGTCGACCCGGGCGCCGTTGAGCACCGGACCCTCGACGCAGGCGCGCACGTTGCGGCGCTGTCCCTTGCGGCGCACCGGCACCACGCACGTCATGCACACGCCGGTGCCGCACGCCATCGCCTCCTCGACCGCGACCTGGCTCGGCAGCCCGCGGTCGGCGGCCCAGCGCGCCACACCGGCCAGCATCGGCATCGGCCCGCAGCCGTAGACGACCTCGGAGCGGCCGTGCTCGGCGACGCCGTCGAGCACGTCGGTGACGATCCCCTGCGTCCCCAGCGAGCCGTCGTCGGTGGTGAAGGTGGCGCTGGCGGCCGCGCGCTTGGCCTCGATCGTGTTGTAGATCTGCTCGGCGGTGCGGGCACCGAGCACGACGTCGACGCGGTGGCCGCGCGCGCCCAGCGTCCGCGCGAGGTACAGCATCGGCGCGGCGCCGTACCCGCCGCCGACGAGCAGGGCGGGCACCTGCCGGTTGGGCAGCGGGAAGCCGCGCCCGAGCGGGCCGACGAGGTCGAGCACGTCGTGCTTGCCGCGCTGGGCCAGCCAGTGGGTGCCCTGCCCGACCCCGGAGAAGACGATCTCGATCGTGCCCGCCCACGGGCCCTGCTGGCTGACGCTGGCGATCGAGAAGGGCCGGCGCAGCGTGGCGCCCCCGACGTCGACCGCCAGGGTCACGAACTGGCCGGGTCGGGCGCGCTCGGCGATCGCGGGTGCCACGAACGTCAGCGACCAGTAGCTGCCCACGCGCTTGGCGCCCAGCACCTCGCAGAAGGCTCGCAGCGGGCCCTCCTCGCGGCCGAACACCTGCGGGTCGCTGCCGCGGGGCGTGATCTGGCTGCTCACGGGTGGGTCCTCTCCCCCGCCCGGCTGGCCTCGGCCTGCTGGGCGAGCGTGGCGGCGAGGTCGGCATGGTAGTGCTGCAGGGGACGCACGCCGATCTCGTTGGCGCGCAGCGCCTCGATGCCCTGGGTGGCAGCGAGGATCCCCGACAGCGTGGTGATGCACGGCACCCCCGAGCTCACCGCGGCGGTGCGGATCTCGTAGCCGTCAGCGCGCGGTCCCGAGCCCATCGGCGTGTTGAGCACGAGGTCGACCTCGCCGGCGCGGATCTGGTCGACGATGTTGGGGCTGCCGTCGCTGAACTTGGTGACCTCGGTGCAGGCCACCCCGGCGCGCCGCAGCGTCGCCGCGGTGCCACCGGTGGCCAGCACCTCGAAGCCGAGCTCTGCCAGGCGCTTGACGGGGAAGATCAGCGCGCGCTTGTCGCGGTTGGCGATCGAGGCGAACACGGTGCCGGTGGTGGGCAGCACCATCGCGCCGGTGCCCGCCTGGCTCTTGGCGAACGCCGAGCCGAAGTCGGTGTGCAGCCCCATCACCTCGCCGGTGGAGCGCATCTCCGGGCCGAGCTGGGTGTCCACCCCAGGGAACCGGTCGAAGGGCAGCACCGCCTCCTTGACCGCCACGTGCCCGGGCGAGGGTCCGAGGGCGGGGTCACGCTCGGGGGCCAGCCCCTCGGCGCGCAGGTCGGCCAGGCGCTCGCCGACCATCACGCGCGCGGCGATCTTGGCCAGCGGCACGCCCGTGGCCTTGGAGGTGAACGGAATGGTGCGCGAGGCGCGGGGGTTGGCCTCGATGACGGTGATGCCGGCGTCGCGCAGCGCGAACTGGATGTTGATCAGCCCGCGGGTGCCCAGCGCCTCGGCGATCCCGCGGGTGTAGTCGCGCAGCTGCTCGAGCTGGGCGGGCCCGAGGGTGTAGGGCGGCAGCACGCAGGCCGAGTCGCCCGAGTGCACCCCGGCCTCCTCGATGTGCTCGAGCACGCCGCCGAGCAGCAGGTCCTCGCCGTCGAACACCGCGTCGACGTCGACCTCGACCGCGCCCTCGAGGAACTTGTCGACGAGCACGGCGCCCTCGCCGGCGTTGGCGTCCAGCCAGTCCTGCATCTGCTCGGGGGTGTAGACGATGGCCATGGCGCGCCCGCCCAGCACGTAGCTGGGGCGCACCAGCACCGGGAAGCCGATCCGGCCGGCCACCGCCAGCGCCTCCTCGGGCCCGTCGGCGATCGCGCCGGGCGGCTGGGGCACCCCGAGCGTGTCGCACACCTCGGCGAAGCGGCCGCGGTCCTCGGCGAGGTCGATCGCGTCGGGCTGGGTGCCGAGGATGCGCACGCCGGCGGCCTCGAGCTCGCGGGCGATCTTCAGCGGCGTCTGGCCGCCGAGCTGCACCAGCACGCCGACCTTGTCGGGGTCCCCGCCGACCGCGGCGAGCTCGGACTCGTAGACGCCGAGCACGTGCTCGAGGGTCAGCGGCTCGAAGTAGAGCCGGTCGGCGGTGTCGTAGTCGGTCGAGACCGTCTCGGGGTTGCAGTTGACCATGACGGTCTCGTAG
>Ga0207421_10007017_pt1 | contig 12121 bp, 10 predicted proteins | sample SodLakKL_010_SED_4_FD_187542 | JGI IMG/M metagenome (GOLD analysis project Ga0207421, IMG submission 187542) | Alkaline sediment microbial communities from Lake Tanatar, Kulunda Steppe, Russia - 8KL_010_SED (SPAdes) (version 2) | ecosystem: Environmental > Aquatic > Non-marine Saline and... | reverse complement strand
ATTGTCATCGACACAATCGGCGAGCTCCCGCCCGAACTCCACAGGCAGCCAGGTATCGTCTTCGCCCCACTGGAACAGCGTTGGGACGTCTATATCACAGATATCGTATGTATCCCGAACATCCGGACTCGCATCACAGGAGGAGGGGAGAACAGGTGTATTGGTATTTAACATCTCGGATGATGACTCCTCCATATGGTCTTCTTTGTAGCGACTGGCAATCTCCATAACCGCTCTGCGGTTGCCGCTTCGGAGCAGTAGGTCGTGATATCGGTTGACAAGCTCAGGCGTGACCGCGGCTGTATCGCTGTAGGCATCTTTGAGCGCCAATCGAATCACGACGCGGGGTGTGAGATAGCGAGGGAACACATCAGTCCCAAGCGCACGGTAATTTTCCGAGAGATTGGATAAGAGCGTTGCACCGCCGGCATCCATGAGGACAAGTTTGGAGACAATGTCCGGACGGTCAGTAGCAAACCGCCAGGCAACAGCACCACCAAGTGAGTTCCCACCGACTGCAATATCTTCGAGACCAAGTTCGTCACAGAACGCCTCGACAGTCTCAATCAGGACTTCAAGCGAGTGGTCGCCGTCACGACGTGGCCCCGTCAGTCCGAAGCCAGGCATATCAAGTCTGATGAACCGAATTTCGTCGGCGAGCTGGTCGGCCCAGCCATCCCAGGTGTGGAGAGACGAGTACGTCCCATGGAGCATCAGCAGCGTTGGCGTGTCGGCTGCATCAGTGTCCGTTGGCCCCTCATCCCGGTAGTGAATACGAGCGCCGTTAACGTCAATAAACGCGGAGTGTTCGTTCGTATACTCCCGTTCGAGCGACGACCCTGGTCGGTCCGGTTGGAACGGAATGAACTCATTGAAGGTATCAGAAACAACCGAATTTGCGATGGTAAGCCCTGCTGTAAGCGGGAACAACGGCATCTCAACGCACACCCCCGGCGTCGAGCAGTTCCTCAGCACGTACCCGTCTCTCTCCACCAGATTGTGAGTGTGATTGTGTCACATGTACAGTAACACACAGCAACCCCTGGTCATTGACTTGTGTCATCTAGTACCATATGTTTTCAGTACTGAAATTTGAATGCTTCGGTTTTTTGCTAGACGGCGCAGGGACAAGGGCCAGTAGCAAGCACCTAATTAAATATTGATGAACTATGGGATAGTTTCCGACAGAACGTGCACTTTAATGCGCTTATGTGTGTTATTCCCATTACTAGTTGGGAGGTATCTGTAGCATCCGGCACCAATTCTGAGGACATTGTCAGACGTTTGTAATCCCAAAAGTATAGAATATCCAAAACGATGATTTCAATCAGTGATAATTGAGGGGCTACATCATTTAGATGGATGCCCCACCTCTGCGAGAAACTGTTTGAACGGTTTTCCTTTCACACCAGCGAGGAGAGACGGTGAAAAGGCGGTTGAATCCACATCCCCATGTTGATTTCCTAGCACTCACAGTCGCCAGCAGCGTCACCAATCTGACTACCCCGAATGAAAGCTGCTGCATCCGTTGCAGTTCGAACGGGGTCTTCTTCCATCGCAATATGGCCGACCTGGTCGTAGACGATGAACCGGCTGTCATCAACTGATTCTGCAAGTTCCCTGCCGAACTCACAGGGGAGCCACTCGTCTTCACAGCCCCACTGGAATAGCGTTGGGACCGCTACCTCAGCGATATCGTAGTCGTCCCAGACCTGTGGCTCGGGTGCATACCCGGATGGGAGACGTGGGAACGACTGGTCAAACGCATACTCTCCGTTGAAATGCTGATTTCTGTAGTTTGATGCGATTTCGACAACTGCCGACCGGTTTCCTGGCCGCAACAGGAGGTCGTGATAGCGGCGAACGAGCGACTCCGAGAGTTTGCTCTTGTCATAATATGCATCGTAGAGGATGAGTCGCACAATCATTCGTGGCGTCACATACTGCTGGACAAACTCGGTTCCGAAGTTCATCAGACTCGTCGACAACGTCGAGAGCAACGTAGCGCCCCCTGCGTTGATGAGGATAAGTTTCGAAACCAGGTCAGGACGCACCGTCGCAACACGCCACGCGATACCACCGCCTAACGAGTTCCCCGCTATCGTCACGTCCGTCAGTTCCAGTGCATCACAGAACTCACCGACCGTCCGAACAAGACCCGCTACCGTCTGGGCCGCATCCGTCCGCGGCCCAGTCAACCCAAACCCAGGCATATCCAGCCTGACAAGGCGAAACTCTTCACCCAACTCCTCAAGCCAGCCATCCCAGGTGTGGAGAGACGAGTACGTCCCATGGAGCAACACAAGCGTCTCCCCATCAGGGTTCCCCTCATCGCGATAATGAATCCGGGCGTCACCGACCTGGATGAACTCCGAGTTTTCGTCTGTATACTGTCGTTCGAGCGCAGCTTTCGACTTGTTCGGCTGAAAGAGTCCAAACTCGCTGTACGTTTCCTGTGCGACCCAGTTTACAGTCGAAAGTATCGTGAATGGGGTCATAAGTGAGTTACTCGTCGATTGTGTCAGCGCGCGTGTCTGCATCCTCCGGGTCGTTGACCGGGCTAGAGGGATGATATTCGGTATCGTACTCACCGACATTTCCGTCGAGTCGGTCGGGATTAATTCGGCCGCCGAGAAGCATGAAATCCAGGATAATCAGCCGGAGCATCGCCTCAAGAACCGGAACCGCACGCGGCATGAGAACGGGGTCATGTCGCCCGACAACCTTGATTTCCTTTCGCTCGCCGGTCTCCCAGTCGACAGTCTCCTGTGTCTTCGGAATGCTCGTCGGGGCATGCCAAGTGATCTCGCCGAAAATCGGCTCTCCCGTCGTGATGCCACCCTGTACGCCGCCGTGGTCGTTGCCGACCGGAACCGGGTCGCCTTCCTCGCTTTCGATGTGGTCGAAACTACCATCGTCGAACGTCCAGTCCTCGTTTCGCTCTTTGCCACGCATCGTCCGCGTCTCACGGCCAGCACCGAGGTCAAAGGAACTGACTGCTGGAATCGCAAAGATACCCTGTCCGAGACGTGCTGCAAACGAATCAAACCGTGGCGCACCGAGTCCGCGCGGGACTCCTCGACACTCGAAATAGACCGAGCCGCCAATCGAGTCACCCTCGCGCTGGTACTCATCAATCGCGTCGCGCATCTTCTCGGCCGTCTCCGGGTGTGCACACCGCACATCATTTTCCTCGGTGTGTTCGAGCATCTCCTCGAACGTGACCTCGGGTGCGGTGATATCACCGACCTGATTGACGTGTGCTTTGACCGTGATATCGTACTCGCTCTGTTCGAGGACTTGCTTTGCCACGGCACCCGCTGCCACCCAGTTGACCGTCTCGCGTGCAGAGGAGCGTCCGCCACCACCCCAGTTCCGCGTTCCAAACTTCGCCGAATACGTGTAATCGCCATGAGACGGCCGCGGTGCGGTAATAAACGGCTCGTATTTCCCCGAGCGTGCGTCCTTGTTCTGGATAACCATTCCAAGCGGTGTTCCTGTCGTGTAGCCGTCCTGTACACCGGAGTTGATGACGACCTCGTCAGGTTCGCCCCTAGAGGTCGTAATCATCGATTGCCCCGGCTTTCGGCGGTCAAGCTCTTCTTGTATCAGTTCCTCTGAGAGCGTAACACCTGCCGGACATCCCGAGACCGTACAGCCCATCGCGTCGCCATGAGATTCGCCGAAGGTCGTCACCTGAAAAAGTCTGCCGAACCGGTTCCCATTCATTACCCGGCATTGTCTTCGGCCGCTTATAACAGTTGAGAATTTTGGGATGGTTACGTGGAGGAGACAGTGGCCCCCAACTCAGCAATGACTTCGAAAAAGTCAGGGAACGAGACGTCAACGTGTTCACAGCCTTCGATGGTTGTCTCACCATCAGCAACGAGTCCTGCAATCGCGAGCGACATGATGATTCGGTGGTCGTCGCGACCACTGAGGGTTGCCCCGCTAAGTGTTGAATCCCCGCCGTGAATAGTGAGCGTCTCTTCGGTTTCTTCCACATCCGCACCCATCGCATCCAGTGACTCCGCCATCGCGCTGACGCGGTCGGTTTCCTTGTATCGGACATGCTCACAGTCAGTAATCCGTGTCTTCCCATCCGCAACTGCACCTAAAACAGCGATTGTCGGGAGCAGGTCTGGCGTATCGGCAACGCTGATTTCGATTCCCTGCAGGTCGCTTTGAGAGACGTCGATACGACCAGCCGATTTATCCCACGAAAGGGTTGCGCCCATCTCCGAGAGTATCTCAACAATTGCCTGGTCACCTTGCGCGCTCGGATACACACCAGTAACAGTCAGCGAGTCATCAGCGGCGAGTGCACCCGCAGCGAGAAGATACGAAAGCGATGAGAAATCGCCAGGAACGGTATAGGAATCAGTTGAATACTCCTGGAACCCAGCGACCGAAAAACCACGGTCGGTCTGGCGTGCTGTGACGCCAAAGTCATCAAGCACCTCAATCGTGATATCGACATACGGTGCGGATTTGAGTTCCGTCTGAAGCGTGATATCAATCCCTGCATCAGTTACCGCACCGGCCATCAGGAGAGCGGTAATATACTGTGAGGAAACGTCACCGGGGATTGCGACGCTCCCACCCGCTATTGGGCCACCGATAATGAGCGGCGCTTGTCCGTTTCTGCGTGTGCTCTCTGCATGTCCACCAAGTTGGTCAATCGCTTGCAAGAGCGGTCCCTGTGGCCGAGAGCGTAACGATTCGTCACCGGTCAGCACGGTACGGCCATCGACGAGCGCCGCCGTGGCAGTAACCAGTCGCATGGTTGTCCCGCTGTTGGCACAATCGATAACATCACTCGGGACGGTGGGCGTGCCAGCAAACCCCTCAACAACAAGTTCGTTTTCGCGTTGTTCGACACTGCCACCGAACGCTTCCACGGCGCGCATTGTCGCACGTGTGTCAGCACTGATTAGCGGGCTCTTGATAGTCGCGCCATCGGCATAGCCCGCCGCAAGGATAGCACGGTGGGTGTAGCTCTTCGAGGGCGGAGCCTGTGTCTCCCCCGATACGGTCGATTCGGTCACTGTCCGGTCCATGCTATCCGACTGGGTGTCCCCTCCCTTGATACCGTCGGTTCAGGTCTCAAACCCCGCTAACCGCTGTGAACTTCCCTCTCCCTCCCAGATGACTTCCACAAGTTGGTCCTCCGCTACCCAGACAACGATTGTATCGCTGGTCGAAAACAGTTCATCAGCCCATGCGTGCTCCTGAGCGGTGATGTTCGACACTGTGCCATCAGATTCGGTACCAGTGATGCGAATCTGTTCCGGGTCGATGTTGTCACCGCCCGCATGAGTGATTTCAAGCTGTTTGAGCTCACCGTTGGAGCTGACGTTATCACTGTCGTCACCCCAGCTATCGGTAGCATTGTCGCCCGGATTCCCCGTTTTTTCGAACAGGATACTCGCGGATGGAGCGGGGTCATCGATATCCTCGCCGATGCCCAACACAATTGTCGTAATGACCGCTGCGAGGATGACAGTAATCGCAACCATGAGGATGATACCGACCACGGGGCTTGCCGCACCATCGTCGGTTCGGAGAGATGACATGAAATATCCTCGGTCAACGCCCGGAACACAGCACAACTCGTCGGGGCACTGAATGTGCGGTCATAGTTACGGGGGAGATATAATTGTTTTCTGCTGTGGTATCATAGACGCCTCGCCTCAACTGATACTGCCGGGTGTACCGTTATACCGGTCGACGGAAGCTGTGATAGATTCGTCACCACCCGTCCTGCGTGAGAACTATCAATTGTTCCGTCGACCGGTATAGGAGCCCGCCGGCAAAAGAGAAGTTTATCGGTCGAACGTACTCAGGGTCGATGAGCTTCCGTTACTTTGCCAGATGAGTGTAATTCGGGTGTCCCCATCCTCTACGGCAACGCGGATTGTATCACCGGCTGAGATGGTTCCACCCCAGTCCTCTTCTGCATCAGCGAGCGCACCACCGGAGCCTTCCACACCACTCACCCGAAGGTTGTCTATATCTATATTTGCCCCTCCAGTGTGTCGGAATTCAACGATTGCGGACTCGTTACTCGTATTATTCCAACTGTCTTCCGTGGACGAATTGATTTCACCCGTCGAGAAACTTGCCGATGGCGAGGTATCTGAGAGCTGGTCGCCGAGCCCGAGCACGAATGTGGCTATGACGGCTGCCAGAATGACGGTAATTGCCACCATCAGAATGACGCCGATGACGGGACTGACTCCTCTGTTGTTTGATTGCGTGTTACGTGTCATGAGTATTACCAGAATACGACGGTACTATCCACCATCTGCTGAAAAGGCAAAAGACAGCCCGTCAAGATATTCTACACGTAAGTATAGGTTCTCTATACATATATATTAGTGGGTAAGATAATCTATTTTATATAAATTTACTAATTGGTGGCTACTGGTATTCCCCTCAACTGCTCACAGTTCAGTAGCCAACTGTCTCGCAACTTCACCGCCGAGTTCGGCTTTCGACCCTTCGAACGGTTCGACACTGTCAGAATGCACGAAAACCGTGCTGGTGGTGTCTGCCCCCATTACGCGGGCATCATTTGCAACGACAAACGAGAGCTCTGTCCGGTCCATAATTCGCCGGGCTTCGGAAACAAGTGCCTCAGTGGCCGTTTCCTCGCCGCTGTCGCCGGGTGCCTCCGCCTTGAACCCAACAATCGAGAGTTCAGGATAGGCATCACGGACGGTATCGATGAGCTTCGGTGTGGGTTCGAGCGTTAACGTCAGCTCATCCTGGCCGGAGCGGATTTTCTCGTCGGCCGCATCAATTGTGTAATCGGAGATTGCTGCCGCAGAAACGAGTGCATCGGCGTTCTCTGCGTGGCTTGTTACTGCATCAGTCATCTCGGCTGCTGATTCCACCTGTTCGACAGTTGCCCATTGGTAGTCGGGGCCGTCGTGAACGAGGACGACATCCGCGCCATGCGTATAACAAGCACGAGCCACTGCCCGACCCGTCCGTCCGCTTGCACGGTTCGAGAGCGTTCTGATTGGGTCGATAGACTCCGTGGTTGCGCCGCTAGTGACGATTACTGTCTTGTTCGCGAGTGGGTCGGGGGTTGCTGCCCGAGTAACTTCGGTGATAATTCGCGGCTCTTCGGCAATTTTGGCTTTTCCTTCCTCCACTCGTGGGTCGACGAACCGGACACCCCACGATTCAAGCTTTTCGATTGATTCGAGCACCCCGGGGTGGTCATACATCGGCTCGTGCATCGCGGGAACCGCAACGATTGGGATATCCGAACCAAAGGCCGTCGTCGCTGTCGTCGTTACTGGCGTATCATCTATCGACGCGGCGAGTTTTCCAAGCGTGTTTGCTGTTACGGGAGCCAACAGGAGAACGTCGGCCCAACCATCCGTCCCACAGAGTTCGACGTGTTCGATTGCACCCGTTAGTTCCGTTACGACCGGGTTATCAGTCGCAAACTGGACCGACCATGGGTGGATAATTCCCGTCGCTGCGGGTGTCATCACTGCCCGTACGCTTGCCCCCTGTCTCCGGAGCTCGTGGGCTAATTCGACTGTTTTGACCGCTCCTATCGACCCTGACACACCCAGCGCAACGTTGACGCCCTTCAACATACTCGTAGTGCTGGCCTGCGTGTATATAAAAGTGGCATGGCGAGACGCTACGGGTTTCGCTCCAGAGCCAAGGTTTTTATCAGGGAATCGCATTTGTCCTTCTAGAAACAACGCATGTCTGCAGACGAGACGCCACACGGAGACGATGTCGATACTGATTCCACGGTAGAAGGCGGGTCAGAACGTGACTCGGGGGCAGATGTCAGAGAGCGCATCGAACAGGAGGCCGACCGAGCGAAAGAACAGTTCGACGAGGGGGTGATTGACCTACTCTCGTGGATTCTGGACACGGAAACACGCGCACGCATTTACGTTCACCTCCGTCAGCATCCCGATAGCACGAGCGACGAGGTCGCAGAGGGGACTGGTCTCTATCCAAGCACCGTTCGGGAAGCGCTGGCTGAACTCCATGATGAGGACGTTCTTGACCGGCAAAAACGACAGAACGACGGCGCAGGGAACAACCCGTATGAGTATAGCGCTATCCCACCGAGCGAACTCGTGTCTGAGATGATTGACGACGTGCAGAGTCAACTTAACAAGGTCTTTAATCTCGATAGGGTCCTTGACCGAAGCGCAACCGAAAGTGATGACGAACCAGTACGCATTACGGTCACTGAAGCGGATGAGTCGGTCGCATCGAGTCACAGCGATAACGGTGCTGATGAACAACCGCACGATGCTGACACGGCAACCAATGCTGAAAACGAGAATGCCGGTGATGAGAACGGTGACGACGTAGCAGACGACAGTGTAAACGACTGATAGTGATTACTGCGGTAATTTTCACGCCTTTAATTTCGGTTTTCACCGTTCTCCTCTGAGAGAAACCACAGTCGAAGTAATTAACCGTCGAGCTATCCTGAGGACGGATATGAATGTTGCGCTGGGTGGAACCTTTGACCCTGTTCACGATGGTCACCGGGCGCTGTTCGACCGAGCGTTCGAACTGGGCGACGTAACCATTGGACTGACGAGCGACGAACTCGCACCCCGAACACGACATAAGGACCGGCCGATTCGGCCTTACGGTGTTCGTCGTGACGAACTTGCAGATGAGTTACAAGAATTCGCAAATGAATACAACCGCGAGTACGAAATCCGGAAGCTAACGGAACCTACTGGCATCGCAACGGAACCGCAGTTTGATATCCTCATTGTCTCCCCGGAGACGAAAACCGGCGGCAAGCGAATCAACGAAATCCGTCGGGAAAACGGCCACTCGCTGCTCGAACTGGAAGTTGTCCCACATGTTCTCGCTGAGGATGGTGAGATTATCTCCTCGACCCGGATTGTCCGCGGCGAAATTGATGAGCACGGGAACCTCACGCCCGAGCGTGATGGGTGGAGACAGGAAGCGGATCTTGAATAGCAAACGCGAATCTGGAATACCCGCTATTCGTTTTTCACGTTTTCAAGCCACGCCGTTCGTTTCGCTGTCACCGTCTCATGCAGTTGTTTTCTGCACTCGTGGCTCTGTTCGCCGTTGACCGTGAGACACAGGATGTCCGTCCCCTCGCTTGTGACTGATTGTTCGAATGCCGATTCAAACCGACTGAGCGTGTCGATACGCTCGAACGAACCCCCATAGAGCGAGCCCACTGGCTCGAAATCCAGCCCATGTGGGGTCTGGAACTGCTCGGTGAACGGCGGGTCGAACTCGGCGATTGGCAACATATTGAAGATACCGCCGCCGTCGTTGTCGATAACGACGATTGTCGCGTCAACCCCACACCGTTCCAATGCGAGCAACCCGTTCATATCGTGATAGAATGCAAGGTCGCCGGTGATGAGTACGAGCGGGTCGTCGGTCACGCTCCCTGCACCCAGCCCAGTGGACGTAATACCGTCAATTCCGCTGACACCGCGGTTTCCGAGCATTGTAACGGCCGCTGTATCCGGTCGCCCAAAGCGGTCCGCATCGCGTACGGGCATGCTGTTGGAAACGAACACGGTCGCCGGGTCAGGCGCGTGGGAACACACCGTGTTTACAATTGCTCCCTCGAACCACGTCCCGGTCGTTTCGGTTTCGACCGTCTTCCAGTAGGATTCCTCCAGCCGAGTGAATAACTCACTGTAGGTTAACCTGTCTCGGTTACCGCTCTGGTCTCTCTGAAGCTTTTCGGAGACCTTCTTTGCAAAGGCTGTCGGCTCTGAAACGACAAGGTCGCTCGCGGTAAACTCCGCTTCGCGCCATCCGCCTGCAGGGTCAACGACAACCTGCTGTGTCTCGACAGCGGCGAGATACTTGCGGAGCACTTTCGACGTTGGTGAGGCACCGAACCGAATCACAAGCTCCGGGTCAGGGAGGGCAGGGTCAGTGGCTGCGCCATCGAGATATGAGTCGTAGCCGCCACAGATTGGGAGGTCCGCCACGTGTGGTCCAAACCGATGTCCGGAAAGTGGGTCTGCAAGTACCGGAAAGCCAGTGGTTTCCGCCAGGGCAGACAGCCCCTCCACTGTCAGCGGCGTGCTATCGGCTGGTCCAGAGATAATGAGTCCTTGGTCTGCTTTCTCGATAGCCGTTGCGTACCGCTTGACGGCCCCTTCGTCTGGAACGAGCAGCCCTTGGCTCACGGATACGAACGGTCCGTCGCGTCCCTTTGCTCCCAGCGGCTCGTCGCTTTCGAACTGTTCGGGAATGTCTCCTGGAACTGGTGTTGGTTCCAGTGGTTTTCGAAAGGGGACGTTCAGATGGACCGGACCGGCTGGAACGCCAGTCGCATGGGTAATAGCGCGCGCGGCTGTCGTCCGGAGCGAGCGGAGTTTTCTCCCATCGGCTTCGGGGTCAGCAAGCGACCGATACCACCGCACAGCGTCGCCGTAGAGTTTCGTCTGGTCGGTTGTCTGATTCGCTCCGCTATCAAGCAGTTCTCGCGGTCGGTCCGCAGTCAGCACGACCATCGGAACGCGACTCTCACTTGCTTCGAGCACAGCCGGATGAAAGTTTGTAGCGGCAGTCCCGGAGGTACAGACGAGGGCTGTCGGCGTCCCTGTTCGCCGCGCTTGCCCGAGTGCGAAGAAGGCGCCGGAACGCTCATCGAGGTGAGAGAACGTCTCAATTTCCGGGTGGTTGGCAAACGCAAGCGTCAGTGGCGTCGACCGACTCCCCGGTGAGATGCAGGCCGCACCAATTCCGTTTTTTACAAGCTCATCTACGAGCACGGTCGCCCACAAGGTGTTTCGGTTTGGTGCAGTCATTCGAGTTCGTTGAGCACCGGCCGATATTTTAATTGTAGCTCTTCGTACTCGCGGTCAGGGTCGCTATCTGCGACGATTCCCGCACCGGCAAAGAGCGTTACCTTCCGGTCTGTGGCGATTCCTGACCGGATTGCGACGGCAAACTCGCCGTCTCCTTCGGCATCAAACCAGCCAACTGGGGCCGCATACCAGCCACGTTCGAAGGCTTCAGCTTCGCGAATTGTAGCCAGTGCTTCGGCTGGGGGAAGACCACCCACGGCAGGAGTTGGATGCAACGCCTCGACGAGCGAGAGGATATGTTCTTCGTGTGTCAGCGTCGCCGTAATCGGTGTGTGGATGTGCTGGACGTTCGCCAACCGGCGAATAGAGCGCTCGCCACAGTGAACATCCGTCGTCAGTGATGACAGTTGTTCCCGGACCGCGTCAACGACCAGTTGGTGCTCGTGGGCGTTTTTCTCGCTGTCAAGTAACTCCTGTGCGAGCCGGTCATCCACCTCCTGTGTCTCGCCACGTCCAATCGACCCGGCGAGCGCTTCTGTTTCAACCTGTGTGCCGGTTCGCTTCACCAGTCGTTCCGGCGTTGCGCCGAAAAACGCGCCGCCGGTCTCTGGCTCGAACAGAAACCGATAACAGTCCGGATACTCCTGCCCGAGGCGATAGAGGATATCCGTCACCTGTGCTTGGTTGGCGAGCGAGGCCGTAACTGACTGTGCGAGCACAACCTTTCGCAGGTCTCCGTTTGTGATGCGCTCGGTTGCCGCTTCAACCTGTGCCCGCCAGCGGTCACGCTCCGGGTTTGCTGTCAACATCTGCACGCCAGGTCGTGTCCCGGCTGCAAGTTCGGGAAGCGCAGCGAGTCGGTCACGCCATGCCTTCAGTCTGCCCTGTACGGTCAACTCGGCGTTCGGACCGACCGCAGCCGCAGTCAACCACGCCGTCTCATCGGCAATGACGAGCTGTATGGCCGGAAGAACGAATTCTGCCCCTGGATATCCTGTCCAGGTTTCGCTAATTTCTGGGTCGTGTGTATCAGTAAATGCAAAGCCGCCGAACAGCCGCGGTCGTGCCTCGTGAGATATCGTCGCCGTTCCCGAAAGGTCGGCGAACAGGTCGTCAGCACGCTTTTGCAGCTCTGTAAATCGGTCACTGCCGTTCGCAGTCAGCGTTGTGGCCGACCCGCCGGCAATCACCGTGACGGGGATGGTGGACTCTCCGTGGTGTTGTGTCTCGACCCACGCGGTTCGTGGACGCTTGAATGACTGCAAGACAGCACGGATGGCTGGCGGTTCGACTTGACAGGC
>Ga0207421_10007016_pt1 | contig 12123 bp, 12 predicted proteins | sample SodLakKL_010_SED_4_FD_187542 | JGI IMG/M metagenome (GOLD analysis project Ga0207421, IMG submission 187542) | Alkaline sediment microbial communities from Lake Tanatar, Kulunda Steppe, Russia - 8KL_010_SED (SPAdes) (version 2) | ecosystem: Environmental > Aquatic > Non-marine Saline and... | reverse complement strand
TATATTAGTTTTCTTTTTCATTTAGTTACTCACCCTTTTAGAGGTGCTTAAATAATAAACAAATGAAGTGAAAATAACAAATGCTCCAAAAAGCAACCAACTATAATCATAATTTCCTTTTAAATCGGCTAGCAGTCCAAAAATTGGAGGCGCTATGACAATCCCAATGCGATTAAAAAGCAAGCCAAAACCGAGCGCTGCCCCGGCTCGTTCCAATCCAGCAAACTCAGCTATCGCTACATAGTAAAGTCCACCCCAACCGAAAATGGAGAACCCTAAGAAAAATGAAAAGACATATACTGCAACGAGACTTAATTGGAAGCTGTTAAAAAATAGACCGGGGATTAAAAACATAAACCCAGATATCAACCCTAGCAGAGAAATAGCCTTTTCCCTGTTACCTTGTAAAAATCGGTCGGAAAACCATCCCCAAAGTGGTCGACCGATTATACCTCCGATCTGAAAAATTCCAAGCCCTAAGCCTGCAGCTGCCCGACTCAAATACAAATCTTCCGAAAGAAAAACCGCAAAATGAGAAAGAACAGCCCCCACGCTTGAACCCGCTAATATTGCACCTATGATACACGTAAAAAGAAACTGCTTATTTGCAAGAAAAAATTGCAAGTTTTCTTTAATGGAAAACGCCTCTTTCCTTTGGCTTCCTTTGTTAACTTCCATTTCGCTATTCTCAGAGCTTTCGCGGTAAAGCTTGTATACTAAAAGCCCTATCAATAAAATAAAGATGCCGGCAAATTGAACTGATGTTCTCCAACCAAAACTCTCGCCCAGAAGTGGCAGCAGACTTGCCCCTGCAAGTCCCCCGATACCTAAACCAGACTGCGTCATTCCAATAGAAACAGCATGTTTGTTAGGTGGTGTATTGATCATTATCCCTTTATTAATGGAAGGGTTGATAATGCTTTGCCCCATTCCGGCAATAGGTGCCAATAAAAGAAGAATTATGTACGAAGGAGATAAACCAAACAACAGATTCATAGAGCCCAGGCAGATGACCCCAAACATAATTCCTATTTTGGGTCCTACCTTATCAACAATGTTGCCGGTAAAAACAGCAAGTACTGCGGAGCTAAGAAAAAAGAAGGTAGAATAGTAACCAACTTGAGTTCTTGTTAAGGCAAACTCTTCACGAACAAAAGGGAGCAGAGCTAGAAAGCCGTTGTGGCTAAGCGACGCTGCAATGTATGGTAGGGAAAAGATAAAAAGCATCCTTAGATAGTCCGACTGTGTTGCTTGTGTTAAATGTTTAATAATGCAAACCTCCCCAAAGCTTAAATAGATAACATTTACCAAACAGATAGAGGTTTTCGTTAATGACGGATCGGTCCATTCCTGGAATATAATGTTAAGATAGATCCTGCTGTTAAAACCGGCTTTCGACAGTAAATAGGCAAATAAGCGCTATTTGAAAAAGAAGAATTCTTATATTTCGGGCATTTTCAGCCCTTGTGTTCTTTGAAAATACAAAACCCTGTGGTTACACGAATATGGTATAAAATATTCACTAAACTTTAGTTTATACTCTATAATGTAGTTATGTTTATAAGAACAACTTCTCGTAATAATAAAGATGGTTCACAAGCATGTTATATCCAACTCGCCCACAATTACCGTGATAAAAAATCTGACCAGTCCCGAACTAAAGTCCTCTACAACTTGTGGGTGTGAAGAATATGTCGATAAAGATACTTTAAAAAGGCTGGTTAATAGCATCAACCGTTACCTGGGGCCGGAAGAAGCTCTGGACGGTGAAGCACGCAAAAGATACGTTATGGTCCGCAATCCTAAGCAAGCCGCAAAGGACAAAGAGCACCGCGAAAAAGTGCTTGATGACTTGAAATAAGAATTGAAAGCAAGCAGAGCTTCAGAAACTGGCAATCACAACAAAGCCGGATGCCGGTTACTATCTCATCCCACTTACGGGCGCTATTTAAAAACTCTGAAAAGTGGAGCGGTAAAAATTGACCCGGTCAAGATGAAAGCAGAAAAAAAGCTCGACGGCAAATATCTGCTTCGCATTTCTGATGACACGATTAGAGCTGAAGATGTGGCCCTGGGTTCCAAACAGCTGATTGATGTAGAGGCTGCCTTCAAAGCCTTAAAAAGCACTCTTGACCTGAGACCTGTATATCACCGTTTGGAAGACCGGATCAGAGCTCATGTATTGTTGTGCTGGCTGGCCTTGCTTCTGGTCAGGATTACCGAGCATGAAACCGGTGATACTTGGTCTAAGATCAAACAGCAGTTGCAGCAGATTCATTTGGGCCGGCTTGAAGGAAAAAAGGGTTTTGTTTTTCAAAGAGCGGAGCTTACAAACAAGCAAATAAGTTATTTCAAAGCCTTGAAACTGAAGCAACCACCGCGTTTTTTCGAGGTTTATACCGGTTAGTACTGATACTTAACCGCATAGTTACACGACTACTTTTTATGGTCGGCTGCTAAGGCCCATGTATTATGGCTTTTTAGCCTTTTTTATTACTACGCACTGTCGAACGGCGGATAAACAACATGTGCGGAAGCAACTCTTCGCAGATCGGGAACTGTCCCTATATTCATTACAGCATCATCAAATTTCATTAACAAAACCCCCTATTATGCGATGTATTGTTCTTTCGAATATATAGTTTATTCATATTTTGCAATTTCTATTCGCTCTTTAATCGCAAAGCCCTTTTAACTGTTTAATATTACAGCATTTTTATAATATTTGTATCTGCTTAGGCGATGCCTAAGCAGATACTTTTTTTTAATCAAGATTTTGTAGTGTTATGAATAATCTACTTGCGGTCAAACCAATGAAATAATTCAAGTTAACGCCCAGACTGGGCGCACAATAATAAAACGTGGAGATTTAGCTCCACGTTACACTTCAAGTGGTGTCGGGAGGGGGACTTGAACCCCCATGGTATAAACCACACGGCCCTCAACCGTGCGCGTCTGCCAATTCCGCCACCCCGACATATTAAACTTTTCCGTTCCTATAAGATTATAAGGTTTTATGACGATATCGTCAAGGACTAGAAGCATATAAAGAACTTTAAAATTAAAGGGTTTTAGATGTCGAAATAGAAATATATGAGGCGACCTTAAATAGGCTAAGGGGATGCGACAGCTTATTAGCTGCCGGTGGAGCTGCTACCGGTCAGCTTCTGCCAGGAGGGTATAGAATGAAAAAAAATCCGGATCGAAAACATTTAATGACCATTCCGGAGAAGATAACCACAACCGAAACCCTATATCTCACCGGGAATGAATATCTTTCAATGCCCCATATTGAGCCATCAGGCGGAATAAAATCATTAAATATCCTCCGCCTTGATCAGCGGGGCTTACTTGAATTTTGCGGAAGCAAAAATAAGCCGCTTCTAGAACCACTGCTTAAAATCGATGATCAGGTTTTAGATCTGGCAAAACCCGATCATCCGGGATGCCCGGACAATCCTGAAAGGCGCATGAAATGGCACTATCAACAGGATTGGCTGCCTTCTTTCACCGTGGAAGATCAAGGCAGCTGGACCCTGGAAGGTGAAATTATTGCCCCGCCGGGGTTTAAAGGGTTTTGTTATCGGCTGGCCCTGCAAAATAACAGCAATAATATTCTAAGCTTTCAGCTGGGATGGCAGGGCTGCTGGGAAAGTTTTAACTACATTATTTTCAACCGGAGGCCGATTGATGGTAAACATAGTCTCTTTTTTGATCAGTGGACCGGGAGCCTGATCCTGGAAGCTTCCGCAGGATTGCCTCTCGCTGCGCTGGCCCTGGCTGCAGAACCTTTTATGGAATGGCATTATGACTCCTCTGCTAAAATTTTTTCTGCTGAGCATAAAATAGATCTAAAACCCGGTGAACATTATGAAATTTGCCTCTATGGAGCAGTCAACCTGGAATCTGATGGAGCAGGGACTAGCAATATTGACCTGCGGCGCCTTGGTTATGACTATCTTAAGAATTCTTCTGTGCAGTGGCTGGAGAGCAGGCGCATCATAAACGGGGAACATGCTGATTTGAACGGCCTTCTGAACCGGAATCTTTTTTTCTGCTATTTCTTTGCCGTGGCCAGGTCCCTGGACAGTGAGGAATTGGTCCCGGTTACTTCACGAAGCCCGCGCTACTATGTCAGTTCCGCTTTCTGGAGCCGCGATACCCTGCTGTGGAGCTTTCCGGCGATCCTGATAGTTGATCAGGTTACAGCACGGGAACTGCTGCTGGCAGTTTTTAGCCGTCATATTAAAAATGCCGGCGATCATGCTCATTACATTAACGGCTCCGTCCTGTACCCCGGTTTTGAATTAGACCAGTTAGCAGCATATTTCCTGGCCCTGGAGCATTACATTAAAAAGAGTGGAGATGAATCAATTTACAACGATACAGTAATCCGGGAAGGGTTAAACACCCTGGTTGGAAAAGTGTTTGATCATTTTGATCCGCAAGCAGGCCTATACAGCACTTTCCTCAGTCCTTCCGACGATCCGGTTAGCTTTCCGTTTCTGACCTACAATAATGTATTACTGCAGCGTTCATTTTCTTTCCTGGCCAAATTACAGGCAGAGGAAAGATTGGAACATAAAAGTGACTTTGCAATCCTGGCCAGGGAACTTCAGCAGGCAATATTTGATCACTGTATGGTCAAAGGACCGGTCGGAACAATGTTTGCCTGGGCAGTTGACGGTAAAGGAAGGTTCTCTCTTTATGATAATCCTCCGGGCAGCCTGCAGCTTCTTGCTTATTACGGGTTTTGTTCAACCGATGATACAATATTTAACAATACTGTTCGCTGGATTCGTTCTTCAAACAATAAGTTTTTTTACCAGGGCAGTAATTTTGAAGAAGCCGGTTCACTGCATGCTGAAAATCCATGGCCCCTGGGCGCCTGCAACGATTTACTGGCCTGCAGCGTCAGCGCTTTTGATTTTTTAAGAAAGGCGGAAATGGACTGCGGCTTTTTCTGTGAAAGCATCGATCAGGAAACAGGGCGGGTTTCAACAGGGGCAGCCTTCGCTTCTGCAGCAGGCTTTCTGGCTTATGCAATTACCTACCGGAGGTCAAAGTCAGAAAACGATTGCAAAGCAGATGAACAGAATTCAGAACTCATGAACCGGACATCAGAATAGATTATAAATCACTGGACACTGCTAAATCTGGAGATGATCTAGTTGAGTGGAATCAAACAGCTTCCGTGGTGGGGTAAAATCATTTACGGAACCGGTTCAGGTGGTTTTAGTTTAATTGACCGGGTGATGATTACCTGGCTTTTTTACTATTACATCACCAGCCCCTTAGAAGGGATCGAGGCCTTGATGCCACCTTTTACCTTCGGGATTATTATGTTCCTGGGGCGCGCTATTGATGCATTGGCTGACCCGGTCATTGCCCGCTGGTCAGACAACCACAGAGGCCGCCTGGGACGAAGGATGCCCTTTCTTCTTTTCAGCGGAATTGCCTATACTGCAGTGTTTATTCTCCTATTCTATCCGCCGGTAGCCGAGACATCTGCCCTGAACAGTGTTTATCTTGCTCTCTTGCTGGGCATGTACTTTTCTCTTTTCACTGCTTACGTCTGTCCTTACCTGGCTTTGCTGCCTGAATTAGCCCGGACTACTAAAGACCGGGTTGATCTGGCTACATTCAGGGCTGTTTTTATGCTGCTTGGAGTCGGCGCTGCCCTGATTGGGTCCGGCATATTAATCGGGATCCTCGGCTTTCACGGAATGGTCTGGGCGATGGCCGCTATTGGATTTATCCTCCTCTACCTGCCATTGCTAATCAGGGAAAGAGATTATGCAGAGGCAAAACCTGCATCCCTTGGCCTTGTTGATGCAATCAAAACTACTTTTAAGAATAAGGCTTTTGTAATCTACCTGGTCGGCAATGTCACTTTTTGGCTCGGCTTTAATATTATCACCCTCAATCTCCCCCTATATGTGACGGTCCTGCTCAGAGGTACCGAAGGCGAAACCTCTATCTATTTCGGCCTGGCCTTTGTGATTGCGCTGATCTTTTTCCCTGTAGTAAATATATTGTCTAAACGGATTGGCTTAAAAGCGGTCATGATGTTTGCCCTGGTCACCTTTATGGTTTTGCTGCCCCTCTTCTTTTACCTCGGCCAACCTGTGCTTGGGATGAACCCGCCGGTATTCGGCTATATTTTGATGGGCTTGGCCGGGCTACCGCTGGCAGTCATCTTTATTGTTCCTGATGCTATTGTGGCCGTTGTTTCCGATCTGGAAGTAAAACTATCAGGCCAGCACCGCGAAGCAATGTATTTCGGAGCGCAGGGCTTCATCCTTAAACTGGCCATGGGCCTTTCAACTATCATTACAGGAGCGCTGGTGGAACTCTTTGGCAGCACAATTGATCAGCCGCTCGGGATCCAGTTAACCGGTCCGGTTTCAGCGCTTTTTATCCTGGCCGGAGTTATAGTATTCGCCCGTTACCCCGAAAAAGAGGTTCAGGAGTCCCAGCGGGAAATAGCCTCAGAAAAGGAATAATAAACTGGTGAGGTGAGAGAAATGTCTGAAAACCCTGCTTTAGAAAGAGCCCGCAAGTATTTGGAAAAATATGACCTGGAGCTGGTCCCGGCCGAGCACAAAAAAACAACTAAAACCTCGGCTGAAGCAGCGGAGGCGCTGAATGTTGAACTGGGACAAATTGCTAAGTCAATTCTATTCCGCTGCGGAGATCAATATGGTTTATTTGTCGCTGCCGGGGATGTTAAAATTTGGGATAAAAAAGTGAAAGCTCTGCTCGGCGGAGGAAAAGTAAAGATGGCTAAGCCTGAAGAAGTTGAAAAGGTGACCGGTTACAAGGTCGGCGGGGTGTGTCCTTTTGATATCGACGAAAGGGTCCCTATTTTCCTTGATCAATCGATGCAGCGCTTCGATATGGTCTATACTTCCGCAGGAACCCCCTATTCCCTGCTGCCGATATCCTTTGATCAACTGAAGGAAGTAACCGGCGGTGTTATAGTAGACATTGAGAAGGATCCGCACTAAAAAAAGAACAAAAAACCCTTTTCGATTATGGTTAGGCTGCAGTTAATAAGAGAACCGAAAATTCGGTTTCCAGGGTATACCGGCAGATCTTCGAAAATACCGTTATCATGGGATCCACCATGCTAATGATCCTTACCTTCATATATTTCCGGAAAGTAACGCTTATATAACTGCTGATTGCTGTCCCGCCAGGGATGGTTACTGCGCAGTTGATCCAGTGCTTCGAGGTTAAGGATAGCTAAGGCAATCGCCTCCCGGTCAAAAGGTTCGACTTCGGCTAAAACCCCGTTTTGGCCAGGAGTGATTTCAAGAGGAGCAAAAATACCGGCCCGGCCGGTAAAGGTAAATCCTGCAACACTGCCAACCAGTGCACTCTTAATACCATATACCTGGCTTTCCTGCACCCGCGGCCAGATGCCGCGTAAGGCAAGCCAGTAATTATATTCCTCAAGATTGGCGATCGGAAGGAGCACTATTTCAGCTCCGCTCTTCTCCAGGATCCGGAATGTCTCATAATAAGTGGCATCCATACAAACCGGCATGGCCAGGCAGCCCAGTGGTGTTTCATAAACATTAAAAGAAGCGGCTTTTTTTAGATTCCACTCTGCTTCCATGGGCAGAAGATGAACTTTGTCCTGACTGCCGATTAAATCGCCGGACGGCCCGTAAAGAAGGGCCCGGTTAACGATCTCTCCCTTCTCTTCCAGGGCATAGCTCCCGGCCATTATATGCAAACCGTAAGCAGAAGCAAACTGAGAAAATATAGTATGAACCAGCGGTTTGACTGCCGGACTTATATAGCGGAACAGGTCAGCCAGGCTGAGATCGTCACCTTTGCCCTGAACGGATGCTCCTCCCTTTCCTTCTTTTCCTGCCTTTGCTTCTTTCTCCCTTAAGTCTTCTTTCTCCATTTTCTCTATGCCGGGCAGCATTCCGAAAAGAGCGAGGTTATTATATTCGGGAAAGACGATCAGCTGTGCACCCTGATCCGCTGCCTCTCTGACCAGGCGATGCATTTCATCGGCATACTGCAGCGGGTTTTTAAAAAGTTTAAGTTCAATCTGCAGAGCAGCAACCTTAATCTGACGCCGGTCTGCCGGTTCAGGCTGCCTGGAACGGGGAAGGACGGAGCGAAGATGCTTAGTTACCCGGGAGGGACGGCAGGACCATATCATATAGCGCTGAAATAGTTTTTCTTTCCAACCCTTTAAGGACAATCAATCAACTCCTCTGCAGTAAGAATCATTGGACTACCTATTTCTACTACCCTGTAAGGCAGAGTAGGCATGCGGGCTTAGCATGCGGAGCAAAGGGTAGTTCTTTTTTAGGGATTGACGGGCTGGTTCGTCGAGTTCAGCAGTAACAATAGAACTTTCAGGGTAACCGCGGGCGATGTAGCCACTCTGACCGGGGGTTATTTCACAGGGTCCAATAACTGCAGGAGATGCGCCAAGGATCTTTCCGGCGATAATAGCGCTGAGCTGTGCTTCGACAGCCCAGCACTGGTTCTGCTGAACCTGGGCCCACATCCCTGCTGCCTGGGGCCAGCAGTTTAAACCGCTTTTGAGGGCACCGCTGTGCAGCAAAAGGTCTGCTCCACATAGAGAGAAGATGCGGCCTACCTCCGGATGCCGGGCATCATTGCCAACAACCAGACCAACCTGCAGGTCTCCTGCAGTAAAGGTATTCAGTTCTTCACCCCTGCTGAAACCGAGTTCCCGCTCGTCATGGGTCAGGTGAGTTTGCCTTTGGCGGCCGCATATTTTCCCGTCCGGATTAAAACAGTAAGCGGTTTGATAGAAACAATCTGCAGGACTGCCATCGTTTTTTCCGATCGGCTTTTCCACAGTGGTGCCGCAAACCAGATATATGCCGAATTCAGCTGCCAGGGAGCTATGCAGGTTTAAAAACAGGTTATGCCAGTCCTCGTTTTGGACCAAATATCCGCGCATAACACTATCAAAATCGTTATAATGAGTGATAGCACCGGTTTCCAGGCCGAGAAGTAAAGCACTGTAAGCCGGTAAAACAACAAGATCAATACCACTGCCTTTTAACAAATAATCAAGGCCTGATTGATATTGATCTATACTTTTTAATTTAATTCCAGCCAGCGTAAGAGCAGCAACTCTCATAAAAAAGCCTCCAAAATATCCGGAACTTTATTTAATCAATTTGACCAGAGCTTCTGTCATATCACTGGTTCCAACAGCACCACCAAGATCGGGGGTAACATTTTTACCTTCCTTAATTAAGGCGGCCAGGGCACTTTCAATGCGCCGGGCGGCTTCATTTTCACCGAGGTAGCCAAGCATTAATACTGCAGCCATGATCATCGCTGACGGGTTAGCCCGGTTCTGACCGGCATATTTGGGAGCACTGCCGTGGACCGGTTCAAACAGGGCGGCATGATCGCCAATATTAGCACCCGGGACCAGGCCAAGGCCTCCGACCAATCCGGCACAGAGATCGGACAAGATATCACCATAAAGGTTAGGCATAACCATAACATCATAATCCCATGGTTTTTGAACCAGCTGCATGGCCATGTTATCAACGATACGATCTTCAAACTCAATCTGGGGGTACTGTTCAGCTACATTGCGCGCTGCCTCTAAAAAAAGGCCATCCGATAATTTAAGGATATTTGCTTTATGCACAGCAGTTACCTTTTTCCGGCCGGCATCAATAGCATATTTAAAAGCAAAGTGCACGATACGCTCTGAGGCTTTGCGGGTAATAATTTTAATACTTTCTGCTGCATCTTCACCGACCATATGCTCAACACCGGAATAGAGATCTTCTGTGTTTTCCCGGACCACAATCAGGTCAATACCCTCATATCGTGAGATGATCCCGGGGAAGGTTTTAGAGGGACGCAGGTTCACATATAAATCGAGTTCCATACGCAGAGCGACGCTAATGCTGCGGTAACCGGAGCCGACCAGGGTGGTCAGCGGAGCCTTCAGACCGACTCCTGTTTTTTTGAGTGAGGCAACAACATCTTCAGGTAATGGTGTGCCAAATTTTTCAAGCGCCCCTTCACCGGCCCTTACTTCCTCCCACTTTATTTTAACCCCGGATGCTTCAACTACCTCTAATGTAGCTGCTGTAATTTCCGGGCCTATGCCATCTCCATTAATTAGGGTTACTGTGTGCATAAATATCCTCCTTCATGTTCATTATTTAGCGTTTAAAAGATTCCCAGAACCGATCCACCTGGCACGCAGTCTCAGCCAGCATACCCCTGTTATCAATTATAACATCAGCATCCTTTTTTTTATCCTCCAAGGGCTTTTGAGCTTTCAGACGGGTTTCCGCCTCTACCCGGCTGATCCCGTCTCTTTGCTGCAGACGCATGATTTGAGTTTCCCGAGGCACATAAACCAGGATGATCATATCAACCATCTTTTGCATGCCGGCTTCCACTAAGAGGGGAATATCGTAAACAAGCACTGCTTCGGGATCTTTTTCTTTAATCTCCTCCGACAGCTTGATAAAGCGTTCTCCAACCCAGGGATGGACTATTTTATTAAGTTGTTCAAGTTTCTGCTTGTCATTAAAAACCAGGTTACCAAGGGTGGCCCGATCTATACTTCGGTCGGGCAGCAGGATTGATTGACCCAGCCAATTAACAATTTCCTGCCATGCCGGTTGACCGGGCTCAACGGCTTCCCGGGCCAGTTGATCCGCATCAAGCAGGTAAGCGCCTTTTTCCTGAAGCATTTTTGCAACGGTGCTTTTGCCTGAAGCGATCCCGCCGGTTAAACCGATAATGCGCATTGCTTCAATCACACCCCTCTTCTCCAGTTTGCTCAGCCTGGCAGCGGGGACAGTAATAGGTGCCCCGTCCGGCAGCTGTTATTTTTTCGATAGCGGCACCACAGCTGCAGGGCTCATCTTTACGTCCGTAAACGGCAAGCCTGGACTGAAAATCACCGAGCGCGCCGCTCGAGTTGCGATAATCGCGAAAAGTTGTCCCTCCATGTTCAATTCCATCAGCTAATACGTCCTGAATAGACCGGTATAGTTGTTCGGCATCTGCAGGGCTCAGGGTTTCAGCCTGCCGGCGGGGATGGATTCCACAACGAAACAGGCACTCGTCGGTATAGATATTGCCCATCCCGGCCGCAAAACCCTGGTCAAGCAGCAGAGCTTTAAGCTGGCTGCGTTTTCTTTTTTGCAGTAACTCTATAAATTCTTCACAGCACAAATCGTTTAATAGGTCGGGACCGACATTTTTCAAAACTATCGTCTGCAGTTGTTCCTCATTTTCGACCAGCCAAACCCGGCCAAATCGGCGCATGTCAGAAAAATGCAGCACGGAACCGTCGGTAAAAGGCATGGCCAGACGCAGGAAACGTTGGTCTGCCGGAATAGTTTCATTTGTTTTTGCTGATTCTTCTGCCGCTGCTTCATGATTGACACTCTCTTCTTTGTAAAGGAGGCTGCCGGTCATGCGCAGGTGGATTGCCAGGATCCCGTCATTAAGATCTATCAATAAATACTTACCTTTACGCCTGGCATTTTTAGCGGTGCGTCCGGGCAAAGAGGTGGTAAATTCGTCAGGCGAAGGGTAATCAACAGTGGAAGGCATATACAAAACAGGGACATCAAAAGTTTTGTTTTTGATCAATGGCTCTATTTCACGGCGAATTACTTCCACTTCGGGCAATTCAGGCATTAGTAACCCCTTTTCTTATAGCTGCTTCAGCTCTTCCCAGCTGTAACCCCATTTCAGGTCAACCTGCAAAGGCACGCTTAAATTAAAAGCCTGTTCCATTTCACGCTGGACCATCGGGGCAAAGAAGTTTAGTTCGGATTCCTCAATTTCAAAGAGTAGTTCGTCGTGAATCTGCAGCAGCATTGTTGCGTTAAAACCACCTTCTGCAATAATATCATCGATTCTCAACATGGCCAGTTTTATTATATCAGCTGCAGAACCCTGGATCGGAGTGTTTAAAGCCATCCGCTCTGCAAAACTGCGGGTATTATGGTTAGAGGAGTAAATCTCAGGTAAATAGCGCCGCCGCTTTAACATAGTGGTTACATATCCTTGTTCACGGGCCTGGCCGATTATTTTATCCATATATTCTTTTACTCCCCGGTAACG
>Ga0207421_10007015_pt1 | contig 12123 bp, 12 predicted proteins | sample SodLakKL_010_SED_4_FD_187542 | JGI IMG/M metagenome (GOLD analysis project Ga0207421, IMG submission 187542) | Alkaline sediment microbial communities from Lake Tanatar, Kulunda Steppe, Russia - 8KL_010_SED (SPAdes) (version 2) | ecosystem: Environmental > Aquatic > Non-marine Saline and... | reverse complement strand
GAGGAGAAAATTACTCGTTGTTTTTTTTAAACGGGTGAAAAAACCTTATTGCATTAAGTATAGCGGGAGAAGGTTTGTCGTCGCTTTTTGTTTAGGAAGGGTTGTTTATTGTATACTGTAGGCAAGAAAGAAAAAAAGGGTAAAAAGATGCCCATAAATTTATCATTGAAGGTAAAAAAGCGCCTGTAATATTTATTATTGAAGGTAAAATTTGGCGCTTGCCCAAAGGAGGGGCGATAAAAATTATTAACGGTGAATTTGATGGCCCGGATGAACAACAGGCGGAAGAATTAAACCGTAAATTCGCTTATATAGAAGATAGTTTGGAAGAGGACGAGCCTCCGAAGCGCCGCTTTTTATTGCTCAAAATATTAGCCTTCATAGTGGCGTTCCTGTTTTTATTTTCCATGCTTGCCCGTCATCTGCAGGTTTTAACGTGGCCCGCTTTCGATTTTTTGCGGGAATCTGCCCAATTGCTTGATGACTCGCGAGTGCAGGATTTGCGGGAGGCAGTGGTGGAAATTAATGTTACCGGCGGAGATGGCATTTTACCTGCCGGACAAAGAGGCAGCGGCTTTAATATTCACCCCGACGGCCTGGTGGTAACCAACCGCCATGTGGTAGATGTAGATGGAGGGGTCGAAGTTAGTTTCCGCCGCTGGGGCGTTCATCGCAGTGTGGAAAGGGTTATCTCGCAGGAAGCGGACCTTGCCCTGGTTAAGCTGGATGGAAAAGATCTGCCGGTGGTGGAAACTTCAGAAAGCGGCCTTCCCTCTGTGGGCGAACGAGTAATGGTCATAGGTAATCCCATGGGGTATACCGGGGTAGCCGTGGAGGGTGCGGTAAGTGACTACCGGCAGAGCGGGAACATAACTGTCATGGAAATAGAAGCTCACATCCACCCCGGCAGCAGCGGCAGCCCCGTCTTTAACGAAGAAGGCCGGGTAGTGGGAGTAATATTCGCTACAGTTAAGGATGAGGAAAAAGATAAAGTAATCAAAGGCCTGGCAGTCCCCCTCTTCTACCTGGAAGCTCTCCTCGAAAAAACCGTGTGACAGTGGGGACGGAGCAATTTTGTCACACATGTGCAGTAAGGGACGGTTCCTTTTGACACCTTTTGCATTAGGGGACGGTTCCTTTTGGCACACTCTCACCGATTTTTTGGGGGGGGTGCAAAAGGGGACGGTTCCTTTTGGCACCTTTTACCATAAAATGGTTTTTGGGGTTAATTATCACACAGACTCCCGTCCCCTTGCTACATGTCCCGGGATTTACCGGGAGCGCAAGAATTCAACTATTTCCCGGCTATCGGGGGGGCATCCCGGCAGGTTGTAGGTGCAATATTGGGTGCAGCTGCCTATTCCCCACCCGTCATTAGGGGTATTCTTAAACCCCCTGCCTACAAAAATGCTCGCCTTCAATTTCTTCAGTTCTCCTGACTCTTCCAGCCTTCGCAGAGCGTGAACTAAACTTCCGTAGCAGGGAGAACACGCCTCGCTTTCTTCAATCCATTGAGCCAGATAAGCGGCCTTGTCGCCGGCCTTAATACTCACTGCCGGCATTTTATCTTTATCCAACTCCTCCAGAGGTATGCCCCCGTGGAAAAGCTCGCCCACCCCTAAATCATGGGCCATTTTAATATAGGGGATATCTTCTACTCGGTAGCCGATAAGGTTTGCAGCGTAAGAATCAATCAAAACAGGGTCTCTGCCGGCCAGTATTCTTCCCATTTCCACGGGATCCCCGCCCCCTTCATGGGTCAAGTCGCCCATAATGCCGTCCACGATTATCAGGTAGTTCTTTAGAATCCGGTTCAAATAAGCTATGGGCTCGTGCAAACCCAGGGAATGAAACCTTCTCTTTTCTTTATCGGGTATGCACCCTTTCAGGTTTTTCAGGGCGCAGGTCAGCTTGGTTTGGCAGTGGGCTTTAAGAACGGGCACGTTCACCAGGCAATCCAAAGCAAGGGCTTTTTCGGAAACATTAAGGGAAAGTTTCCGGTGGCACTTTATCTTTTTAGCCGGATCATTTTGCAAATTTATCAGGGGCACATCAAAGGCGGTGGATATTTCTTCATAACCGCACGCCCGGAAAGCTTCTTCAGTTCTACTTCCGGTCCATGAACCCTCCAAAATAACGATATTATAATGCCCGCGTTCGTTTAAATGCTCAATTATGGCCCGGATGATTTCCGGGGACGTGGTAGCGCCGCTGGACGAAGGCTTTGGTTTAACCAGATTGGGCTTTAAGCCAATGCGACTGCCCGGCGGCAACTCGGCGAATGGTTCCGTCGCCTCCAGGGCTTTATGGGTCATTTCCCGGGGAGAGCTTCCATATACCACAGTTATCTTTTGTCCGGGCATAACTAATTCCTCCTTCCCCGGATGTTCTCAAACGATCATTTCTCTCAGAAATAATCTTACTATTATTGCTTTTGTTTTTAAAGGGATTTATAGGGAAAGTGTAGAAAAAATACAAACGCAGTCAAACACACAGTCAAACACACAGTCAAAATCACGGGCAAACACAGGCAAGCTTATGGGCAAAATCATAGGGGTTTGAGGTAATGGGCTTATGGCGGAAAAACTTATCGATGTAGAAAATTACCGGGGCATTTTAGAAATATGCCTTAATACTCCCCAGAATTTGAACGCTTTAAATTTAGAGCTGGGAGATGAACTGCTTGCTCTGTTGGAGGAAGCAAGAAATGACACCACTGTTAAGGCAGTAATATTTTCCGGTGCCGGGCGGGCTTTCTGCGCCGGCGGTGATCTGCAATTTGTGCTGAACTGGAAAGGGTCCAAGCGAGAGGCATTCGGCTTGCTAACACACCGGCTTAACCGCATAGTTATGGATCTCAGGACAATGCCCAAGCCGGCGATAGCTGCCGTTAACGGTGTGGCATCCGGAGCCGGATTCAGCCTGGCCATGGCATGTGACCTGCGGGTTGCTTCCACGAAGGCGATGTTCAAGCAAGCTTATACTTCCGTGGGATTGGTGCCGGACGGCGGATGGACCGTATCCGTGGCCAGGCAGGTCGGCGCGGCCAAAGCTTCCGAGCTGCTTTTATTGGATCCGGTCATCACGGCGGAAGAAGCCTTAAACTGGGGACTGGTTAACTATGTGGTTTCACCCGATAGCTTAATGGAAAAAGCGCGTGAACTTGCCGAAATTGTCCTTTCCAAATCACTGCAGGCCTTTGCCCGCAGCAAGGAATTGGTGAACCGTTCATTGTGGACAGGCTTCACCGAACAGCTGGAGCTGGAAAGGAACGGTATCATGGCAGCGGGTGAAAGTTCTGATTTTGCCGAAGGTGTTAGCGCCTTTATGGAAAAGAGAGAACCCCGTTTTAACCGGGATTGACGGGCCTTTTCCGCGAGCAAATCCCGGCCCGACGGCGATGCATAAGCGTTGTATAAGAGAGTTGTATAAGAGTTGTATAAGAGTTGCATAAGAGAGTTGCATAAGAGAGTTGCATAAGAGTTGTATAAGAGTTGTATAAGAGTTGTATAAGAGTTGCATAAAATAGATGCCCCGGTTAGCGGTGCGAAAAAAACTAAATGTATAGAATAATTTTTGGGAGGGGGAATGATTTATGAAGCATGAAGGCAACATGGTTATTGCGCAGGGTGGTGGCCCTACCGTGGTCATTAACCAATCTCTGGTTGGCGCTGTCCGCCAGGCCATGGATTATCCCCAGGTTAATAGGGTTTATGGAGCCATAAGAGGTGTTGCGGGCATAGTGAACGAGGAGTTCCTTGATTTAACCCAGGAATCTCCTTCCAACCTGGAAAAAGTAGCCGACATGCCTGCTGCGGCGCTTTCCTCTACTCGCGACAAGCCGGATGAGAAGTACTGCCGGGAAATATTTGATGTTTTGAAAGCTTATAACGTCCGTAGTTTCTTTTACATTGGCGGTAATGATTCTTCCGATGCTCTCCATATCATTAAGAACTTTGCCCTGCAAGAAAACTATGATTTCAGGGCGGTGCACATCCCCAAAACTATTGACAACGACCTGGTTAAAAACGACCACACCCCCGGCTATGGCTCGGCGGCCAAATTCGTAGCCCAGGCCTTTATGGGGGCGAACCTTGACAACAGGTCCCTGCCCGGCGTGTATATCGGAGTAGTTATGGGGAGGCATGCCGGATTCTTAACGGCGGCATCATCGGCAGGCAGACAGTATCCCGATGACGGTCCCCACCTCATCTACCTTCCGGAAAGAGTTTTTGACACAGATAGCTATCTGGAGGATGTAAAAAGAGTTTATGAAAAATTCGGCCGCTGCGTTATAGCCGTTTCGGAAGGCATTCAAGACAGTGCCGGTAATCCCATGATTACTCAACTGCAGGATAAGGTGGAAACAGACGCCCACGGCAACGTCCAGCTTTCCGGAACGGGAGCCCTGGGAGACCTCCTGGCCCAGGTTGTAAAAGATAATCTCAAAATCAAAAGAGTGCGTTCGGATACATTTGGCTACCTGCAGAGGTCCTTTTGGGGTTGTGTCTCTGATGTAGATAGAGAAGAAGCCCGGGAAGTAGGGGAAAAAGCAGTGCAATTTGCCCTGGGAAATGATGAAGACGGTTCCGTAACCATCAACAGAACCGGAGAATATTCCGTGGATTATGGGTATGCTACCCTGGAAGAAATTGCGGGCAAAACCAAATACATGCCCGATGAATTTATCAACCAAGAAGGCAATGACGTAACTCCCGCATTCCGGGAATATGTAACCCCCCTGCTGGGGTCTGAGTGGCTGCGCACCCACAGGCTGAAAGCCCCCCACGTCAAAAAATAACCTCTTGTGTCAGTGGGGACGGGGCAATTTTGTCACAAAGGTGTAAAGGGGACGGTTCCTTTTTGCACCTTTTTTTGACCTTGCGAGATAGGTGTAAAGGGGACGGTTCCTTTTAGCACCTTTGTCTGAATATTTTTTGGTTTAGATGAGGAAGGTTAGTTATGTCTTTGTTTGCTCACGAGACTGGAGCAGCAGTGTGACAAAATTGCCCCGTCCCCACTGTCACACGCAAATAAGGAAACCGCAGCAATAAAGCTGCGGTTTCCTTTGTGAGTTTTAGCTAATAGAAGCGTAATTAACAATTACTCTACTTTTTCTTCATCTTTCTTGAAATACTGCATTAGAAACTTCAGGATATTAAATCCTACTGTTAGCCCCGAAATAACGGAAGACGCTCTTTGGGAGCCTTTTGGCGATTGCCTCATCGCCAGGGCAAACATATACTTATCAACCACTTCTACAATCTTTTCCATCAAATTGCCGGCCTGAGTGGCAGCATGCCGCACCGAATTAGAAGTGGCAAAAAGCTCTTCTTCTCCGCGTTCCACAAATCTTCCCAACCTGGCTGACAACTGGTCGGCTACACCCAAAAGTTTGTATAGCACCACTGCCATAACAATTAGCAGAATGGTATTTAAGATGGTTGGGAACAGAAGGACGTAAAACAACATTGTGTCATCCATGGCTATCTGTCGGACAACCCTTCGTCAACTTGATCCAAAACTCTTTGTATTTCCTGGCTGCTGGAAAAACGTTCCTTCAGGTCAGATACCAGATTCTTGGTGGAAGCAATAGCTTCCTGGGATTTTTCCAAAGCCTTCTCTGTAGCGATATCTTTATATTCCCTACTTTTTTCAGCTATTTGGGCCCTGGTTTCTTCACCCGAGGAAGGAGCAAAAAGAATACCTGCCAGAGCACCCAATAAGCCTCCCACAAACATACCGGCCAAAAAATCACCTTTGTTTGACATACTATCACCCTTTCTTAGTTATTGTGTTTCTATTGCTTATTATAACATAACCAGTAAAGATGTAAACATGATAATTGCTATCTTAGAGGTTTTTATTCATTAATTCAAAATATTCAGTTACCGATACGCCTTCATGTCAGCATTTTCCGGCAACAACAAATCACATTTATTTTTAAAAGAAGGGATATTGATAATTATATGGAAATAAATTTTAAAGAAATAATTTTTTGGTGAAATATTTTTAGATGTATGGGCGAAAAAATTTGTTTAGAATGAAGGGGATGGGTTACATACGGCCCGGCCCTCTCAGGAAAAATTTCCCAGGCTCCCCAGGAATGCCAAGAAGCGTTTTGAAGGTGGTGTTAAAGCGCAAATGCAGCTAAAACCCCGCCTGGCAGAAGTAGCCAATTGTGTTGGTCCTGCAGATGAAGTCGTTGATATCGGCACCGACCACGCTTACCTCCCGGTTTACCTGATCAAAAAGGGAGTTTGCCGCCGGGTTATCGGGGTGGAAAAAAATCAGCAAAACCTGGAGAAAGCCCAAAAAACTGTTGACTTGTTTCAACTGCGATCTAAAATAGAACTGAGAAAAGGCGATGGATTTTTCGCCCTTACGGAACATGATAAAGTTGAGGAAGCAGTAATAGCGGGCTTAGGCGGCAGGACCATCGGCAATATTTTGCGGTCCGGCGCGGGAAAAACGCAGGGCTTGCGCCGATTTGTGCTGCAGCCCATGAGCGATATCTATTTGCTGCGGAGATGGCTGCTTACTCACGGTTTCCGAATCAGCAATGAGCGGCTGGCCCGGGAAAAAAATCATTTTTATGTGATCATAATTGCCCAACCCGGCAAGCAGGAAATCAGCGACCCCGTATTGCTGGAAGTGGGCCCCGGCCTGCTGAAAAACAGGGATCCTTTGCTGATTCCTTACCTGGAAAATGAGATAGCGCGCTGTCAGGGTATCAACCGTTCTTTAGAGGATGCCAGGACAGCCGGCAGCTTTAAAAAAAAGAAATATTACCTGCACAAAGAAGCCCGGCTAAAGGAGGTACTTTCAATTGTCACTGCGGGTGCAAAAATTAATGGACTTGATGAATGACTTGGCCCCGCCCCATCTGGCCCTGAAAAATGATTCCATAGGGTTACAAATCGGGCACCCGGAAGAAGAAATCAATAATATTCTCACCACCCTGGATGTGGATGAGCAAGCTCTCGCAGCTGCAGAAAAATATGATGCCAACCTGGTTGTCAGCCACCATCCCCTTATCTTTACCCCCCTAACGGCAATTGATTATCGCCGCCCGGACGGAAATATCATTAAAGAAATAATCCGCCGCCGCATAAACGTTTTTGTGGCCCACACCAACCTGGACATAGCTCCGACGGGGGTTAACAACCTCCTCTGCAATATTTTAGATGTTGAAAAAGCCGGTGTCCTGGAAATTACCCGGCAGGAAAACCTCTTGAAGCTGGTGGTTTTCGTGCCTGCCGGCTATGAAGAAAATCTAAGAGATGGCATTGCCTCGGCGGGAGCCGGATGGATCGGCAGTTACAGCCACTGCACTTTTCAATCTGCCGGCACGGGGACTTTCCTCCCCCTGGAAAACACGGAACCTTTTATCGGGGAAAGAGGTAAGCTGGAAAAGGTAGACGAATTTCGCCTGGAAACAGTGCTCCCCGCTTCCCGCCAAAAAGAAGTAAAAGAGGCTTTACTACAGAACCATCCGTATGAAGAGCCCGCCTATGAATTTTATAAACTGGAAGAAGCAGGCTTTCCCCTGGGCCTTGGCTGCTGGGGCACATTAACAGAACCCCTCCCCTTAAAAGAGCTTGCCCGTAAATGCCGGCAGGTGCTGGGTTCGGATACTATCCGCTACTGGGGGGATAATGACGCCCAAGCGCATAAAATCGCTCTCTGTGGTGGAAGCGGCGGCAACTTAATTTCCCGGGCGCTTCAAAGGGAAGCGGATGTTTTTATTTCCGGGGATTTTAAATACCACGACATTCAATATGCCCGCTCCATGGGGCTGAATTTAATTGATGCCGGCCATTACGGGACGGAATATCCCCTGGTGCCCTGGCTGGCTCAATACTTGCAGGATAAGCTCAGGGCTTGGGGGGCGCAAAATTCAGTCCGGCCTGTCTCAGGTGGAGGCTTGGACGAAAATATTTTACCGGAAGGATAGGGCGCAAAACCCTATCCTTTTTTATGTCCGCCGTGGTTTTGCCGTGGCCCACCGTGGCTCCGCCATGGTGCTGAATAAATAGAAAGAGGTGATAAGTGAATGGAACCACTGGAATTTTTATGGCACCTCCAGCAAAAAGACCTATCTATTGCAGATTTGGAAAAATCTATGCAAGAAGAACCTTTAATTTTCGAAGAACAGCAAATAGAAAAAGAGCTTAGTAATGAAAATTCGAAGCTGGAAAAGTTAAATGAAGAGTTAAAAAACAAACAGAAAGAATTAAAAAAAGCGGAAATGAATTTGCAAAAAGCGAGTGATGAGGTTAAGGATATCCGCAAAAAATTGTATGGGGGAGAGATTTCCAAAGTAAAAGAAGTGGAACAGTACGAAAAAAAGCTGGAATTACTGGAAAAAGATAAGGAAAAATATGAAAACCAGACCCTGGAATATATGGAAATAGTAGAAGAGTTGGAAGAAAAGAAGCAAGAGCAGACAGAATTAATCGAGAAGCAGGATAAAGAGCGCAGGAAAAAGCGTAAGGAGAAGGATGAAAAGCTTGCGGAGCTGAAACGAAAAAAAACTGAAGCGGAAAAAGAAAGAGATGAACTGGCCGCCCAAATTGATGAATATTACCTGGAAAAATATAACTCCCTCCGGCAAAAAGTCGGGAAAAGGGCAATTTCGCGAGTAGTGAATGATATTTGTGAAGGATGCCGTGTATTAATCTCTTCATCCCCACGGGAAAAGCTTTACAATCCGAATTTGATGGTGTATTGTGAAAACTGCGGAAGATTATTGGTAAAGTTTCAGGAAGACCGGGAAAATAAAAAATCTTCCTAAATTAAGTAAAAATAATTTTTTTATTTTAAGCTTTATGCGTACATGTGGATGTAGAAGAAGGCGGAAAAGGTTAAATCCTGCTTGGGTTTAATGCCGGGATAAAGGAAAAACATTCCCGCAATTAATTCAGTTGCAGGGAGTCTTCCTGGTAAGTAAGAGGAGGGTTAGATTTTGGGTGAGAAAAAACGAACCGGGAAAAAACCGTGGGTAGGTATTGTGGCGCTGGTGTTGGCATTAGCCATGATCGTGTCTTTGTTTTTCACGGGTTTAATGGGCTTGGGAGGAATACCCGGCGCCGATGAACAAAACGGAGAACAAATAACTACCGTAGATGAGCTTTACCGGGAAGCAGAAAACCTGGAAAACCACATAGAAGAATATGGGCCCAACCCCACCATTCTTCGGAGGCTGGCAAGCGTTTATTTCGAGCTTGATTTTTATGCTGCCATGGAAGATCCCGACGTGCCCGAAGACGAGGAAGAAGAGGATTATATGCAAAAAGCCGGCCGGGCGGCAGAGGAAGCTTTAGAAATGGATCCTGATAATCCGGAAAACTACGTATTAATCTATGAAATATACCGGGGAATGGGTAAAGAAGATCAGGCGGCAGAAAAGGCGGAAGAGGCGGAAGAATTACTCCGGGAACTGCTGGAAGAAGACCCTGCAGACAACCTTAATCGTTTTTACTACAGCATAATCCTGGAATTACACCGTGAAGATATAGAAGCGGCAAAGGAACAAATGGAAAAAATCCTCGAAACCGAGCCGGAAGGAAGTCCATTGTATGAAGAGGCCGCGCATAGACAGCAGCAGCTTCGCAGTCACCTTGAGCAGGATGTTGATGAACCGGAACTGGACCTTGATGAGGGTTTAGATCAGGATATTGAAATGGAGATGGAGTAAATAGTAAAGGCAGCAAAAGGAACCATAAGGTATTGAGCAAGGTTTAGAAGAGGCAATAGAGCAAAGTATTTAGTAAATGTTAATGCAGGAAATTGGGCAGTAATATTGAACAATCAGGAATTATTACATCTGGAATAATAACTGGAGCTGAAAATGACAGAGAACGGATTTCAATTTTCCCCCATATGGATAAAAAGATTAGAAGATTTGCGGAAAAGACTAATCATCATGGCTATCTCCATAGTGGGAGCCGCCATTTTGTGTTTCGTTTTTGTTGACTATCTGCGCTATATACTGGTAATGCCCGCCGGGAACCCGGAACTCATTTACATTGCCCCTGCGGAAGCGCTGATGGCCAATATCCGCCTGGCTATTGCCACCGGATTTTTGTTGGTTTTACCCATTATTTTCTATCAAATTATTGCCTTAATTTGGCCCATGCTGCCCCGGGAAAAAAAGAAAGCTACCATCTTTTTGCCCCTGGGCATGATCATCCTTTTTGCCCTGGGTTTGTTTTTTGCCTATGAAGTAGTTTTCCCCATTGCCCTCGATTTTTTTCAGGAATTCCAGGATGAGGGCTTGGAAGCCATGTTTACCCTACAAAATTACCTTTCATTCTCCCTGGGTTTCCTTTTTGCATTTGGGGTGGTATTTCAGCTTCCCCTCATATTCTGGTTCCTGGGAGTGCTGGGATTGGTTAATCCGCCCCTTTTACGCAAAAACCGCAAATTCGCCATATTGATCATGCTGGTGCTTTCATCTATAATTACCCCGCCGGACCTTTTTTCACAACTATTGATGATAGGCCCGCTCCTTGGTCTCTATGAGTTGGGTATCCTCATGGTAGTTATTTCCCACCGCCGCAAAAGAAAAGCACAGTTGAGGGAATCTGAATAATTAGGCGGATTAGGCATACGCTGTGTGTTAACTTGTTAACTTATTGACTTATGTCAACCCTCTAATTTGGGGTTACCAATCTCCTGCATCCCAAATATCTTCATCCCAATTATCATCGGGAGCCTCGTCCCAATCATAATCCCATTCCTCATCAATGAAGTTAAATCCGCTAATATAAAAATCTGTAATAAACCATTCATCATCTATTTGTTTAATCCCAAAAAAATAATCATAATCCAAACTAATGCCCTCTACTTCAAAGGCGATATTCACAGCGGCAGTGCTCTCATTACCGTTGAAAGTAGTAACTTCCCCTATTTCATAAGAGGTTATAGCATCGTAGCCCTCAAAATCGAATTCACCGAATTCCACGTCAGTAAGCGCGGTTAGAGTATTGATGTCCTGGTTTTCCAATGCATGCATAAAAGATTCAATAGTGCTCTCCGGAGTGCTATTATCAACCCCGTTGAAAATGTGGCATCCTCCGCCCATCATTACCCCCAAAAGCATAATTACTACTGCGGTTGCGATTAATGTTTTTTTCATCTTGTTTTAGGCGAGAATACTCCCACTTCTAAGCAAAATCATCATAAGTGGTAGAGAAACTGCCATAATTCCTCCTTTCTACTTCAAGTTTCCTAAGTTATTTTATTTTGCACTTATCTTAATTCTACAATCACTTTGCGATCGAGGCAGCTTTAATGCTTTGATAAACTTATTTTTCCCCTAGGTATAAAATACCCTGCAAATATTAGGTTAATTCAATTTTGACAACAATATTATACTTCAATAGGTCCTGAGGAAGGCAAATATTATTTAATTTTAAGGATTTATTTTACCGGTGGACTGATGTAGGGGTAAGGTGCAATGTTTTTAACTACAAAATTGAGTATTAATTTGGGGAAGCCACCGAGCCCTAAAGCGCCACCAATCTGTTGAAAAATAAAGATTATTGAAAATAAATAGCAGGAATTATTATTTGAGAGAAGAATACTCTTAATATAACAAGGATAATATGAAAAACTTCGTCGAAAATCCGGCATATAGTTCAGGCAAACTTCACTGCATAATTCTTCTGTAAAAAATTTACCCGCGTGCGTACTTACTTAAGATGAGAAATTTTTATATTAAAGGTGGTTTACATAAATATGATAACCCATGAAGCTTATCAAGCGTTGGAAGAAGCGGTGGGCGCGGCAAATGTTTCCCGCGAACCTGCGGTGCTGGATACTTATGCCTGGCAACCCACCATTAATGATGATCCCTCAAAGTGGGTTTACCGCCCTGCGGCAGTGGTGCTTCCCGGTTCTGCCGAGGAGGTGCGGGGGGTGGTTAAAGCCTGTAACGAGCACGGGTATAAATTCAAGGCCACCACTACCGGGTGGGGAGTTTACAGCGGCCCTACCAGCGAGGGAGTGGTGCAGTTAGATATGCGGCGCATGAACCGCATCATCGAAATAGACGAAAAAAACATGTTTGCCATTGTAGAACCTTATGTGACGGGAGCGCAGCTGCAGGCGGAAGCT
>Ga0207421_10007013_pt1 | contig 12124 bp, 10 predicted proteins | sample SodLakKL_010_SED_4_FD_187542 | JGI IMG/M metagenome (GOLD analysis project Ga0207421, IMG submission 187542) | Alkaline sediment microbial communities from Lake Tanatar, Kulunda Steppe, Russia - 8KL_010_SED (SPAdes) (version 2) | ecosystem: Environmental > Aquatic > Non-marine Saline and... | reverse complement strand
GTTCTGGGCATGTTCGCCATCCCGATGCTGCCGATGCCCGAAGTCATCCCCTTTATCGACTAAGCAACACGCGGTAAAAATCGTTTTTTGCGGTTTTATTCAAGCGTCGATGCGATCACGTCGCGAAGCTCTCGAATCGTCTCGAGGTCGTACCCAACAGTTTCGCCGTCGACCGAAAGCGAGAGTACACCGCTGTCGTCTGTCGAGCCAAGCGACTCGACGGGCGCGACGCCGTCGAAGGCCTCTCGAACCGCTTCGGGGTCTGTCGTCTCGATAACGACTCGACCGGGAGTTTCATCGAAGAGCCCAACGACACCATCAACCGACACCTCAGCTCCTGCGTCGCCCGTAATCAACTCAGCCAGCGCGACTGCCAGCCCGCCGTGGCTCACGTCGTGCGTTGCAAGGGTCGACTCGCGGTTGGCGACCGCCGCAATCGTCTCTATCAACTCGCGTGGGTTCTCGGGGAGCGCGGGGAACCGGTCGCTGCCGCCCTGTTGGGCCAGTAGCTCTGAGCCACCGAGTGCATCGCCCGCTCGACCGACGACCAGAAGCTCGCCCTCACCGGAGAGCGCGGCTGGTGGTGCGTCGTAGCCGGCTTTCGTGCCAACCATTGCCAGCGTCGGCGTTGGTGGAATCGGCCCTGTTACCGAATCATTATATAACGAGACGTTGCCGCCGACCACCGGGGTCGACAGCTCGGCACACATGTCAGCGAGCCCGTCGACAATCGCTTTGAAACCGCCGTACACATCGGGTTTCTCGGGGTTACCGCCGTTAAGACAGTCGACCGCGGTCAGTGGGAGCGCGCCTTTGGCGGCGATGTTGGTCGCGTTTTCCAGCGCGACTGCCTGTGCGCCCTCGTAGGGTGCGGCCGTCGTCCAGTTTGGAACCGCTCCTGACGAAAAGGCCAGCCCCGTGCCCGCACCCGTGGTGTCGTCTGGGTCGCCGCTTGTTTCGCGGATCGCCATAATTGCAGCGTCGTCGCCCGGTTTGAGCGCCGTGCGAACGCCAACCTCGTGGTCGTACTGTCGGTACACCCAGCGTTTGGAGGCGGTGTTCGGACTTGAGATGACTGCGTCGATGGCTTCTACGAGGTCGACTTCGGGGAGGTCTCGGTCGGCCTGCTCGGGGTCGATAGCATCGAGGTCGTTCATCGGTGCGCCCTCAGCGAGGAACTCAGGGTCGACGTCGACGACCGTCTCGCCCTCGAAGGTACAGACGTAGTTTCCTTCTTGGACTTCACCAATAACCGAGCAGCCGAGGTCGAACCGCTCGGCGATTTCGGCGACGCGCTCGACGTCCTCAGGTGCGACCTCGTAACACATCCGCTCTTGGGACTCTGCAAGGAGGATTTCCAAGGCGTTCATGTTGGGTTCGCGCTGGTGGACTTCGTTGAGATTGATTTCCGCGCCGAAGCCGCCTTTCGCAACCAACTCCGAGGAGGCTCCACCGAGTCCGGCCGCACCCAGATCCCGAGCCGATTGGACGAGCGTCTCGTCGACCAGTACCTCGTTTGCTTCGATCAGGAGTTTTTCGCTGTAGGGGTCACCCACTTGGACAGCAGGTCGATCCGCTGTTTCGGCGTCCTCGGCCAGATCCTCACTGGCAAACGAAGCGCCGCCGAGCCCATCGCGGCCCGTCGCGTTGCCGACAAGCACGAGCTTGTTGCTCGCTTTCTGGGCCTCGGCGGTGACGAGTCGGTCCTCGTTGGTGAGGCCGACACAGGCGACGTTGACCAGTGGGTTGCCGATGTAATCTTCGTGGAACTCAACGCTGCCCGTGACAGTAGGCACACCAATCGAGTTGCCGTAGTTCGAGATTCCCTCGACGACGCCCTCAAAGAGATACTGGGAGTGTTCGCGCTCGAAGCTACCGAAATAGAGACTGTCGGCCAGTGCGATTGGGTATGCGCCCATCGACATCGTATCGCGGACGATGCCGCCGACACCGGTTGCTGCACCGTCGAAAGGGTCGACGTAGCTTGGGTGGTTGTGGCTTTCGATACCCAAGGTGATGTAGGTATCCGAGTAGTCGCTCGCCTCGCGCTCGTCGACTGGCCTGTTGGCGGCCTCGGGGGTTGGGACGGCGACAACCGCCGCGTCGTCGCCTGGGCCGATAACGACTTGGGTACCCTCGCTTTCGAACGCCGAAAGCAGCGGTCGGGATGATCGGTACGCACAGTGCTCGCTCCAGAGATTTTCAAAGAGCGTCGACTCCGCTGGGGTGGGTTCGCGGCCCAACTCCTCGACAATAAGCTGGTGGTCGGACTCCGGAAGACTCATTCAATCTTCCCTTCAAAATCACCGGCTTAATCTCTTTCCATGTGGTCGACCTGGGCGGTTAGCCCACCACACGGCCGGTAGTAGCCAGCGAATAACAAATACTACTCAATCTGAGATAATTCGATAGCTCTTTGGACCATACCGCATATACGTCCGGATATGAACGAGTACATCAAGTGGGGCGGTGCGGGAATCGCCCTCGCTGTCGCCGGTGCAGCGATTATCGCCTCGGAACTTCTCGCTGGCATCGCCTCGGGCGATCTGCTGATGGTCGCCTACGGCGTTGCGGTCATCATTGCAATGCTCACTACGGTTGTCATCATCGCCCCGAGCTTCCGCAAAAATCCCGATCCAGTCGACCACGACTGAATAGCGTTCCACACACGACTGAGCCGGGTTTCGACCACGACTGAGTGGCTTTATTACTAACCGTTTGCTGTAGTCGACTGTGTTAACGGTCGAGCTTCACGCCCACTCGGCGCTCTCGCATGACGGCCGCGATCCCGTTGAACTCCTGCTCGAACAGGCCGCCGCGGTGGGTCTCGACGCGCTCGCAATCACTGACCACGACGAGATCGACGCCTCGATTGAGGCCGCCAAACAAGCCGTCGACCACGGGCTGGTCGGCATTGTTGGCATGGAAGTCTCAAGTGCGGCCGGCCATATTCTTGCATTTGGCATCGACGAACTCGTCCCGCCGGGACTCTCCTACGACGAGACGCTCGAACGCATCCACGACCAAGGCGGGATCGCCGTCATCCCGCATCCGTTCCAGAAATCCCGTCACGGTGTCGCTCCGCACATCACTGACGACCAACTGGCGAGCGCCGACGCCATCGAAGTGTACAACTCCCGGCTGTTCACCGGGCGGGCGAACCGGCAGGCCGAACGATTCGCCATCGAACGCGGACTCCCGATGACTGCTGGCAGCGACGCCCACATCTCGGAGATGGTCGGCCAAGCAGTCACCGAAGTCGGCGTCGACGAGCGGTCAGCCGCCGCCATTCTTGAGGCCATCCGTCACGGTCGAACCAGTGTCATCGGCCACCGAACGCCGTGGCATATCAGCCTCCGTCAGTTTGGCGGCGGCGCGAAACGAAGGGTTGGTCGAGCACTGGATTCTCTGTTCTGAGCATGAGCCACCCACCACTCCACGGAGCATCCCCCGAGACTGTCCGAAAAGCACTCGCCGCCAGCGATCCGCTTCCCGGTGCGAGTGGCCGTGGTCCACCTGATATAGGCGGGTTTGGTGGCTGCTTCAAAGGTCGACTCGTTCGGGATGTTCTGGGCCGACAGCCCGTCTACAGCGAGCGTGATGCGGCGGACCCGACCGCCGAGCGAGCGTGGGCCTTCGCGCCAACCGACCTCGATGATCCGATCGTCGTTCCACCCGGTGCGGTGCGAACCGCCGAAGGTGATAGCCAGCACCTAACGCTGCCCCAGCCAGCGGTCGACGATCCGTCAAGTGCCCAACGAGCAGTTAGTGAGTCCCTAACTGGGGCGTTAGAACTCAACGCCCTCACGGAGTCGACCGATACCGCGGTCGCCTTTTCAGGCGGCGTCGACAGCGCGCTCGTCGCGGCTGGCCTTCCCGATGCACCGCTATACGTGATCGGCTTCGAGGGGAGCCACGACATCTCAGCCGCCCGCGAGGCAGCCGCAGCGATGGACCGTGCCGAGGACCTCTCTGTTGTCGAGTTAGATCATGAAACACTCCGATCGGCGGTGCCGCGGGTTGCCCGCGCAATCGGTCGAACAAACCCGATGGACGTCTCGATTGCGCTGCCACTGTTATTAGTGGCCGAGCGCGTGCTCGAAGACGGCTACCGCCGACTTGCGCTCGGCCAGGGAGCCGATGAGTTATTTGGTGGCTACGCAAAAGTAGTCGACCCTGCATCGGACCATCGTGTCGAAGCTGATACTATCCGTGATGCAGTCAGCGAGACGATCGCGACACTCCCCGAACAGCTCGAACGCGACGTCTGTGGACTCCAAGCGGTTGGTATCGAGCCGGTGACACCATTTTTGCAAGACCGAGTGGTCGACGCCGCACTTCGATTGCCAGGTGAACTTCTGGCGAACGAGACCGAACGGAAGATCGCGCTCCGGACGTTCGCCCGGGATGCGGAGGTGTTGCCCGAATCGGTCGCCTCAACGGAGAAAAAGGCCGTCCAGTACGGCAGCTATGTGAGTCGAGAACTCGACCGACTTGCTCGACAGGCCGGCTTCAAGCGGCGGATGGACGACCACGTCGGCCAGTACATTCGGTCGCTGGTCGACGAACAGTAGGTCTCAGCCGCCGAGATCTCACAGTACGCACAGCCAGTCAGTTCGATATTGCTCGGGGAAGCCGAAACGTGACACGCGAGCCACGTGGTGAGCGGTCTTCGATCATGATCTCGCCGCCGAACAGCGAGGCTGTCCAGTAGACGATCCAGAGGGCGATCCCACTGCCGTGTTCGAGCGGAGTCTCCTGTTCGGATTCGACCATGATCTGTTCGTGTTCGGGAATCCCGGGTCCGTCATCACAGACGACGATGTCGACCCACTCGCCGGTGGGCTGTGTCTCGGTGTCGACGGTGACTGTCACCGTGGGTTCGGGCTGGTCGTTGTGGACGATTGCGTTTTTAATGAGCTCGCCGAGTGCAATCTCGATGCGTTCGTCGGCGACAACCAGCGAGTCGTCGACACACCACGTGCGAATTGTCGCGGCCGGATACCGGTGGCGATAGGTTCGAGCGACTGCTGAGACGAGAGCTTCGGCGTCGACGGTATCGTCCCGTGGTGCGTCCTCTCGCAACAACGACCTGATCACGCTCACTTTGTCGCTGAGAGCGGCCAACTCCGTGGACTTCTGTTCGATCACCTCGGCGTGACTTGTCGCTTGCTCGCTTTCGACAGACTCCGCAAGGAGCGCGGCATGGCCATCGATCACGTTCATGCCGTTTCGGATGTTGTGCCGGAGGACACGGTTCAGTACCTCAAGTTTCTGTTCGCGCAGGCGTCTGGCCGTCACATCTGACTGGATGGCAACGAAGTGCGTAATCACGCCACTGTCGGTTTCGATGGGTGCGATTTTCTGGTGGACTTTGTACAGCTCGCCGGATTTCCGCCGGTTGATAATGTCTGCTTCCCAGATGTCGCCCGCAAGAATCGTCTCCCAGAGGTCGGCATAAAAGTCCTCAGACTGCTTGCCGGATTTGAGAATGCTCGGAGTTCGTCCAACAGCCTCGGCCTGTGTGTAGCCTGTTTGTGCTTCGAACGCCGGATTAACGTACTGGATGATGCCGTTTTTGTTGGTGATTGTAACTGAGTGGCCTGCCTGTTCGACGGCTTCTCGGAACAGCCGAAGGTCCTGTCGACGCGCTTTCCGATCGCTAATATCTCGAATGTGGGCATGCAGCAGGCTCCCGTCGTCGACCTCAATGCGACTGAGTTTCACTTCTGCATGGAACCGACCGCCCGTTGGGCGGCTGAACTGCCATTCGAAAAACGTCTCGCCGTCGGCAAAGGCCGTCTCGACGTGTCCTGCTAGCGTTCTCGCCGAATCGGAGCCATCGGGTTGCGTTGGCGGAACCAACGCAGTTGGCTCCAGATCGACGATCGCATCCGGGTGATCGACGCCAAACAGTTCGCAGGCCGCGTTGTTACACCGGAAAAAGCCGTCTCGGTCCATCAGCAACAGCGCGTCGCGCGATCTCTCGAAGAGGTTTCGGTACTGCTGTTCTTGTCGCTTGACGGTCTGCTCAGCCGTCGACCGTGCGATTTCGTAGCCGATGATGTGAGCCAGCGACTCCACAGTCGACTGAAGTTCAGGTGAGTCGACCGCCGGGCGGGGCTGTTCGTCCGCAAAACAGAGACTTCCATACACCTCGCCAGCGACGACAACTGGTGCGCCGACATAACAGCTGAAGCCGAATTTCTCGTAGGCCGGATCTTCCGCCCAGCCGTTGGCTGCAGCATCGGTAAGAACCAGTGGCTTTTCGGCACTGACTGTCTTCCGACAGTAGGTTTCATCGAGTGGGTCGACAGCCCCTGCATACACTGCGTCGTGATCACCGACAGCGGCAACGATGCGTTGGCGCTCGTCGTCGATATCGGTAAAGTACGCAACTGGAAACCCAAGTGACTCGGCAGCCGTTTCGAGGACCAGCTGGATTTTCTCTTCGACTGGCTTGTCGACGTCCGCAATCGACCGTACGACAGTCGTAAGAGTCCGAAATCCGGTCTCGGTGTCTGCCATCAGATACTACCGTTCTCAGTCTGATGGGTTAAAACCGTAGCATACAGATCCATACACAGCACGCCACCCGACAGAAACAGTTGCACTAGTCGTGACGACAGTCGAGTCTCGATACCTCAAATACTATTGAACCGTTGTCATAACTTCCTCAATCGCTTCGCAGCCGATTGCCACCGTATCAGGATCGATCTCACTTGCTCGTAGTTCGGCGGCGGTGTACCAGTCCCAGACGTCCGCGGTTGCCTCGCCGTCTGCCGGATCAAACGCGCGACTGTCGACGGCTGCAAAGTAGATGTGGTCGATATGTTGGTGGCCCACTGTGCCGTCGGTATGTACATTAATATCGTACAGCATCATGTGAGCTGGCTGCGGCAGCACCTCGCCGGCCGGGGCGTTGATGTCAGCCGTCTCACGAAGCAATTGCGGTTCGAGACCAGTCTCCTCGCGGACTTCACGAACCCCTGCTTCATGTGGCAGTTCATCCCGGTCGACGTGGCCGCCCGGTGGGATTCGAATGCCGAGTCTGTCGTGGTGGTGCAGGGCGGTCGCACCGTCGTTGACGATGTAGACGGTCGAGGTGAAATGGCGAGTCGTCTCCATACCAGTGCCACGATGGATCAGTATTCAAACCTGTTTGTCGACAAATCGCCGTGGAAAATTGTCGACAAACTGGTCGTGGTAGTTCTCACGGTAGCGATCACTGGGCTTTGCATCCGGCGTTTGAAAACACGTGTGTTAGGCTAACCCGTGTTGCTGGTCGGCCTCAAGCAGTTCGTGATACCGGTTGCGGATCGTCACCTCGGAGATGTTGGCCACCTCGCTGACCTGACTTTGGGTGACCTTCTGGTTGGTGAGCAGCGAGGCCGCATAGATTGCCGCCGCCGCCAGCCCGACGGGCGATTTGCCGCTGTGGACGCCCTGTGATTTGGCCGTCGACAGCAGCTCACGAGCCCGGCGTTCGGCCTCATCCGAAAGATCCAGATCCGAAGCAAAACGCGGGACGTACTGTTCGGGGTCGGCTGGCTTGATCTCCAACGAAAGCTCCCGTGCGATATAGCGGTAGGTACGGGCGATTTCGTCTTTGTCGACTCGCGAGACACCCGTAAGTTCGTCGAGACTCCGGGGTGTCCCAGCCTGTCGAGCGGCGGCATACAGCGATGCCGTTGAGACGCCCTCGATGGAACGGCCCGGCAGCAGATCTTCACTGAGTGCCCGGCGGTAGATCACGGAGGCCGTCTCTCTAACGTTGTCCGGCAGGCCCAGTGCCGAGGCCATCCGGTCGACCTCGCCAAGGGCCTGCTTGAGGTTTCGTTCCTTGCTATCTCGGGTTCGAAACCGTTCGTTCCATGTCCGAAGCCGTTGCATTTTTTGTCGCTGGCGTGACGAGAGCGATTTGCCGTAGGCATCCCGGTCCTGCCAGCCGATGTTCGTACTCAGGCCCTTGTCGTGCATCATCTTGGTCGTCGGTGCGCCGACTCGGGACTTTTGATCCTTCTCGCCGCTATCGAACGCACGCCACTCAGGGCCGTGATCTATCTCGTCCTCCTCGACGACGAGCCCACAGTCGACACACACTGTCTCGCCATGTTCAGTGTCGGTCGCGAGTTGTCCGTCGCATTCCGGACAGCGCAGTTCTTCGTCCGAGCGCGATGACCGCTCGGTAGACTGCTCGCGCTGCCGGGTGTGCTCGTCGGTAAACGTACGGACGTAATCAGTCATGATTGGTTGGGTGGTGGGACAAATTTATCTCGCGCACGCGATTGTCGCCAACAGTATACACGGACTGAACTAACTTAATGATACCCCAAAAAATCATCTCGAATCGCCAAGAAAAATGTGCGACGGCGGGGCTGTATAAATCGTGATGATTACCCCCGTTTGCGTCTGGTGGTTTTGTCGCCTGTGGTGAATTGATCTGTGTAGGTATTATGTCAGTAACAGGGTGGTATCCGTACCGGATTCAGCCGATCGGATCGGTCGTGTCCGGTGGATCGAAACCCTTACTCACCGGCCACGATTCGTCGTCTGTATGAGCGATTCGCCTGTCGATCCCGAGAACGTCCGGCACGTCGCCGGGCTTGCCCGTGTGAATCTTGATGACGCGGAACTCGAGGAGTTCACCGAGCAGTTCGCCGACATTCTGGCGTACTTCGAGGCGCTCGACGATGTCCCGGAAGTCGAGGCTACGTCCGAGCTCGTCAACGTAATGCGAAGCGATGAGGTCCACGACGGCCTCAGCCAACAAGAGGCCCTTCGCAACGCCCCTGAAACCGAAGACGGCTTTTTCAAAGGACCCAGCGTCTCATGAGCAGCGAGCACAACAGCTTCATCACCGAAGCCAGCGTCGACGGCAGCGACGATGGCCCGCTTGCGGGCAAAACCATTGCCATCAAGGACAACATCTCGACGGAGGGTGTCCGGACGACCTGCGGGTCGGCGATGCTTGCCGACTACGTCCCGCCGTACAACGCGACCGTCGTCGACCGCGTGCTTGCTGCAGGCGCACGGGTGGTCGGGAAAGCCAACATGGACGAGTTCGGAATGGGTGGTACCACCGAAACCTCGGCGTTCGGTGTCGTCGAAAACCCTGCCGCACCAGGCCACGTCCCCGGCGGCTCCTCTGGTGGCTCTGCGGCCGCTGTTGCCGCCGGTGAGGCCGATCTCGCACTCGGTACAGACACCGGTGGATCAGTCCGAAACCCGGCGGCGTTCTGTGGCGTTGTCGGCATCAAACCGACCTACGGGCTCGTCTCGCGGTACGGCATCGTCGCCTACGCCAACAGTCTCGAACAGGTTGGCCCGCTTGCAAACTCCGTCGAGGAGGCCGCTCTCCTGTTGGATGTGGTCGCCGGCTCTGACCCACACGATGCGACAACCAACGACGGCGGCGACGACTCGAACTACGCCGACGCTGCGGACGGCAACGTCGAGGGGCTGACAATTGGTGTCATCACGGACCTACTTGAGGGAGCCGACGAGGAGGTCGTCGACGCCTTCCAGTGTTCCCTAGACGACCTCGAAGCCCAGGGTGCCGAACTCACCGAGGTCTCGCTTGATTCGCTTGAACACGCCGTCCAGGCCTACTATGTAATTGCGATGTCCGAAGCCTCCTCGAATCTCGCACGGTTTGACGGAGTTCGGTACGGACCGGACGTGGAGTCGGACGGCAACTGGAATGATTCGTTTGCTGCGGTCCGCGAGGAGGGATTCGGCCCCGAAGTTAAGCGACGTATACTGTTAGGGACATACGCGCTATCGGCCGGCTACCACGACAAATACTACAAAAAAGCCCAGAACGCCCGCGCATGGGTCAAACAGGATTTCGACGAGGCCTTCGAGTCGGTCGACGTCCTCGCCTCGCCGACGATGCCGGTCACTCCACCGGTACTCGGTGAGAGTCTAGACGATCCGCTCCAACTGTACCTGATGGATGCTAACACCGTTCCGGTCAATCTTGCTAACCTCCCGGCTATCTCGGTGCCTGCTGGTGACGTCGACGGCCTTCCCGTGGGCCTCCAACTCATCGGGCCGAAGTTCGGCGAGGAGACGATTATTCGGGCTGCCAGCGCGGCAGAACAGTAGGACTCAGAGTTTTTTAGTGGTTTCGTCGATCGCGTCGGCGTCAACGAAGACGACAACGTGATCGCCGGGATAGATTTCGGTATCACCCCGCGGCGTGATGAACTCACGGTTGCGAGTGATTGCACCGATCACGACCCCGTCTGGAAGGTCGGTGGCCGACTCCCGAATCGGACGGTTGGCCAGCACGCTGCTGTCTTCGATCTCGATTTCGATGACTTCGGCTTTGTCGGTCTCGATGAGTGCAACGTTTTCTGCGAGTCCTGACTGGGTGAGTTGTGTGATCTCCTCGGCAACGACGATTCGCGGATTGATGGCGACGTCGACGCCGACAGCCTCGAACAACTCGACGTAGGAAGGCGTCTCGATTGTCGCAACCGTCCGGTCTGCACCGAGTCGACGCGCCAACAGCGACACCAACAAATTCTTTTCATCGCTTTCGAGCGCGGCCACGACGATGTCTGCCTCGTCGATGTGTTCGCGCTCCAAAAATTCGATGTCAGTCGCATCCGACTCCATGACCATCGTCTGTGGGAGAGCCTCGGCGAGCGCACGGGCGCGGTCGGCGTCCTGTTCGATCAACCGTGGTTTGAAACCGCGTTCGCCCAACAGGCGAGCGACATGATAGCCGATCTCGCTGCCGCCGACGATGGTGATTTCCTCGTCAGTGCCGGGGCTGTGATCTGGCGACAATACATCTGAAAACGTCGTGACGCTGTCCGTACTCCCGATGACGACAACGCGGTCGCCCGGCTTGATTATCGTCGACCCCTTTGGGACGATCACATCGTCTTCACGGATCAGGGCCGCAAATGTGAGTGAATCGTACTGGTCTGCTTCCATGATGGTCTGGTTGGCGACTGGACAGGTCTCACTAATCTCGAATTCGGCCATCTGAACCCGTCCGCCCGCAAACGGATCGACGTCGACGGCTGCTGGGAGTCCGACCACGCGGACGATAGATTCGGCTGCTAATAGGTTCGTACACACCATATTGTCGATGCCGAACACTCGATCGGCGCGGTTCCACGTGTCGAGATATTTGGTCTGTTTGATTCGCGCAATGGTGAACGCCTCACCGAGGGCGGCGGCAGTCGAACAGGCGACGATATTTGTCTCGTCGTTGTCTGTTGTCGCAATCACCATCTCGGCGGACTCGATGCCGGCGCGATCTAAGGTTTCGGCTTCGGTTCCGTCGCCGGTGATCGGTAACACATTGTGTGCATACGAAAGCTCCTCAGCACGCTCGCGTTGACGTTCGATAATGACGACATCGTGGCTGTCTTGCAGATCTGCGGCGATAGACTCACCGACCTGTCCGGCCCCGATAACGATTATTTTCATACGGATGTCTCTTTTCGGTTGTGCATACGTCGCCTGCGGTGGGTAGTCGTTCGCATCGGTCTGTCAGTACTTAGAGATACTCCGAGTCGGTTCGTACTGAAAACTCGACCTCGCGCCGTCGACCTTCGACATCTTGGACGGCCCGCTGGACGACGCGTTCGGCCTCGTTGCGAATCAGCGGAATCACTTTTTTGATAACCCATCCCATTGAGACCAATCGAGGCAGTTTCACCGCACTGCTGTCGGCCGAATCCGGATCGAAATCGATGCGGAGCGAGACGTCACAGGCCGCGGTTACGTCATCGGGTGCGTCGGCCGGTATCTCCTGTCGGCGTGCTACTTCCCAGTGGCCGTTGGCAGCGATATCCTTGATTACTCGCCAGTCGATCTTTTCGGGTGGCTCGACGTCGACAACTTCTGAGTGGGCCGTATACGAGAGTTTCCACCACGCGAAATCGAGGGCGTACTGGGTGCCGATGCCGCCATCGCCGTCGAGTCGACGGACGACTTTCAGATACTCTGAGTACTTTGCATACCGTGGAAAGTCGAGAAGCACCTCATAGATCGTCTCTGGGTCCTCGTACACCACGGTGCTGACGACGATTGTATCCACGGCGTGAGGTTCGGACGGCGGGTTCTTATACCTTCGTCGACGGCCGACCGAATCCCACAG
>Ga0207421_10007011_pt1 | contig 12127 bp, 10 predicted proteins | sample SodLakKL_010_SED_4_FD_187542 | JGI IMG/M metagenome (GOLD analysis project Ga0207421, IMG submission 187542) | Alkaline sediment microbial communities from Lake Tanatar, Kulunda Steppe, Russia - 8KL_010_SED (SPAdes) (version 2) | ecosystem: Environmental > Aquatic > Non-marine Saline and... | reverse complement strand
CCTGAACGGAGCCAAAAACATCCTGCAGAGGTTCCTCGCCTACACGGTGAGGAACGGGGCTTCCGTGAACAAGCCCATAACCGAGGCATTTATGAAAAAAGAAGAACTGAACTCAGAGCAAGTCCTCGGAAGCCCCCTCCAGACGAACAAGTCGAGTTAGGTGGGGGCAGTTCACACCCTATTGAAAGCTTCCAAATTCTGAATCTCCTTATGGCTCTTGGTTTACGTCGAGGTCTTTCTTTTCTTTGTAAGTGGAGTATTCCACTAGATAGTCAATGATATCCATATCGATTTAATTCCTTTGGATTGGTGAAGTTTTTCAATCTACTTATAGTACGAAAAGAAAAGTGACAAAATGGGTCGAGAAAGATTGGATTATAATCCGCTTGAGTATCCTTATGCCTCTCGTAGGGCGGTTTTATACGCCGAAAACGGGATGGTGGCTGCTTCACAGCCTCTTGCTGCGCAATCAGGGCTTGAAATAATTAAGAAAGGGGGAAACGCTATCGATGCTGCAGTGGCAACAGCTGCTAGTTTGACGGTCTTGGAACCCACTAGCAATGGTATTGGGGGAGATGCTTTCTCACTCGTTTGGTCTGAAGGAAACCTCTACGGGCTTAACGCCAGTGGCCCTTCTCCGGGACGGATTTCCGTGGAAAAGCTATCCGCTGACGGTTACGAAAGCATGCCCAAATTTGGATGGGAGCCCGTGACGGTTCCTGGAGCTCCGGCGGGATGGGCGGAGTTATCTAGGAGATTCGGTGATCTCTCACTAGAGGAAGCTTTGCGACCCGCAATTAAATACGCGGAGGGAGGCTACCCTGTTTCCCCGACGGTTGGAAAGCTTTGGAAAGAGTACTATGAACGATATAAAAATTTGAATGGTCCTGAATTCGAGCATTGGTTTAATACGTTTGCTCCTAAGGGGAGACCCCCCACTATTGGAGAGGTATGGAATTCGCCGGTTCATGCGGAAACTCTTCGTAAAATTGCGAGGAGTGAATCGGATTCTTTTTATAGGGGGGAGATTGCAAAAAAAATTGGGGAATTCTCAAGAAGATATGGAGGATATCTGTCCGAAAATGATTTGAAGCGGTTTTCTCCTGATTGGGTAGACCCGATTTCAGCGAAATACCGGAAACACGAGATTTGGGAGGTACCCCCGAACGGGCAGGGTTTGATAGCACTTCTGACTCTCCGTATTCTGAACGGCTTCGAATTTGGATCTATGGAGAAGACTAAAATATATCACAAACAGATCGAGGCCCTTAAGATATCCTTTGCGCACGTAGGGGAGGCGATAACCGATCCTGATTGCATGGAGATTGATATCTCTAAAATTCTATCCGAGGAGTTCGTTGAAGATAGACGGAGAGAAATAGGCAAGAAGGCCTTGGATGTTGACGGATCCGGAATTCCAAGTACGGGGGATACCGTTTACTTAGCAACCGCTGATGGACAGGGAAACATGGTTTCCCACATTCAAAGCAACTTCATGGGATTCGGTTCGGGACTCGTAGTTCCCGACACGGGCATAGCATTGCAAAATAGGGGTAGTCTTTTTTCTCTGGATCCGTGTCATGCAAACGCCTTGGAGCCGAATAAGAAAACGTATCATACGATTATACCCGGCTTTTTGACTAGGGACGGGGATCCGATAGGTCCTTTCGGGATTATGGGCGGATTTATGCAACCACAGGGACATGTCCAGATCATTTCCGACTCTCTTGATTTTGATCAAAATCCACAGGCGGCTCTGGACGCTCCCCGTTGGCGGTGGATTGGAGATAAGAAGGTAAAGTTGGAGCGGAGATTTCCCCCTCACATTGCCAAGTCATTGTCCATAAGGGGTCATAATGTGGATTATTCTTTTCACTCGGAAGGTTTTGGAAGGGGACAGATAATCTGGAACGAAAATGACGTTCTCGTAGGTGGGACGGAGCCGAGATGCGACGGCGGGATTGCCTGCTGGTGATCTGTGTTAACAATAGTGTTTCCGGCTCCAAGATGACAGAAGCCAACGTACGATGCTTGGAGCGAAAAACCTCATCTCATTAACTCTTTTTTGGAGAGGGGCTTTCTCCCCCCGGCGGGTTTCTTTGACTTATTTTAGAACAGTGATTGATGATGAACTATTCTCGTTTATTATTCTCGTGTATTTCCCTTAGCAGATCTCCCAATTTGCTTGTTAGGTGTTCGAAGATTTTTTCACCCTTATCTTTGCTTGCCAAAGAGGGGGTTCCAATGGCTCCAGACTCTGTATATTCTTCAAATGGTTTGTACACTTGCAGCGGGCCGTCTTCGAACAGGTCCTTCGGACAGAGATCGTATTGTGGTCGATGTAGGGTCCCCTCAATCCACTCTTCCCTCACCAGGTTTGGCTCTAGATACATCATTAAGGAGGTTTCGAACTCTCCTCCATGTCCAGTCCCTCCAGCCTCGCTTTCCCTTATATCCTCCATGACTTGATTTGAAAGTTGGTAGTATGAAAGACCTAAGACTTCCACGTCCGGGTTTTCCTTTCCGACCTTTTTTACCACATTTCCTATTACCGGCGTGTTTCCGCCATGTCCGTTCAGGAGTAATATGGCGTCAAACCCGTTTTCAATTCCTGCTTCCGATACTTCCTGTATAACCTTCTGAAGATCCTCGGATTCCAGACTGATAGTACCTCCGAAGTATAGGTGATGTGGAGATTGGCCGGTCCATATTGTCGGGGCGACGAGCACGGGCAAGCCGTTCGTTACCTTTTCGGCGCTTTTTCGGGCAATTGTTTCAACCAATATGGTGTCCGTTGCGACGGGGAGGTGGGGTCCATGTTGTTCAATGCTTCCCACTGGAATGATGAGTATCGATCCGTCCTTACGAGCAATTTCTCGAACTTCTGAAGCCGTCTTTTCACACCAAGAAACGGAGGAAATATCTTTCATCATTTATCAAATGGCTTTTCGATGGACTACTTTTAAATATTTTCTAATTTTCTTGTCACGTTCGATTTAAGCCTATTAGTCAAATTATTTTTGAATTAGATTATTTTTACAACAAAGATCCCATATTTGTATCCGAAATATTAATCGGAGGTTTCTTAGTAAAAAAAATTTAAAAATTTTTGAGCTTGTGCTCGATGTATGACGTTATGGATCCCTTTGACAATCCTTTATAGGTTGAATGTATATCTTGGTTATTCCCCAGTCGGATTTGACGCGCTGCCTGTTGACACCCCGAGGAGCACTAATCTGGAGAAACGATGTATCCGACGTCCCAAAGGTAATCGACCTCGTTTATAGGTTTCTTACCTCACAGTTTGGAAGGTTGGCGCGTTTCTTTAATTGATTCTCGACCGATTTTAGCTTTTTTTCCGAGTATGGTTCTAAACTTTCGAATTCTTTATCCAAGGTATTTTTCGGCACGAACTGTTGAAGGAAGAATTCCTCGGTCTCCCTGATCCTATTACCGATTTTCATCATGTCTTTGACGTTCAATAGCCTTGGAACTACGGTTGTTCGGTATTCGTAGTCGACGTTCGAGTTTCTTAGGAGTCTCATGCTTTTCTCTATTTTTTCCGGCAGGTCGTCTTTTTCGATTCCCGTAGCTCTCTGGTACTTTCCGGCTTCGAGAGGGGCCTTTACGTCGAGGGCGATTCGGTCGACGAGGTTCCTTTTGAGCAGCTCCTCCAATTTTTCGGGCTTCGAACCGTTCGTCTCGACTCCGACTTCGAATCCCTCTCGTTTGACCCTTTGAGAAAAGTCGGTAAGGGAGGGGTGAATTGTAGGTTCCCCTCCCGTGATCATCAACCCATCGAGCCACTTTTCCCTGGAGTTTAGATGTTCGATGATTTCTTCACCCTCTATAGACGGTAAAGATTCCGGCCTCAATACGAGATCGCTGTTTTGGCAGAAGGGGCATCTAAAGTTACACCCTCCGGTGTAGACGACCGTCACCGCTTTTCCTGGCCATTCGATGAGTGAGTTTTTTTCGATGCCTTTAAACTGCATTTTTCATGCCTTGGCCTTTTGTGGTTTTGCGTGACTTGTTTGAAATGTCTGTCTCTGATCGAACTCCTCACTTTTTCCGTCGTTCCAGTTTTGAACAGGTCGGTAGTAACCTACTACTCTCGAGTAGACTTCACAGCTGTTTCCGCAGTCGGGACATTTCTCGTATTCTCCCGACATGTATCCGTGGTTGGAACATATGCTATAGGTTGGTGTCAGCGTGATGTACGGAAGTTCGGAGTCGTGTGTGAGTTTCTTTACGAGGGTCTTGGCCCCTCTTTTGGTCAGTCTCTCGCCGAGGAATGTGTGGAATACAGTACCGCCCGTATACAACGTCTGCAAGTCCTCCTGTATTTCCACCTCTTCGAAGAGGTCGTCTGTCGCGTCCACCGGTAGTTGTGTCGAGTTGGTGTAGTACGGGGTGTCGTCGCCGGCGGTAGTTATGTCGGGATATTTCTTTTTATCTATCTTGGCAAGACGTCGGCAGGTTCCCTCTGCGGGGGTAGCTTCCAAGTTGTACAAGTTTCCGGTCTTTTCTTGGAAATCTTGGAGTCTGTCCTTCATGTATTCCAAAATTCTGATCGAGAAGCTTTTCCCATCATCGGTAGCTATACCTTTATCGAACATGTTGAGACAGGCCTCGTTCATTCCTACTAGACCGATTGTGGAGAAGTGATTTCTCAAAGTTCCGAGGTATCTCTTCGAGTAGGGCAGGAGTTCGTTCTCCATGTTTTTGTTTACGACTTCTCTCTTCAATTCGAGCGAGTTCTTCGCTAGGACCATCATGTAGTCCAATCTCTCGAGAAAGTCCTCCTCGTCCTCGGATAGATATCCCAACCGGGGCAGGTTTATCGTTACGACTCCGAGCGAGCCCGTCATGTCGCTGGATCCGAAGAGTCCACCCGTAACGTTCCTCTCGAGTTCTCTCTCGTCCAGACGAAGTCGACAGCACATGCTTCTGATGTCGTCCGGGTTGAGGTCCGGACTGTTGACGAAGTTGGAGAAGTAGGGAAGGCCGTACTTCGCCGTCATTTCGAATAAGAGTTGGGCGTTTTCACCCTCCCAGTTGAACGTATCCGTAACGTTGTAGGTCGGTATCGGGAAGGTGAAGGGTCTCCCGTTCATGTCTCCCTCCATGAGAACCTCAAGAAAGGCCTTGTTGATTAGGTCCATTTCACCCTGATAGTCTTCGTAGGTCTCGCCCTTGGTCTCACCGGCGTGTATAACCCGTTTTTCCTTTAGATCCCCTGGTACAGTCCAGTCCAAGGTGAGATTGGTGAAGGGCGTTTGTCCTCCCCATCTGCTCGCGATGTTTAGATTGAATACGAACTTCTGCATTCCTTGCTTTACCTCATTGTAGTTCAGGCCGTCCTTACGAACGAAAGGTGCAAGCAGTGTATCCATGGAGTTGAATGCCTGTGCACCGGCCCACTCGTTCTGTAGAGTACCTATGAAATTGGCCATTTGTAATAGGGCGGTATCGTAATGCTTCGGCGGTTTTGACTCGACCCTTCCGGGGACGCCGTTAAATCCTTCTCTCAGGAGGGTCTCCAGAGACCATCCCGCACAATAGCCGGCTATACCAAAGGAAAGGTCATGAATGTGTATATCTCCGTTTCTGTGGGCGTCCGATACTTCCATCGGGTACATTCTATCCAGTGCGTAGTTCGAAACTACCTTCCCGGCGGCGTGTTTGTAGAGTCCTGACATGGAATATCCGATATTGCTGTTTTCTTTGACTCTCCAGCTCTTCTGACCTAGGTAATCGTCGACGAGTTCTTCCACTTCCAAAAAGGTGGATTTAATTTTTCTGAGTTCCTCGTGTTGTTTTCTGTATAGGATGTAGGCCTTTGCGGTCTTCGCGTGTCCGTTCTCTATCAGAACTTTTTCGACGGCATCCTGAATCTCTTCGACGTGAGGCACCTTTTTGTCGGTGGTCCTCTCCAGATAGTGAACGACTTTGTCGGAAAGCTTTCTTGCTAACCTTTTGTTACGTCCTCCGACGGACTGTGCGGCGCTCCAGATGGCTTCCGTGATTTTGCTCTGGTCGAAATCTACGATCCTTCCATCTCTTTTCTCTACTCTTTCGAATTTAGTCCTTTTTTCAGCTTCATCTTCCCTTTCGGCGGGCTCGGTCAACCATTTTCCGCATCGGGGACATCTTTTAGGATTTTCGACTCTCGGAGTCCATACGTGTCCGCATTTTGGACAGTTCATTTCTTGTTCGGATTCTGTAGCTATAATTTCACCTCCTTTTAGATAATTATCTCTAATGATTACTACTACTATTACTACAGTTATGGTGTGGGTCGTTTAAGTCTTTTCCGACCGCTGAGAAATCTCCCTACTAACAGTTCTCGGCTAACCATTTAAGCAAACCGATTTTTATGTCGAAAAGCCTGAAAAGTTAGCTGTGAACTAGGGGGTACTTTTTGAATGATTTGTAGGGCCGGAGCCATCTCCAAGGCAGAGATGTTGCTTTCCGGAACATGAAATAGTATTTATTTATAAATATTAATATATTTAGTATATAAATTGCTTAATAAATATATAAAGGATAAAATAAATATTTAGGTTAGTAAGATGAACAGAAAAAACGATATTGAGACTCGGAAGATCCAAACGACGGGTGGGTCAACATATACTCTTTCCTTGCCCAAGAAATGGATGGAGGAGATGGGTCTCAACGCGGGAGATGAGATGGCGATCGAAGAGCAGAGTTCTTCACTTCTACTATCGCCCGCCAAGTTGAAGAGTGAGGGATCGCCGGAGGCTGCTTTGAAAATTGGAGTTGAGGAGGATTATGACTCGGTTAGAAGAAAGATTCTGGCACTTTACCTCGATGGTTTTAATGTGATCAAAATAAGGTCCGCGGACGATAGGTTGAAGTCCGATCATAGGAATTCGATCAAGGAGTTGGCTAGGAACAAGCTAGTGGGCACCGAGATAATTTCCGAGACCATGGAAGAGATCACTCTTCAGACTTTGATAAGTTACTCGGAATTGTCTGTAAAGGGCGCTCTCAAAAGAATGTTTAGAGTCGCCTCTTCAATGCACGAGAACGCAATGCTAGCCTTGGAAAAGTTCGATAAGGAACTTGCGAGCGATGTTATAGAGATTGACGATGAAGTGGATCGATTTCAGATGTATCTGATCAGAGAGGTTAAAGCTGCGCTTGAAAATCCCCCTCTTGTGCAGGAGATCGGTCTCAACTCGTTGAGAGAATGTTTAGGATACAGAATTGTATCAAATAGCGTGGAGCGCGTCGGTGACCACGCCATCTCGATAGCTGAAAATGTTTCTGAAATGAATGAACCGATAGATGAGGAAGCTTTGAATATGCTTAAAGAAATTAGTTCCGTATCCGAATCAGTGTTCGAAAAGGCTCTAGATTCACTTTTTAAGGAAGATTATCAAGCTGCAGAGGAAGTGGTACAGGCAACTGAGAGGGTATACGATCTGGAGGAAGAGGTGAATGATTATCTATCGGGGGAGAGTCCGGACGAAGACATTAAAATAAGGCTTATTTTGGAAAGTATAAGACGAATAGCTGAATATGGTAGAGATATAGCGGAAATAGTTCTAAATTTGACTATAGATAATGGTCGATAATCCGTTAGGGTTTTCTAAACTGGTAATTAGGATGCAGTAGTCAGGACACTACAAAGGTTTCGTATAGTTCACAGGAGGAATCGTCCTCCGGACATATTCCCCTTCTCTTGCAGGGTGGGCCGGCGTCCTCGAATATTGTCGGTGCGACACTCCTAACCTTGCTAAGCATTTTATTTGCCAGGGCCTTGATTTCCCACTGAGCATGCATGCAAGTTCTCTGTTCGAAGAAGTTAATCAAAGAACGGGCGTTCATAGTTACAACGATGTTCGTTCTAGTGGCATTGGGTAGTACGAACCGCGCATCCTCTTTTGGTACTCCGGCTTCCCCTAACTTCTCGTAGGCTTCCCATGCTTTTTCCATGGCCTCCTCGTATTTCTTTAGGGCGGATGGGTCCTCCTCGACGCTGTGAGGAATTACGAACTTTTCCTCTTCAGGGTTAATATGTCGCTGGCTCTGTTGTGAGTAGGAGGCGATTCTATGTCTGACGAGCTGATGACTACATGAGCGTGAGATTCCTTCGATTCCGAAGGTGAACTTGACATGTTCGATGACGGAAGTGTGTCCTTTTTCGATCGTCGTCCTCAAGACTTTCCTCAACCGGCTCTCGTCTTCAGTCTTCATGATCTCATCGGCACCTTTACTCGATCGGCAGGACCGGGCTGCCGTCGCAGCTAAAATGTCCGGTTGCTCGGTATGGTCGAGCAGTTTTACCTTCAAATGTTTTCCTCCACAGGTTTTTGATGGGTTGTCTCATCGATCTCTGATAACATTTTCCCTCGGAGTTTTGAAAGGGATAATTTAATAGAAATATAAAAAAATGGAAAAGTGTGGTGATGTGATATGACGATGGCCACGGTGTACAGACACACGGAGACGCTCGATTCTCCCGCTAATTTTCTTAATTCTGCTTCCGAATTTATTCGAAGTCGCGTTTCTCACGACGAGAAGGTCGTCTGTGCTCTTTCCGGCGGTGTGGACAGTTCGGCGGCGGCGATGCTGTTCGAGAGGGCCGTAGGCGACAGGTTGTATCCTATACACTTTGATACGGGTTTCATGAGGAGAATTCGTGGTAGGGAGGAGGTAGAGCTCGTTTCAGACATATTTGGTCATATGGAAAACTTTGAGATGGTCGACAGGTCGGAACTCTTCCACGAGAGGGTTTTCGGAATCGAGGATTCCGAAGAGAAGAGGATAGCCTTTAGGGATACATACGAGCAGGTTCTAAACGAGGAGATAGAACGGATAGGGGCAAACGTGATTGCGCAAGGCACTATTAAGCCGGATATAATGGAGACTGAAGGGGAAATAAAGAGTCAGAACAATGTCGACACGGATTTCGAGGTCGAGAAGATGGTCGAGCCTCTCGCCGGACTATATAAACCTCAGGTCAGGTTGTTGGCGAAGGAATTGGAACTTCCGGAGAGAGTTTATTTTAGACAGCCGTTTCCCGGTCCCGGTCTGTCCGTTAGGGCCGTGGGAACGATCGACGATAGCAAGCTGGAGAATGAAAAGGATGCGAACGATTTAGTTGAGAGGTTTGTGGAAGGTTACTTTGAGGACAATTACGGTAGGATGAATCTCTGGGACGAGGAATCGGGGTCAAGAGTTCCTTTCCAGTACTTTGCCGTTACTCTGGATCAAGATATGGAGTATGCGGACGAAATAAACGATTATCTTAAGAATATGGGGTTGGAAGCGGAAGCCTTTTCTCTTAGTAACAGGGCAACTGGGGTGGAGTTGACGGAGGAGGGTAGGACTAGGGTTTACTCTCCGGTGGTGCTGTTAAGGGGAAGGTTGGAGCAGGAGATGGTCTACTATCTTGGTACTAGGATCCCGGAAAGGTTCGATGCTTCAAGAGTTCTCTTTCAGTTGAAGGATTCCGACGAGGAGGGGTGGGTTGTGGGTCTTCGCCTAGTGGATTCGGAGGACGCCGTTGACGCAGAGCCTTTGAAAGTGCCTTTCTCGGAACTAGAGAAGTTGAGTGAGGAGATAATTGAGAAGACGGATAGCGGCATCGTGGGATTTGATGTTACTCCTAAACCTCCGGCGACGATAGAGTATGAATAGGGATGTGGAGGGATCAAAATCTCTATAGAAGAAGTCAGGAAGGATTTCGTCGAGAAGATCGAGAACGAGGGGGTAGTGCTCGGAGAGGACTTTATAAAGGTTGACAGCTTTCTGAATCATCAGATCGACACCGAGCTGATCGACAAGGCGGGAAGGGTGATCGCGGAACGGTTCGCAGATCAAGGCGTTACTAGGGTCGTAACCGCCGAGGCCGGTGGGAACATTATAGCGTACGCCACTACGATTCACCTGAATAGGATGTCGCCAAAGGAAATCTCGACCATCTACGCGAAGAAGGGAGTTCCGAACACGATGACAAACCCTCGGGTCCAGACCATAGAGTCCGCGACGAAGGAAGAGGAAGCCGAACTGGCACTGTCGAGAGATTATTTGAGCGAGGACGATAAGGTGCTTATAGTTGACGACTTTCTGTTCACGGGCTTGACGAGCGAGGCCCTGTTGAAGCTTGTGAAAAATACGGGTGCGACCGTCGTGGGGTTCGCCTTCGTTATATCTAAGAGAAACTTCGGCGGGCTGAAGAGGCTAAAGCAGCACGACCTTCCTATATTCACCCTGGTGGAGATAAAAAAGCTCGATCCCGAGACTGGAAGGATCACTTTCGGAGATATGTGCTGAACTCGAGGATCTATTTCGCCTTTCCCCTCGATAATTTGGACCTTTGATTCGAGTAAAGTTTCGAGTTCTGAAATGGTGAAGTTTGATCGAACGGATGGATGTATGACATGTGAAAATATTATCTGGATTGTTCGGCTTCCTCCAACTTCTCCAGATACTTCTTAGTGTCCTCGGAAATCCAATCAGTCACGTCCTTCTTGACGATGGTGCCTTCAGCGTTTTTGGTCACCAATTCCTCTATACCCGCATTTATGAGCGTGCGCTTGCAACGATCGCATGGCCTACCCTCGAAGGTGTCCTCGGTTTCGTATTCCTGGCCGTAGAGATATAGGTTGCCTCCCAGGACCCTGGCTCCGTGCCTCGCGGCGTTGATCACGGCGTTTTCCTCCGCATGTACTGCGGTGCAGAATTGGTACTGCCTGTAATGGGGGAGGTCCATCTCGTCCTTGAGGCAGCCTGCCTCCGTGCAGTTTATGACTCCTCTCGGCGGTCCGTTGTACCCGGTGGATACGATGGCGTCCTCCTTGACGATGATTGCCCCGAACTGTCTCCTGATGCAGGGCGATCTTTTGCAGACTGCCTCGGCTATACCCAAATAGTATTCGTCCTTGCTAGGTCGTTCTTCGTCCTTCAAAAAATCCACCCAGTCATCTCGTACTTTCCCGGCAGGATGAATGCCAGTTAAAGTTGCACGGCATCACTTAAATCACTGATTTGTGAGGTGTTGTGAAAGATCAGGAGGAAGGGCTAATTTTTAAGCGAATTTTTCATAAAAGACTCAACGAGCCCCGGTAGCTCAGCCGGCCAGAGCGATCGCCTCGTAAGCGATAGGTCGCGGGTTCGAAACCCGCCCGGGGCTTCCGTATTCATCGGTTCAATTCCTTGCCGGATTATTAAAGAAGTTAATGGACGGATCCGGAAAAATTTTTCATATGCATATGGTTCCGTCCTAGAAATGTTGTTGACCGTAATGAATTTACTCAATTCTGTTGGAGATCATTTTCCGAGGATTTCGAAGTAAAGATTTTCAGTTTGAATCGTTATTTTTATTTAGAGGGTGGATATGGTAATTTATCACGTAGCCGTATTCTTTTTGGGTCTCTTTATGCTTTTGAAGGGGGCGGACTATTTCGTGAGTTCGGCTTCCAAGATAGCCAAGGAGTTTGGCGTATCGGATTTCGTTATCGGCCTCACTTTGGTAGCTTTTGGGACTACGGTTCCGGAGCTTGCCTCGGCCATGACCGCCTCCTTTCGGAATGCGAGCGGGATAATCGTGGGGAATACAGTCGGGTCATATATCGCCAACATCGGATTGGTTATAGGGATTTCTGCAACTTTGTCAGATATAAGAACTAATAGAGAGGTTTTAAGGAGAGATGGATATATTATGCTGTTTTCTTCGATTTTATTCTTTATTTTAATCCTAAATCTCGAAATATCTTGGATTGAAGGGGTTTCTCTACTTTTTTTATACATTTCGTACGTCGGTTTTTTGTTTTTTTACAAGCCTCGATATATAGGGGATTACGATTTCGGAGATTTCATGATGTTTTTCTTGAAACTCGAGATGCTTTCCAAGTCTTTGGAAAAATTATCCTCAGTTTTGAAGGGTGGAAAGTTCGAAGATTCAAAATTATACGATGGGGGTATTAGGAAGTTTGGAAGGGACGCGGCTTTTTTGATTGTCGGTTTGACGGCCGTAATATTAGGAGCTAGATTTTTTATCTTGTTGAGCCGAGAAGACACCTTCCAAATCTTTGATTTGGTGGGTGATGAATCGGTTTGGTTGGTTCTGCAGACACTTTCAAGTTAGTTTTGT
>Ga0207421_10007010_pt1 | contig 12130 bp, 9 predicted proteins | sample SodLakKL_010_SED_4_FD_187542 | JGI IMG/M metagenome (GOLD analysis project Ga0207421, IMG submission 187542) | Alkaline sediment microbial communities from Lake Tanatar, Kulunda Steppe, Russia - 8KL_010_SED (SPAdes) (version 2) | ecosystem: Environmental > Aquatic > Non-marine Saline and... | reverse complement strand
CAGGTGAATGGACTCCTGTGCACGGATTTCCTGGTTAAGTTGTCCCTGCATGTCTCTGAGCTCCCTGTAGAAAGGTGGCTGATGAAAATATCCTGCTGAAGCACGGAAAGTCCATCTTTCGGCCCACCCGGGCTTGTATAGCATGGTAGACCGGGGGCTGACCACCAATTGTTCATTGAAATCCCAGTAATTGGCCCTTACGCCTGCAGTGAGTGCGAACCTGCCATGCGGCCTTGTAAACTCCCAGGTGTTTTGCAGAAATCCTGTGAGGCGATTCGATTGCATGTTGATCTGTGTATTCAGGGTGTCCTGAAGGAGAATGGTATGGTTTGGTTGCCGGGGCAGGGAGTAACCGGCGGAATCGATCAGGTTCCATTCATTCAGCCTGTCATAGATATCCTCATGCTGAAATTTCAGGCCCCAGCGTAATTCATGCTTGTCGATATTCCATCGTCCTTTGGTTTCTGCATTCCACACAATGGCATTGAGGTAGTTGCGGGCATGGTTCAAAAAGCTGCCAACTCCCAGGGGCTCTCCGGTAGGCTGCCCAAAGTCATCCTCGCCCAGGTCTGTTTCGACCCTTTGCAGCAAATATTGGCCCAACACGTCAAAGTTTTCCCGTTCATCCGACTGGAAAATGCTGCTGGTAAGCTGCATTGAGAAGTCATCATGGGGCTGAAAATCCAGCGAAAGGGCGGCGGTGCTGGTAGTAAAACGGTTGGTTTCGCGGCCGTCAAAATATACTGTAAATTCACGCACGTCCATGATGGTGCCAAACCTTGTGCGCTGCACTTCCGGCTCAAACTGATAGTGGTTGTCGTTAAAATTGCCCAGGAAGCTGAGCATGAGGTCGTCGGATAAACGATAGCGCAGCAGGGCCTGGATGTCGGAGAAGGATGGACTATAGTCTCCTTGCGTATCCAGCGTGCCAAGAAGATATTGATTGGACTTGTAGCGCAGCCCCACCAGGTAAGAGAAGCGGTTGTTTTCAGATATGCCTTCCAGGTGAAGGGATCCTTCAAGCAGGCTCAGAGAGAAGGACCCGCCAAATGCGTCTGGCTCCTTGTAGCTGATGTCAAGTACGGATGCCATTTTGTCGCCGTATTGTGCATTGAAGCCACCAGCAGAGAAACTGATCTCTGAAACCATGTCGGGGTTAAGAAAACTCAGGCCCTCCTGCTGGCCAGCCCTTACAAGGAAAGGCCTGTAAATCTCTATGCCATTTACATAGATGAGATTTTCGTCGTAGCTGCCGCCTCTTACAGAATATTGTGCAGAAAGTTCTGATGCGGTGGCTACACCCGGGAGGGTCTGGATCAGGCGTTCTATGCTGGCGCTTGGTCCCGGCAGGGCAGCAGTGAGGCTGGGGTCGATCCTGGTTACGTCGGTGCTGAGCACTTGCCGGTCTCTGACTTCCACATCGGGCAGCGCAGTGACCAGGGGTTCCAGGATGATGGTGACCTCCTTCTCTTGTCCCGGTTCGAGCCTGACAGGAAGCTCTTCAGGCTTGAACCCGAGGTGTGAAACCACGATGGTAAGCTCTTCCCCGGCCGGAATGCGCAATTCAAAAAAGCCTTTCTCATCGGTCGTAGTGCCTGCAGGTATTTCACGCACCGCAATATTTACAAACTGCATCGGCTCGTCCTGGCTGTCTTTAAGGTGGCCTTTAATGAGAGCCGCCTGCCCCCAGGACTGCATGGCAAGAAACAGGAAAGGGATGGTTGCTAAGAAGTATATGCGCTTCACGGGGCGTCAATAATCTTTATATGTACGTGTAATATTCCGGCAAAGATGCGGAATAATAATTAAAATGGCCTATATAAAATAACAAAAGGAAGGGAAAAATATTGCCCGGAACTCAATCATCCCGTCGGAATCTTCCTTCTCTCCAGGCCTGAATGAATTCAGCCCAGGCAAAGGGATTGAATAACCGGATGGGTGGCGACTGTCCGGCATAATACATCCTGTCGGCTTGTTGCTGCACGTGCGCCCTGAAGTTCATGGAGCCGTCCATGGGCATGTTTTCAAATCTTTCGCGCATCTCTGCATGTGCCAGGTTTCGCATCGCCCTGTCATAGTCGTCGGAAGGCACATCCGCATGAATGAAGGCATGTCTGAACTGCTGCCTTGTCGGCCAGGGGTATATAACGGTTTCTGCCAGGTGTATGGTGTCCCTGGTCATCATCTGCACAGCAGAATACCGTGATTTGGTCAGGGTGTCGGGAACGGTATAGTACGTATCCAGATAGCCTACAGAAGAAAAACGCAGGGTGTCGTCCTGAAAGACCGGGATGGAGAAGAATCCATAATGATCGGTTGTTGTTCCCCGGGCCGTGTGCTTCACCCACACCGATGCATGCGGCAAGGGCTTCAGACTGTCACTGGTAAGCAGCAGACCGGTAAACTGTACCACCCGGCGCCGCTGGCGTTCCTCTCCGAGGCCGGTCTCAGCCATCAGCAGTGCCAGCATGAACACAGCGGATCCCAGGATAAACAGCCGGTAAAAACCTTTTCTCATGCTTTAACTTCTGAATTTTACAGTATAAGGTATAAAGGTAAAAATAATCAGTGAAACTGGAAAATATCCATGGCCTTGGTGGCCCATCTTATTATTCTTTAACATCTGCTTGTGTTTTGGCTTTTGGCTTTTGGCTATTAGCTATTGGCAAGAAAGCCAAAAGCCAACTTAGTCCAAAAGTCCCCGCGACAATAATCATTCTCGTGTGTGTCAATATATTGGCATGGCCCGTTTCATTTAAAAGGCAAGCAGAAATAAAAAAAGCTGTTGCAAATGCATGCAACAGCTCTCGTTCCCAAAACCAGTAAAAATTATTTGATGTATCCCTTTTGGCGGGCTTCCTTTAAGCAAGCATAAATGCCTTTCTTGTTGATGTTCCGTATCCCCTTTGTCGAAACCTTTAACGTGATCCAGCGGTTCTCTTCGGGTACGAAAAACTTCTTTGTCTGTATATTGGGGTAAAACCAGCGGTTGGTTTTGATGTTTGAATGCGACACGCGATGTCCTGTAATCGGTCGTTTCCCTGTGATCTGGCAAATACGTGACATGGTATATATGTTTTTGCGATTATGGAATTGGTCTTTTCTTAAAAGGAGTGCAAATTACGGCATTTTTTTTCTTATACGCAAGTCTTTTTTCAATTAAACCGGACATGAATTTGATTTTCATGGCGCTTTTGTGTATATTCGGTTTTATAAAAAGTCGATACCTGCTGTTTTGTCTGTGATAAGTGGTTGATTCGCAGTAAAAAGGGAAAAGCTCTTTGCCGGATAAAGCGGTTTGCAGGAGACGCTTGTGATCTGATGCATGATAAACTATTATGACATTCTGGGTGTGGATAAACATGCGGATGATGCACGCATCAAACGTGCTTTTCGTTTGCGCGCCAAGCAGCTGCATCCTGATGTGAACCGTGCGGAGCGGGCCAAGAAGGACTTTCAGCTGGTGAACGAGGCTTATCAGGTGCTGCGTGATGCCAACAAAAGACGTGTTTACGACATGCGGCTTGCCCGGGGCACCCATGGCCAGCGGGTGTATTACAGACCCGGAAGTGCTGCTGCACAAAGGGGCCATGGTTACGCTGCTTATCGCACCCGGGTGTACCGCTATCACCAGGCAGCAGGCAGCAGGCAACCAGCCTGGGCAGAAAAAGTCGTAGACCGGATATTGTTCCTCTTCATGCTGCTGGCCGGTCTTACTGCCCTCTTTTATGGCTTATACAAGGCTTTTGTAGAGCCTGATGAGGAGTTTAACCCTTACCTGGCCATCACCTTTGGGGTATTTTTCACCGTCCTCTTCCTGATAGGATGGCATGTTAAACAGACGGACCGTGATTAGACATTTGCTGCCTTTTCTTTCTGCTGAAATACATGAACACGGCAATGATTCCAAAGCCGGCGACCATGCATAAAAGCACAGCGCCCAGCAAGGGGTCTTTATCATACATCCCGGCATATGTTGAGGGCAGGATGTTTTTTTCCACCAGGGGAACGATATCCCCTGCGCTGTTGATCCTGGTTTCAAGTACTTCTTTCCAGGGCCAGAGCTTGTTGAGTGACCCGATCATGAAGCCGGTGAGCATGGCAAGCGTCGTTTGGGGATGTTTCTTCAGCAGCCATGCGATCACATGTGAAAAGGCAATGACACCCGCTATGCCACCGATACCAAATGTGAAGAGCACCGACAGGTTCAGCTCATTGACCGCCTGAAGCATGTATTCATATTTGCCTAGCAGGATCAGCAGGAAAGCGCCGGATATGCCGGGCAGGATAAGGGCACAAAAGGCGATGCTTCCAGAAAGAAAGACATACCACAGGTATTCCGGACCTGTGGATGGGGTGGCCAGGGTGATGTAGTAAGCCAGCACTGTGCCTGTAAGCAAGGATATCAGTGGAGAGGCGTGCCACTTTTCCACTTTTTTGCCTACGAACAAGGCGCTTCCGGCTATCAGGCCGAAGAAGAAAGCCCAAACCAGCATGGCGTGGTGCTCAAAAAGCCATGATAGCAGTCGTGCCAGGGAAAAGATACTGATCAGGATGCCGCCGACCACGGTGACCAGGAAGTTGCCGTTGGCTTGCTTCCAGGCTGCGGCCAGCCCTTTGCGAAAAAGTGTGTTGAGTAAGCCTGCATGGATGGACCTGATGCTCAGGATGAGCTCTTCATAGATGCCAGTAATCAGGGCGATGGTTCCACCCGACACGCCGGGAACCACATCCACGGCCCCCATCGCCATACCCCGGAATAACAAAAACAATTGACCAACCCAGTTTCTCTCCTTCATAAGTCTGACAAGATTCAAAAAGCGGCCGGTACACCCATCCGGCCCGAGGTGTTTTATCCTCAACGGATGTGCTTCATAGTTTGTGCTTCTTCAGTTCTTCCGGCAGAAAATCGAAAAAAGTATCTCCACGAAGCCCCACTCTGAGGGTTTCCAATGCCACAATCTCAGCAGGAGCAATGTTGCCGAGGTTCACGTGGGCACCAAAGGCTTTAATGAACCATACCTGTTGCTGCTTAAGCGGGGCTTCCCAGATCACCTTTTCAGGGCCCACTTCATGGATGATGCGTTGAATGAGGTCCTGATCTGCAGCTCCCTCCTTGCCATAGATGCCCACGGTGCCACTCTCCCGGGCTTCGGCGATCACGAAACTGCTGCCCGCATCCAGCTCCTTTTGCATGCAGGCCGTCCAGGCGTCCGCATCCATCGAAACATCACAATCCTTGGCACCCACTTCAGAGAGCACGGTAAATTCTCCTGACAGGCGTTTGATCAGCCTGCACTTCTCGTCATGGGGGAGCTTGATGGACCCGTCCGACACCTCTACGGTGTCGCAGCCCAGTTTGTTGACAAACCGCAGGTAATCATCGAGCTGGTCACGCAGCAAGAAGGCTTCCAAAAGGGTGCCTCCCACAAATACGCGCATGTGGTGTTCCTGGTACAGCTTTACTTTTTCAGCTGCTTTTTTACTCACATAAGCGGTGCCAAAACCCAGCTTCAGAAAGTCGATGAGGTGGCCGGCAGTCTCAGCCAGGTCTTCTGCCTGCCGCATGCCAAGGCCCTTGTCCATGACCATGCTAACCCCTTGATGTCGTGGTTTTGTCTCTCGGTCGGGAAGAAAATCAAGCATGACGTACGTGATAGAATAATATAACAAACATTACCTGATGAGTCTGTCGACAACCTCCATAAAGGCGCTGTTGTCGGATAGCCTGGAAAATCTTGTCATGATTTGGCGTATTCCGCCAGGCTCTTTTTGGTAGGCTTCTTCGAGGCAGAAGGTGCCATCCTGGCTTTTGCCGGTCAGAAAGAGGATGGCGGCCATCACATAGAGCATCTGTGGGTTGTTGGGCAGGGTATCCATGCCACGATTCATCACGTCAGCGGCCTGCTTCAGTCTGTCTGCCTTGACAAGGGCTTCCACATATTCAAACCAGGTTTCCTCGTCCTCATGATCGGCTTCAATGGCCTTTTCATAAGTGTCGATGGCCATTTGCTCGTCTCCCGCAGCGAAGCAGGTGTTTCCCAGCAGGCAAAGGTAATTGACGTTGCCGGGGTCTATGCTGAGTGCCTTTTCCAGGTATTTGATGGCATCTTTTGCTTTGTCCTGCTCGTTTTCACAAACAGCCATGCCCACCCAGGCATCAGCCAGGTCAGGGTCGATCTGCAGACTCTTCAGGTACCACTGTCTGGCCAGTTCGTAATCATCCATCTTTTCATGACATTCACCGATGTAATAATGTTTCATGGCATCAGACCCGTCAATGTCAATGGATGCCTTGTAAGCCCCGATCGCCTCAGGATGGCGTCCCAGCAAACTGAGGGCATATCCTTTATGGAACAACGAATGCTCATGCTCCTGGTCAATGGCCAGCGAATATTCCAGGGCCTCCAGGGCTTTTTCGTACAAGCCGGCATTGATATAGGATACTCCCAGGTTAAACCAGGCTTCTGTGCTGTATGGGTTTTTGTCGATCAGTCGCTTGAAGAAGTTGATTCCCTCTTCCGTAAGGGATAACAGGTCGAAACAGTATGCTGCCTCGTAGATGGCCAGGTCATTGTTGGGATTTACCTCCAGGGCCTTGCCAAGGTATTCGAGTGTCTTGTCGAAATTGCCCAGGTTCTCATATTCTATGGCAATGCTGCAGTACACATAGTCCGGCTCATCCGCATCAAATACCGCCTTGTTATACTCTATAATGGCTTGTTCATAGTTGCGCAACTGTGAAAAGATGGCCCCTTTGGTAAGGAAGACATCCTGATTGCTGGGGTCGAGGTTCTCAACTGTCGACAACAACTCAAGTGCACGCTCTTCCCGGTTGAAAGTAGCCAGTAGCTGGGCTTTCTTCAACATCAGTTCAATGGAGGATGGATGCAACTCGCAGGCATCATTGGCAGCACGCAATGATTTTTTGTAGGAAGCCTGGAAGAGATAATGATCAATGATCTCCACAAAGTCATCCACATCAAAATATGCAGTCTGGTTATCCTGCATGAGCCTTTCATATCGGGCTACCTGCCAGGGTGTATGGGGATTATTTTGCATCTTTGTTTAATCTCAAAAGTAAGCGGTTCATGCCTTACAGCACGTTTTGGGTGGCCCGGGGCACACCAATGCATACCACAAAGGTAAGCAAAAAACAATTTGTCAACCGCCGCACGCATCATGCCAATGCCAAGCCGATGATATGAAATCAAAGAATAAATGGTAATTTTGCAAAAAAAATTATTGCATTTATGTTTGACAATTTAAGTGATAGATTGGACAAGGCCTTTAAGGTCATCAAGGGACAGGGCCATATCTCCGAAGTAAACATTGCTGAGTCGCTGAAGGATGTGCGTCGTGCGCTTGTGGATGCGGATGTAAACTACAAGATTGCCAAGTCCTTCACCGAGAAAGTGAAGGAAAAGGCCCTTGGGCGCGATGTGCTCACCGCTGTTTCGCCAGGTCAGCTGATGGTGAAAGTGGTGCACGAGGAGCTTGCTGAGCTGATGGGCTCGACACACGAGGAAATAAACCTCAAGGGCAATCCCTCCATCATCCTGGTAGCCGGTTTGCAAGGTAGTGGTAAGACGACCTTTTCTGCCAAGCTGGCAAATTATCTGAAGGACAAGAAGAGCAAGAAAGTGTTGCTGGTTGCCGGTGACGTTTACCGTCCTGCTGCGATCGATCAGTTGAAGGTGCTTGGCAGCCAGATAGCGGTCGAGGTGTATACCGAAGAAGACAAGAAAGACCCCGTGGGCATCGCCAAACGTGCCGTGAAGCATGCCAAGAACATGGGTCACCAGGTGGTTGTGGTGGATACTGCCGGTCGTTTGGCCATCGACCAGGAGATGATGAATGAGATCTCTTCACTGAAGGAGGCCTTAAATCCACATGAAACGCTTTTCGTGGTGGATGCCATGACCGGTCAGGATGCCGTGAATACTGCGAAGGCTTTTAATGAGCGTCTGGACTACGACGGTGTGGTGCTTACAAAGCTTGATGGCGACACAAGGGGCGGTGCGGCATTGACCATCCGGTCTGTGGTAGACAAGCCCATCAAGTTCGTGGGTATCGGGGAGAAGCCAGATGCCCTCGATGTGTTTCATCCACGCCGGATGGCAGACAGGATACTGGGCATGGGTGACATCGTGTCACTTGTTGAAAAGGCCCAGGAGCAGTATGATGAGGATGAAGCCAGGAAGCTCCAGAAAAAGATCGCCAAAAACCAGTTTAACTTCAATGATTTCCTTTCGCAGTTGCAGCAGATCAAAAAGATGGGTAATGTGAAGGACCTGATGGGGATGATCCCGGGCATGGGTAAAGCCATAAAGGATGTAGACCTGGATGATGATGCGTTCAAGGGCATTGAGGCTATTATTTACAGCATGACACCGGAAGAACGCGAAAATCCGGCTGTTCTGAACGGCAGTCGCCGAAAGCGCATCGCCAGGGGTGCAGGCACGGATATCACGGAGGTGAACAAGCTTGTCAAGCAGTTTGAGGATACCCGCAAAATGATGCGTATGATGTCGAAAGGCGGCAAGGGAAAAATGTCCAGCATGATGCAAAACATGCAAGGCATGCGTCCGCGGTAAGCCGGCTTTTGGCTATTAGCTATTAGCTATTGGCTATTGGCAAGAAAGCCAAAAGCTAATAGCCACGAGCCAATAGCAAACAGCATTCCGCTTAAAAATACAAACACCAGACAACCAATTAGTTGAAAAACACAAACACATTTATATGAAGCTTATTGACGGGAAACAAATATCTGCAGCCATCAAGGAAGAGATTGCGGGTGAAGTACAAAAGATGAAGGACCAGGGCGAAAAAGTGCCTCACCTGGCAGCCATCCTGGTGGGAGAGGATCCGGCCAGTGAAACCTATGTCAACAACAAGGCGAAAGCCTGCAAGAAGGTTGGGTTTGATTCGTCTACCTATCGCTTCCCCACAGATGTCACTGAGGAGGAATTGCTGGAGGCGGTCGACTTCATTAACAATGACCATGAAATCGATGGGCTCATTGTGCAGTTGCCCCTGCCGGATCATATCGACAACCAAAAGGTGATCCAGCACATTGCCCCTGAGAAGGATGTGGATGGCTTCCATCCGGTAAACGTGGGCCGCATGACCATTGGACTGCCTTCGTATGTGTCGGCTACGCCCCATGGGATCATGGAGCTGCTGATGCGAAGCCGCATTGATACCCGCGGAAAAAATTGCGTAGTCCTGGGCAGAAGCAATATCGTAGGCAAGCCGATGAGTTTGCTTATGGCCCGTAATGAGGAGCCCGGCAATGCCACGGTGACGGTGTGTCACAGCAAAACACAAAACCTTGCGGAGATCACCTCCAAGGCCGATATACTGATCGTGGCCATTGGCAGGCCCGAATTTGTTACTGCCGACATGGTGAAGGAAGGTGCGGTCGTGATCGATGTGGGCATCCACCGGGTGCCTTCAGATAAGACCAAGTCGGGGTTCAGGCTGATCGGCGACGTGCGCTTTGACGAAGTTTCGGAGAAAGCCTCCCACATCACGCCCGTTCCAGGGGGTGTAGGGCCCATGACCATTGTCTCCTTGCTGATGAACACCCTGAAGGCTGCAAAAAGAGAAATCTACGGATAAACCAGGTGAACCATCAACCCATAAACCTGCCACCTGCGCAACAGTCCCGCCTGCTTGCAGGGGAGCTTCTGCCGGTCATGGAACGCTTCTATTCCTTGCAGGGTGAGGGGTTTCACACCGGCAAGCCTGCCTCTTTCCTGCGCATTGGCGGTTGTGACGTCGGCTGTTACTGGTGTGACGTCAAAGAGGCCTGGGATGCTTCGGTACATCCGCTCACCCCGATTGAAGACATCATTCAATTTGTTTTGACGCAGCCAGCAAAAGCCTTGGTGATCACAGGAGGCGAGCCGCTGAGCTATAACCTGGATAAGCTGTGTGCGGCACTCAAAGAGAAGCAGGTGACGATCTTTCTGGAAACCTGTGGGGCTTATCCGCTTAGTGGTCAATACGACTGGATATGCCTGTCGCCGAAAATCAATATGGAGCCCCGTCGCGACATGCTGCACGCGGCAGATGAGCTAAAGGTGATCATTCGTGACCCCAGTGATTTCAGTTGGGCCGAAAAGAATGCCTCCCTGGTGAAAGACAAGTGTAAGCTGTTTTTGCAGCCCGAATGGAGCCAGCATCATAAAATTCTGCCCCGCATCGTTTCTTATGTAAAGGAAAACCCCAAATGGATGGTTTCTTTGCAGGCACATAAGTACATGCAGATCCCCTGAAACACTTTTTGTTTCATTCAAGCTGGCTTAGGGGGATGTTTATTGTGTCGCCTGCCTGGCGCCAGGATGTGTGCCCGACAAAAATGATGCTGCCCATTGTTTTATTATTACAGGGCCAAATAGTTTGATGTGGCCTGTATGCCAAATTCCAGTCAGATGACACGCATTTTCATGCTTTTTTTGTTGCTTCTGTGCTTCTGTGCCGAAGGGCTTGTTGCACAAGCTCCTGAGGAACTTAGCACAGGAAGCCGCAGAGCCCGTCGGGCCTATCAGGAGGCAGTGCAAGCCTATCGGCTCTATGACCATGATCAGGCCATCGAAAGGTTGGAGCGCGCCATACGGATCGATGATTCCTTTATTGAAGCCCATGTGCTGAAGGCAGAGATCCTGTACCTGGGTGAGGCTTACGAACAAGCAATAAGGCATTATGCCAGGGCCATTTTGCTGGATGCATCCTTTTTTCCGGCTGCAAAATATTATAAAGGACAGGCCTTATTCCGCACTGCAGCCTATGGTGACGCCGTATATTGGCTGGAATCCTTTAAAGGCATGGAGGAAATCAGTGAATCCTTCCTTTCAAGGGCGCAGCACGCCCTTGCACATGCCCGTTTTGCCGATGAAGCCATAAAAGACCCTGTGCCCTTTGAGCCACAGCACATGGGTCCGGCCATTAACACCAGGTATGCCGAATACAGTCCGACCCTCACGGCTGACGAGCAAACCCTGATCTTCACGCGCAAAAAGCCGCTTGAGGGCTATGAACTGCGCGAGGACCTGCCGCGCGATTTTTTTTTCGAAGATTTTTATGTGAGTCACCTGAAAGAAGGTGAATGGACGAAGGCACAAAACATGGGTCCACCTTTGAATACCCCTGGCAATGAGGGTGCACAAACCATCACGGCAGACGGCCGGCACATGTATTTCACGGCATGCAACAGGCCCGATGGCATTGGACGCTGCGACATTTATCATGCCTGGAGGATTGGCCAGGAGTGGAGTATGCCGCAGAATGCAGGACGGCCGCTCAACTCATCTTCTTGGGATTCACAACCCGCCGTGTCGGCCGACGGAAAAACCCTGTATTTTACCAGCAGCCGAGAGGGCAGCATCGGCTCCATGGATATCTGGAAAGCCCGGAAAAAGGAAGATGGCCAGTGGGGAGAACCTGAAAACCTTGGAGAGCCCATCAACACCAGCGGCAAGGAACTCTCTCCGTTTATCCACCACGACAATGAAACACTGTACTTTGCATCAGACGGTCATCCCGGCATGGGAGGCCTGGACATCTTTGTGAGCAGGCGTGACCCGGACACCGGGGGCTGGACTGAGCCCATGAACCTGGGCTATCCCATCAACACGCATCGCGATGAGTTTGCTTTTGTCGTAGGAGCTTCCGGCCAACAGGCCTGGTTTGCCTCAGACATGGAAGGGGGCAATGGACGGTCAGACATATATACCTTTGCGTTGTATGACGCAGTGAGCCCGCAACCGGTAACCTATATGCGCGGAGTTGTATCGGATGCCGAAACTGATCAGCCCCTGCACGCCTCGTTTGAACTGATTCGTGTGTCAGACGGACAGGTGGTCATGGAGGCTGCATCCGATCCTGAAGACGGATCCTTCCTGGTGGCCGTTCCCACAGGTCAGGACCTGGCACTCAACATATCAACCCCCGGCTACCTGTTTTTCTCCGATCATTTTTCCTATGATGGGATACGAAAAGCCATCGACCCATACATCCGCGATATTGAGCTGCATCCCATCCGGGAGGGAGAAGCAGTGGTGCTGCGCAACATCTTTTTTGAAACCGACAGCCATGCCCTCAAAGAGACCTCCAAAGGGGAACT
>Ga0207421_10007009_pt1 | contig 12131 bp, 12 predicted proteins | sample SodLakKL_010_SED_4_FD_187542 | JGI IMG/M metagenome (GOLD analysis project Ga0207421, IMG submission 187542) | Alkaline sediment microbial communities from Lake Tanatar, Kulunda Steppe, Russia - 8KL_010_SED (SPAdes) (version 2) | ecosystem: Environmental > Aquatic > Non-marine Saline and... | reverse complement strand
ATTTTTTACAAAATTTTTACAAAAGAGAAGAGGAGAAAAAATGAAAACATTAAAAGATATAGAGGAGGAAGGAGTTGAGTTAAACAATATTTATAATTGTGATTGTTTAGAAGGATTGAAACAAATGGAAGACAATAGCGTAGATTTGGTTGTTACTTCACCACCTTACGATAACTTGAGAAATTATAAAGGATATTCTTTTGATTTTGAAAATATTGTGGAAGAATTATATAGGGTAGTGAAAAAAGGGGGAGTTGTTGTGTGGGTTACTGGCGACCAAACAATCAATGGTAGTGAAACTGGGACAAGTTTTAGACAAGCATTATTTTTTATGGATTGTGGTTTTAATTTACACGATACGATGATATATAAAAAAACAGGTTGTCCGTTCCCCGAAAAAAATAGATATTATCCCATCTTTGAGTATATGTTTGTATTTAGCAAAGAAAAACCAAAAACTACAAATTTAATAAAAGATAGAAATAATATTCATACAGGGCAGAAAATAGCAAGGAAATCTCATGCTAGACAAGTTGATGGAAGTCTAAAAGAAAATTCAGCATTTAAAAATGATAAAAACAGAAAAATAAAAGATGTTGGAGTAAGATTTAATATTTGGGAAATTACGTCATCAAGAAGTAGAGAAATTAAAGATGTAAATCATCCCGCAATATTCCCAAAACAACTCGCAAAAGACCATATAATCTCTTGGAGCAATAAAAATGATTTAGTTTTAGACATTTTTATGGGTTCGGGGACTACTGCTGTAGCGTGTAAAGAGTTAGGAAGAAATTATATAGGGTTTGAAATCTCCGATGAATACTGTGATATTGCAGAACAAAGAATAGGAAAAGTAGTTAAACAAAAAAGTTTATTTGAATAAAAACATTTATATATAAATATTATATATTATTACAAAAATGAAAGATAAACTATTAATAACTGGAGGCTGTGGATATATAGGAAGCCACTTTGTGAGTCTCTATAAAGATGTTTATGATATTGTTGTGGTTGATAAGCAATATGTAAATATATTTGAGGGTGTAACTTACTACACATATGATATGATGGATTTTGGAAGTTTAGAAGAAGTTTTTAATAAGGAGAAGATTAACAAAGTAATTCATTTCGCTGGAGCGAAATCGGTAGAGGAAAGCACAAGAAATTTACCGGCTTACACAATGAATATAATTATCACAGACAACTTAATGAAGTGTTGTCTAAAGCACAATGTGAAACAAGTAGTTTTCTCATCTACTGCAGCACTTTATAAGAGTAAAAACGGAGCCTGCAAAGAAACGGATAAATTAGAATTTACAAACCCTTATGCCGAAATCAAATATATGTGTGAGAGATTACTCCAATATTATTATTCAATCCACCGAATAAATTATGTAAGTTTAAGGTATTTTAATGTGGCAGGACATTTATTTGACTGCTCAGAAACGAACAAGGAAAACATTTTCCCGAAATTGATTGAGCATACAGAGAATGGAGAAATATTTTATATTTACGGCTATGACTACGATACAAGAGATGGAACTGCTGTGAGGGATTATATACATATTAGGGATTTAGTAGATGCTCACGAAAAGGCTTTATATTTGAGTTCTCCAGAAATTATTAATTTAGGAACGAATAAAGGAACAAGTGTTAAGGAGATAGTAGAGGCTTGGAGCAGATTTTTTAATATATCTTACAGATATACAAACCGCAGAGCAGGAGACAACGAAAGCACTATCGCCGACATATCAAAAGCGAAAGAAGTTCTTAATTGGACACCTTTATTTGATATAATAGATATAATAAAATCTTATAAGAGATTTAAATAAAACTCTTTTTTATTGAAGACTACCAAAACTTTATAAACCTGTATTTTTACAATATTTTTACAGATGGTTAAACTTAGAGATAAGATAAGCAAAGTAAAAAGTGAGTTGATTATTCCTTACGATAAGAACAACAAAAAGCACCCAGAGGCACAGATAAATTTACTTGTTGAGAACATTAAAAGGTTTGGATTTACTAATCCTTTATTAATAGACGAGAACAACATAATAATCGCTGGACACGGGCGATACGAGGCTGGTTTAAAATTAGGCTTTAACGAGTTCCCTTGCATAAAGGTAGATGACTTAACTGAGAGCGAAAAAAGGGCTTTGAGGATATCAGACAACAGAGTGGGGGAACTTGCAGAGATTGATTGGGAGAACTTAAAGGAGGAGTGGTTAGAGATAAAAGAACAAGACGAGACATTGGAATATTTAACAGGTTATAATGAAGAAGAATTAAGTTTTTTTGATAATGAGGATGGTTCAAGCAATCCGGATGAAAACACTTATATTAAAAAGATAGATGTTCCGATGTATGAACAACAGGGAGAACAGCCACCTTTAGAAGACTTGTACGATACAGAAAAATATGACCGATTAATTAAATTAATTGAGGAAAGTAGTGTAAGCGATAACATTAAAGAGTTTCTAAAACTAACTGCTACAAGACACATTAAATTTGATTATGCGAATATAGCAGAATACTACACACACACAGATAAGGAGACACAAGAACTTATGGAGAAACTTGCACTCGTTATTATTGATTTTGAGAAGGCGATTGAAGAGGGCTATGTGAAACTACGAGAGGATATTATTTCACAATATTTAGACGAGCATGAAAAGGAGGAATAAAAAATGATGAAAGAACAAGACTTCGCTGTTTTTATCTTAACTTATGGAAGAGCCGATAATGTAGTCACTTATAAAATCTTAAAAAAGCAAAACTACACAGGTAAAATTTATTTGGTTTGTTCTACAGACGACCCTCAGTTAGAAGAATATAAAAAGAGATATGGGGACGAGGTGATAGTCTTTGATAAGGATGAGTATAAGGACAGTTTTGATTTAGGAGATAACTTCAACGAAAAAAGGGCTGTAATATTCCCACGAAATGCTGTTTTTGATATAGCAGAGAAATTAGGTTATACTTACTTTTTACAGTTAGACGATGATTATAGTTCATTCTGTTACACTTTGGATGAAAACGAGAGATATATCACATTAGTTCTTAGAATTAAGAATTTAGACCGGTTATTTGATAATCTATTGGATTATTATAAAAAAATTCCTGCTAAGACATTAGCGATAGCACAAGGTGGAGATTTTATCGGTGGCAGAGAGTCCGGACAACTCCGGAAGAGAGTTTTACGAAAAGCAATGAACTTTTTTATTTGTTCTACAAAAAGGAAGTTTAATTTTGTAGGTAGAATTAATGAGGACGTAAATACCTATGTGTCTTTAGGTAATCAAGGAGAACTGCTTTTAACGATTGTAGATATTAGACTGGACCAAGGACAAACACAAAGCACTCCGGGAGGTATGACTGAGATGTATTTAGACTCAGGAACTTATTTGAAGTCTTTTTATACAATCTTGTTCGCTCCGTCTTGTGTTTATATCTCTTTAATGGGTAACAAAAACAAGAGACTACACCACCAAATCCAGTGGAGATATGCTGTTCCAAAATTAATCAAGGAGAAATATAAAAAATAAATTAAAATGACAGGAAAGAAGACGGGACCTATTGATAAAGCGAAAAAAGTTGATATAAAAGAGCAATTAAAGGAGATAGTAGAGACCGGACAAATCTTAGGGGCTACGGACACACAACTGGCTTTACAATTAGGTATTTCACGACCAACATTAAGTAAATATCTTCAAGAGATATATGAGGCAATTCCTGAGGAAGATATCAAAGAAGTTCGTTTAAAGATAGATGTAATGTTTAAAAAGTTATTCAGAGAGGCTCAAAAACTAATAAGAACAGCACAAACCGATAAGGATAAAAGAGAGGCTATGGAGTTTTTACTCAAGTGTATAAAAGAATTCACGGAGTTTTTAGAGAGGTTTGGGATAAAAGAAAAAGTTCCGGATAAGTTTGAAGTAGAAGACAAAAATGTTTCGGAATTAAGAAAAATTTGGGAGGAGACAAATGCACATAACGGAAGATGATATGGAAGTTTTATCGCACATATTTAGACGAAAAACAACACAAGACATTAAGGCTTTGTGTAAGTGGCTGTTTCCTACCGTATCTATGGCACAAAACCTTACAGATAGACAAGCCGATTTAATCAAAAAAATAGCCTTTGTAGAGAGCAAGAGGATAAACATACGGGCTATGACGAGATATGGGAAAACGAATTTGGTTGCTATTGCTATATGTATTTATATTTTAATCAATAAGAACAAGAGAATAAGGATAGTAGCACCAACGACAAACCATTCTAATATCTTAAAGAACTATATCACGGATCTGGTCGTAAATAGTAGAGACCAAATGATGGTTGAGTTGTCTCATCTTATTCCGAGTGGTAAAGAAGAGAAATTAAAAGCAGAAGCATCTCAATCAAGATTGACATTTAAGAATGGTTGTGAATATCAAATCTTAAGCGTTGGAGGTAGCACAGGCAATACTATAGGTGGAGGGGAGCAAGTAATGGGGCACGGAGCAGATTTATTAGTGATAGACGAGTCAGCCTTAATTAAGAGGAGTCAATATAGTAAGATACTTAGAATGCTTGGAGATGACCCTGAGAACTCTGTATTGGTGGAGTTGTTAAACCCTTGGGATAGGGACACGGTAGCCTACGACCATATCCATAATCCACGATACGATGTGATTAAGATAGGCTGGCAGGAAGCCTTAGAAGAGGGAAGAATTACAGAGGAGTATATTCAAGAGAAGCGAGAGGATTTAAACGAGTTAGAGTTTCAGGTTTTGTTTGATAGTGAATTCCCTGAGCAAGGAGAAGACAGTCTATTCAAAGTTACGGATGTAAATAATAGTTATAAGTTAGAAGGCATATCTTTAAAAAATAAATACGAATTTCTACAAAAGAGAATACAAGATGATTATGAGACTAATCATAGAGAAAGGGAGATAATCAAAGAGTATAAAATTGTTATGGGGATAGACCCTGCCGATAAGGGAGTTGATAAAAGTGTATGTATATGGGGCTTTAATAGAGCGAATTATTATGAGTTTGAAGACTATTTCAGCGAAGATAAGTCAGACTCCTACTGGTTATCTATAAGAATTCATAATAAAATTATAGAACTTTATGAACAATATAGATGTATTATTGAAGTTAAGGTGGATTCAATGGGAGTGGGGGCAGGAGTTCTAAGCAATTTAAACGAGTGGTTCAAAAGTAACAATAATATAATGATAGAGGGAGCAGTTTTTGGTGAGAGAGCAAGTGATTATGCAAGATTCCAAAACAAAAAAGCAGAGAACTATTGGAGATGTGCGAACTTACTCAAAGAGGGCTTAATCAAACTACCACAATCTAATAACTTATACAGCGAACTTTTGAACATTAAATGGGAATATTCATCATCTACTTATAAAATAAAAATAATAGACCCTGAGAAGTCTCCAGATTTCGCAGATGCCTTAGTAATAGCAATATGGCAAAACTTTAGTGAGCACAACGAGTTTTATTTCTCTTATTTATAATTAAGTTTAAAAATCTGTAACTCTATTTATTATGTATGGATATTTTAGGGAGAACAAGAAAAGAGCGAGATTTTAACAATCCTTATGAGTTTATGAGTTTAGATTTGAAGGGAAGAGGTGACGAAGGAGCAGAATACAGAAGTTTTATCCCTCAGTTTTTATATAAACCAACAATAGGTTATCCTAGATTTTTGAATATTCCAAAATTAAGGCAATTAGGCAGAAGTCCGTATGTTTCTATAGTTAAGGATGCGATATTAAGTAATGTAGAGAATATGGACTGGGAAATCGTTCCAAAAGAAGGATATAAATTTGAAGGACAGGAAGGTAGTGAGACTCCTATTAGAGACAAAGATGTTAATAAATTACGAGATTTTTTAGAGAGACCGAATTATGATGGAGGAACGTTTAAATCTGTATTTGTAAGACAAGCAGGTAATGATATATTGGACTTAGACACAGGTGTATTAGTAAAGACCTTTGACAACAACAAAAGACTTGTAGCAGTTCAATGTAGAGACGGGGGCAGTTTTGTAAAAAATCCTGATATACACGGGACATATAGGAATAGAGCAGACTTTATGGGTAGTATAAACCAGATTGTAGAAGATGAAAACAAAATCGTTAATCCATACACTCAGATTGATTTTCAAGGGGCAAGAGAGAAAGCAGCATATTTTCAGTATGTTACTGGAGGGCAAGTGATAGTGCCTTTTGGCAAAAAAGAACTTGTATGGATGATAAGGAATAGCCGTTCTTATGACTTATATGGAGAGAGTCCAGTGATGGGTATTATGGGAGTATTAGACTTTTTAATGAATAGTATAAGGAGTGATGTAGAATACTTCAAAAAGAACAATATACCTAATGGATTTATTGAGTTAGAGGGAGCCACTCCAAGCGAAGTTGAGAATTTCAAACAACAATTTAATAATGAGATATATAAGACAAACGAACTAGGCGAGATAGTTAGAATGCTGTATAAAGTACCTATTTTTAACCGAAAAGCAGAGTTTAAAAATATAGAGTTCTCCTCACAAGAAATGGAGACATTGGAGAAACAAAAATGGTACTCAAAGATGGTTTGGGCTCAGTTCGGTGTAACTTCTACAGAAATAGGTTTCACGGAAGATGCAAAGGGACAAGCGAACCAAATAGTTCAAAGTAAGGCAGGCAGAAAACGAGCAATCTTGCCTATGTGTAATTTGATAGAAGAGACTATAAACCAGCATATTATACCGGACTTAGGCTATGAAGGTATGGAGTTTAGATTTAAGACATTTGACATTGACAATGAGAAGGCTCGTGTGGAGTTAAGAAGAGAAGAACTGGAGGCTGGTTTAAAGACTATTAACGAAGCAAGAGAAGACGAAGGAATGGAGCCACTACCAGACGGAGATAGGTTAATCATAAACGATAATCAAGAGCCACAACAAGATTTTAATAAACAACAAAACGATAGGGATTTAGAGAACGAAAACAGCAATAAGGAGAACTTGTTAAAATCTTATGAGTATGAAGCAGAGAGGCTAAGTGATAAAGAAGAGTCTGCAAGATTAGAGAAATACAGCGAAGAATTAGGCTCAAAAATAGAAAACTATTTTACTAATGCTATGAATAAAATCATGGCTTTGATTGAACGAGAGATGGAGAGACAAAAACCACTTAATAATATAGGTAAAAGTTTCTTAGACATATACAAAAGAGCCATAAAATATTTAGATACACCTGAAGATGTTGAAGCAGAGGTAAGGAATACACTAAGCGAGATTATGAGATTATCCGAGATGAATGTTGGTGAGGAATTAGGTTTAAGGTTCAAACCAAACGAAGAGGCAGAGGATTTTATTGAGACTTACACATTTGATTTAATCAAAGGCTTAAACACAGAGATTAGAGAAGACTTACGAAGCGAACTTCAAAGAGGTTTAATGAATGGAGAAGGCACAGGGAGTTTAAAGGAGAGAGTTAGGAGTGTTTTTGATACTAATTTATGGAGAAGTTATACTATAGCAAGGACGGAAGTTACACGAGCGAATAACTATGGACGTCTTGAAGCCTTTAATCGTTCAGGTAAGCAAGTCTATAAATACATAAGTATTGTTGATGACAACCGGACTACTAAGGTAAGTTATGCTATGAGAGACAAATACGGAAGCAAGGATAAGGCAATTCCTATTAATGAGGAGTTTAGTGTATGGGTAGATGGTAAGCGATATCACGGTCAGGCACCTCCTTTTATGCCAAACGATAGGGATGTGGTTTTATTTGTTTTAGAAGAAGAACTTTAAATGGTAAATTCTTACAATATTTATCATTTTTGATAAATGTATTTATAAATATGAAATTCTATATATATTATAATGGGAGAAAAAAATAACTCGTCTGTATTCTTCTTCAAAATTGATAATCTTGAGGTAAAGAGTTCAGATGAGTATGTGGTAGAGGGTAATATCTCCCATCCTAATATAGACTTAGTGGATGATGTAATGACACTAAAATGCCAACGAGATATTACAGAACAGATTAAATCAGGTAATATCAAGTTGGACTATGAACACGAGGCTTTTCGGCAAAGGGATGGAGAGTCAGAAAAAGATGCCGAACTTAACAAAACAATAAATCCTCTTGGAAAAATAGTGGATGGAGTCTTAGACGAAGAAGGAGCAACACGAGTTGAAGCAATTTTAAACAAAAACTGGGTAAAGACCGACCCTAGGGGAAATGTTGTTAAGACATTCTCCGAAGTATGGGAAGAGATTACTAATGGTTTTTTAGATGCTTTTAGTGTTGCCTTTATTCCTGAGAAGTCTTACATGGAGACTATAGAGGGTAAGACTATTAGGAAGTTAGATAAGGTTAGATTGCTCAATGTCGCAATGACAGGCAATCCAGTCCAGCCACGAGCACAAGTAACTGCTTACGGAGTTCAAGAGGCAATGGTTAAAAGTTTGGATAGTTTAGGAGGTAATAAAATGCCAGAAGAACAAACAAAAACTTATGAGGATTTAGAGAGTTCTATAAAAGAACTAAAAAACGAGATGTCTTCACTTAAAGAGGAGTTGAACTCAAAAAGTGAAGAAGAGACAAAAGAAGAAAAATCACAGGCTACTGAGGAAGTAACTGAGATTAAAGGTATGATTAAGGAGTTATCCGAAGAACTTAAATCAGTTAAGGAGGATTTCAAGGCTAAGATGGAACAGCCTGTGGAGAAGTCTCAGCATACTAATATAGAAGAGCAAAACTCACAAGAGGCTGAGCAAAAATCCCAAAATTCAAAGGAGGTTAGTCCTTTAGATATATTTTAAGGAGGTTTAGAGAATGTTAGGAGATTATAATATTATACAAAAAGGAGCATATCAGACAACATTTGGAGCATATCCGGATGGAACTTGTTACACAGATGTTGCTGGTAAGAGAGGTATAAAAGTAGATGAAAGAAAGGGCTTTTTAGGAACTGCTGTAAAAAAAGCAGTTGCGAGATACTCGGAACAAAAGAATGCTTTTACGACTGGAACTGGTGGAGCAGGAACAACGGACAGGGTTATGGTTCCTATTTATGTAGATGATAGGATTGTGGATATTTCAAGGAAATTTACTCCGTTGGTTGAGTTAATCCCGAGAGTTACTAATCAAGGCTTAACAGCAGATTATAACAGGATTACAGAGAAGAGAGGGGCTTTTGCAGCACCAGAAGATGCGACACTTCCTTCTGACGATGACGAAGTGGAAAGAGAATCTGCAAGAATTAAATATCTCTATGCTGTTGGAAGAGTAACTGGACAGGCTCAGGCTTCTGTTCCGAACTTTATGATGGAGGCTTTTGAGCCTACTGGTGGAGCATTCTACGGAGATGTATGGAGTGATAGACAAGGTCAGAATGCAACACAAACAGCAGTTTTATTTAAAGCAAGAAGATTAAAAGAGTTTGAGGAGGATTTAGTAATCAACGGAGACTCTGCTAATAATCCTTATGAGTTTGACGGAATAATCAAACAACAAGGAAACACCAACGAGGTTGATAAGGGTGGTGAGGATATTGAGATTAAAGACATTGACGATGCAATTGAAAAAGCATTCAGCAAAGGTGGAAGACCTACCATAGGAGTTGCTTCTTCAAAAGCACTTGTCCAACTTAGAGACAAGATGAGAACAGAGCACCTAAACATATTTAATATGGGTGTTGAAGAAGAACTTGGTTTCGGAATTCCAGACTCTCTAAGCATCCACACAATGATTGGACGAGTTGCTTTGTTTCCGTCAATGTTCTTGGATAACTCAGATGACAACAAGAGTGTTTATTTCCTTGACTTAAACTTTGTAGAGATGAGAGTTTTATTGGTTATGACATACGAAACTCTTGCTAAGACAAACGACTCAGAGAAGTTTATGCTTAAGATGTATGAGGTTCTTGTAATGAGAGCACCAGAGTTTAATGCTTGCATAACTAATATTGATTAGTTATGTTTTTTCAAACAATAATTAGGAGGTAAAAAAAATGCCAGAAATAGAAGAAGTTAAATATGTAACACCACACAGCGAAAAATACACCTTAATGGTTAAGGTGAGTGACTACAATGATGGAGACGAGGTGAATTTAGAGGATTATAATGTCCAAGAAGTTCATTACGTATCTGCCTTTGATAATGATGCTGGAAGTTCAGAGCACTTATACACAGAGGTAAGTGATAAAACAAAAGTGTCTGTTAAAAACGGTGACGTTGCTTTAAGTGAAGCAGAAGTGACCTTTTTAGTTGTAGCAGATGTATATCAAAGTTATTCTATATAAGAGTAACTTTATTTTTTTATTTTTATAGCAAGTAGTGGTAGTACTACTACTACTTGATATTATTATATTATATTATATTATATTATATTATATTATATTATATTATTACTAATAAAGATTTATTTTATTAAGAAAAGTTTTTAAATTCCTAACTTCATATTTTATTTATGGCAGACAATACAGAGAGATATAAGTTTGTAAATTACACAGGACGAACTCTTAGAACAAGAGTGACAAATTTAAACGATAGTGTTGCAAGGCAGTTTGTAGTAATCAAACCGAACGAGGAAGTTGTCTTAGGAGAAAAACACGGAGAAAGGTTAGGGCTTACAAAAAAATCGTATGTAGTAGATAACGAAGAGAAATCAAATAACGAATTGAAATATCCTGAGAACTTAACGATTGTCAATGGGGTAGGTAAGAAAACAGCACAAGATTTAGGCGAGCAGTTTTTAACAGAAGAAGAACTAAAAAATGCCTTATCAAGTGGAGAGGATATTGGATTAGACGAGAAAATTCAAAATAATTTAAAAAATTACTATAATATAGGGGGTTAATCTTTTCATGAGAGAAATTAAGGGAGATAAACCTATGTCTATTAGTCCAGACGGGCTGTATAAGGAACTTAACGAAATTAAAAGAGATATCTCTAATTTAAGTGATGAGATTTCTTATTTTAAGGGTAGTATTCAATCGGAATTAAAATATATTAATCAAAGAGTAAATAGGTTTTGGTGGGGGATAAGTATTATTATGAGTGTGGTTGTGACTTTAATCGCATTAATGGGTGGTTATTTTATCGCTGTTTAATATGGCAAAGGATTTATTTAGAGAGGAAGTGACTACAAAAGAAGTCCGTAAGATTATAGGAGCAGATGAAGATTTAATAAGTGACGATAACATAGACTTTATGATTAAGAACACTCGTAAAAGTTTTGAAAACTTACTAAATACTGATTTCGTTCCTACAGAAAAGATTGAAATACAAAAGATGGGCTTTTATGAGGATAAAATCCATTTAAGGTTAAGGCATACACCTGTTTTAAATATTTATAAAATCAAGTTAGGTGATAGAGACTTAGACAACTACGACGTGGATTATAATAGTGGAGTGGTGAGATTTTTTGATATTCCTCATCGTGGTTATTATACAGACCCTTATTTTTGGAATTTGAGAAGTAGCAATTTTAAAATAAATTATTTATGCGGATATATAGAAAAAGACGAAGCCGAAAAAAGTTTTTTAACCGAAGACATAGAGCCGGGAGATGAGGTAACTGTTAAGGTTGATAATGTTGAGAATGTAAATACAGATGAATGGGTATGGCTCATAGGAATGGACGGTAATGAGGAAGTGTGCCAAGTAAAGAGCCGAAGCAAGTCCGACAACGAGTTCGTTTTAAAGAGAGTTACACAGCCCCACGAAGAAGGGACTTTAATTTATAGGGTTAGAGTTTCAGAGGCTATTAAAAGTTTAATTTTATACGAGGTTGCTCTGAGAATAGCCATTTATGCTACCGGAGGGACTTACACATTTAACACGACCTATAGCCTTGGGGAGATGAGTGTAAGTAAGGGGGTTCCTTACACCCACTGGGCGAAAGTCTTTGAACAATCTAAGAGTTTAAAAGAAGAGATTTTAAGGGAAGTAGTAAGACCACGATTTTATGTTGCTTAATCTAAAAGTTTATAAATTTCTAACTTCATATTTTATTTATGGTAGATATCGTATTATGGAGAGGAGGTTCGGATGGTAGTCCGGACATAGAGACAGCAGATAAGTATAGGTTCAAAACCGATGATACTGCTCACGAAGAAGATTTAA
>Ga0207421_10007007_pt1 | contig 12134 bp, 12 predicted proteins | sample SodLakKL_010_SED_4_FD_187542 | JGI IMG/M metagenome (GOLD analysis project Ga0207421, IMG submission 187542) | Alkaline sediment microbial communities from Lake Tanatar, Kulunda Steppe, Russia - 8KL_010_SED (SPAdes) (version 2) | ecosystem: Environmental > Aquatic > Non-marine Saline and... | reverse complement strand
TAAAGGGTAAGTAGAGTCTCCAAAATCAATGAGAAATCGCCCGTCAAATCTAATACTTATTTGTTACAATAATAGTAAAAAATTATCAAATCTTAATGAACATATGAAAGTAAGGAACAAAAAGGTAGAAGAAATTCACTCGAAGTTGGGCAGATATCGTACCTTAGACATTCCTTATATTGATATAAAAGCTAAAATTTTAAATATAAAAACTAGAATGGTAAGTAATGCAAAAGGAAAGGTCTTAAAAGAATGTAGATGGAAAAGGTAGAGGATTGATAATGATATGAAAAAAACTATGAAAAGACAAGTTAAGGACTTAATCCAGAAAGAGATGGGCGAATATATCCCTGCCAACATAGAAAACATTGAAGAGATGTCAGAGCTCTTAAAGGCCCAGAACAGGCAAATACAGGAACTCAAAGAAGAAGTAAAAGTGTTAAAAAATAAACTTCGGCTAGATCTTTCTCATATAGCTCCCAACTCTAGCTCTTCCTTAAAGGCTTTACATAATCACCCAAATAGAAAAAGTTCCGATAACGACCTTAAGGAACGTTGAGGGGTTATAATTGTTCCTAATACTCTGCCTCCCTTTTTCATTTATTCTATTCTTTCCTATGGACTTCTACTTCTTTACCGATTCGGATTAGATACCTATCAAACATCCCTATAGCCCGATTCACAGGACTAGAAGCGGAGAACGGAGTCGGGCAAATGGTATATCAGGGTACGGATGATTTGAGATTTAATTCTCATGAGTCAGACTATTTTTCCTTAGCAAGAGAAGTTGGATTGAAAGGAAGAGTTCCTTGAAGAGATAGACAACACGCCTCTGGTAAAGATCTACAACGAGTCCTTCGATAAAGGCTATCAGCAGGATATTAGAGAGAAATGTTCGGACAGAAAACTGCCGATAAAAATATTTTATAGATTTATCACGGTATAAGTCATATTTCGAAACTCTCTGTTTAGGTGAGTAGGGAAGATATAGGTGGATTGAGGATGAGCATGAAAAAAAAATAATTGTATTTGTCATAATCCTTTCGCTACTGCTAAGCGGGGCGCTGGTGGCATCTGTTGAGAGGCAGGGAACAAGTAAAGAAGATGTAGTAGTACATCAAGAGGAAGAGGCATTTTTTGAGGTGAATATTACTGATTACGAGGAGAGTGTATATCAAGGGAAAACCACCGAAGTAGAATACTCTGTCAAAAATACAGGTAATGCTACAGGAACGCAAACTATAGTGCTCATATATAATGACGAAGTATTGAATAGAGATGAAAATCTCACACTCGCCCCAGGTGAGGAATGGAACAATAGTTACATCTTTAATGTCGGTCAAGGTGGAGATATTATACTCGAAAATGAAGATGATTCAGAGATGGTTATAGTAACAGTGGAAGAGGAGGAAGATCTGATAGACAGGATGAGAGAGATCCCTGGGTTTACATCGATCATTCTGCTTTTAGCTGTAGTCTTCGCTGTAACCATCTATCAGAAAAAGGAGTAACACTACTAGAAAGTAAATCTCTTGATTGGACTGAATCTGTTGATACTTAGCAATACTGAAAATAGTTGATAATCCGATATCATAGATGATAAGAGATTATGGATCAAAAGTAAAATGCCATTCAAAATACCAGTACTTTTTCGTAAAATCAGTAATTTATCCTCACTCAACTCTCAAAAAATGCTCATAAAAATATTAAACCATAAGATATTTCATAAGAACAGGTGAAAATATGATAGATACGACGGAGATGGATACGGAAGAGGTCCTTCAAATCGCTAAAGAATATTCTGAAGAACACGATTTAAAGAACATAGTTGTAGCTACAACGAGAGGCGAAACAGGAGTAAAAGCAGGAGAGCTGTTCGATGAAGACAAGAACATAGTAGCGGTGACCCATTCTACGGGATTCAGAAATGAAGGAGAACAAGAACTCAAGGAAGAAAACAGAAAAGAGATGGAAGAACTCGATATCAAAATTTTTACGGGCCCTATGCCTTTCCACTCTTGGAACGACCATTATCGCAAGAAGAACGGCTCTGTGATGACTCCAACTATAATAGCGGATACTTTACGCCTTTTTGGTCAAGGTACTAAAGTGTGTGTAGAAATAGTCTCTATGGCCACAGATGCGGGTCTCATACCTCCGGAACCTGTTTTAGCTATAGCAGGAACTGGCTACGGAGCTGATACGATATTACTCATCGAGGGAAAGAATAGCAGAAGGTTCTTCGACATGGATGTGAAAGAAGTCATAGCAAAGCCGAGGGAACTTTAACCAAACAATTTTCTTTTTATCGAAGATATCTTCTCAAAGAAATATTCTTTAATATCTAACAGAAGATTCCAAATTTCCTCCAAAAAAGAGAAACTTTTCTGATAATACATCAATGCCGCAACAACGAGCGTCAAGAAAAGGCCAGATGAGATATTAGATACAGAAGGATATTGAGTTACGCCTTCTACCGCACCCTGATTCTCTCCCACGATAGCGGTATCTTCAGCCATGATAACTCCCATATCTAGAGAAATATCTGGTATTGGGATCGGACCTAAGAATTGAAAGAATAGTTCCATCTCAAAGTAGTAAAAATCAGTTACAAAGGGATAGAGCAAAGCCATGCCTTCGCCAAGATCCAATATAAGATGACTCAAAAGGAAGAAAAAAGCTATCAATCCATATTCGCGGTACTCGGGATGTTTTCTATCAAGATATATGATGACTATTAAAGGTATTATTATAGCAATAAAAATATTGTGGAACAGCATGCGATGCATACCTCTAAAGAAAAAATCTAGATCCATGATAACTGCAAAAGGGAGCATTAAAAGAACCTTCCTAGTATCAACTCTCAGCGCCAAAAGAATCAATAACGGTATCGCGATGTGAGCGAAGGTGTCCATCCGACTATACAAACTTCATACAAATATATAAAACTTGGAGTTTTCATCAACACATCAATCGTACACGTTCCCAACAATCTCCCTTTCGGCAAATATTGTTGGAGTCCCTCCAGTATGCCAGAAAAGGACAGAACTATCCTCTTCTATCCTCCCTTCTTCAATATAATCTAAAATACCAGCCATAGCCTTAGCTGTGTAAGCGGGGCCTAAAATAATACCTTCTTTACGCGCGAGTTCTTTCGTTGCTCTGATAGAACCTTCAAAGGGTACGTCATATCCGGGTCCGTAATGATCTGCATCAACTTCAACTTCTTCAGGTTCTATAGCAGGAACTTGACCGTCAAGTTTCTCTATCACTTTCTCGCTCATCAGGGATACCTTACGTTCAAAATCTGGAGAGGGAGAAGATACGCAGAAAGGGATTATATTCAAATCCAAATCAAGTATCTTTTTGCCCATCATCAGACCTGTGTAGGTTCCTCCAGTACCGTTCGCATGGACTATATAATCTATCTCCATTTCCCTTCTCCTCGCTTGTTCGATCAATTCTCCAAATGCTCGGATGAAGCCAAGGGTTCCATTCCTATCAAATCCCCCTGGAGGACAATCATAACATTCGAAACCCTCTTCCTCAAGTTTCTCCACACGCTCTTTTCCTTTTCTAAGGGCTTTCTCCATAGCTTTTTCCATGTCACCAAGTTCCTCACCCACAAAATTGATTTCTGCATCCATTATCTTGTCTAGATGAAGATTTGCCCTGTACTCCTCAGGTTCCTTTTCACTCACCAAATACAAGATAGGTTCCAACCCGTATTTTTTACACGACGCTGTTAGTTGACGGCAGTGATTAGATTGAAAGCCTCCGTACGTGATTATATAATCGGAATTCCTTTCCAAAGCCTCAGCGATTATAAACTCTAATTTTCTTACTTTATTACCTCCAAATCCGGGACCAGAGAGATCGTCCCTCTTTATGAGTAAGTCTACTTCGTACTTCTCGCTCATATTATCCAATTTTTGCAAGGGTGTAGGGAAAAAACCGATATCTGCCCTCGGAATGTTCTCTAAAAGTTCTTCTATTCTATTATCCATATATACCATCTGTGTTAGACAATTAATGTCGAACTTATATGAGTTCTATGGATCGGTAACAGATTAACCTGTTTTTTGATGGGTAAAAGATAGGAAGGTTTATACAGAGGTTGAATATTTTAAAACCCAAGAATCGGTGGTTAGGAAGATGGCTAAAGGCCCCTTGATAACCGTTGGAGGCAAGATGGATCTGTCTGTAGACGGTTCTATTCTGAACGCTTTCATTGATATAGTTAAGAGTAGATGCGAAGATAAACCTACTATAGGTATACTACCTACGGCTAGTCAGAGACCAGAAAGAACCCTCGATAGATATTCTGAAGTCTTCGGAAAAATGGGGCTCGATTCCATAAGTCTAAATCCAGAAACTAGAGAGGAAGCGAACAGCGAAGAGATGATAGAAAAGGCTCTAGAGGCAGATGCGTTCTTTTTCTCAGGTGGAAACCAGTTGAGGATAACTACAATCCTTGGAGGCAGCGCTCTTACCGAGGAGATACGAAGAAAACACATCAGGGGACATCCCGTTGGTGGTACCAGTGCAGGAGCGGTCTGCATGACAAATCTGATGATAGCTTACGGAGAGAGCAAAAATGCACTGATGGCCGGCGTTGTAGAACTCACTCATGGATTACATTTCTTATCAAAAACCGTAATTGATACACATTTCACAGCAAGAGGGAGATTCCCGCGACTTGTTCACGTGGTAGTTGAGAATCCTATCACTCTGGGTATAGGTCTGGGAGAAGATACAGCGGCGATCTGGAATTTTGAAGACGACAGATTCCGAGTTGTAGGAAGTAGAAATTTAATGGTCGTAGATGGACAGAACATTAAACATACCAACATTTCAGAGATCAGTCCCGATACACCACTACATGCTGAGGGTATCACCGTCCATATCTTGTCGAATGAATGTGAATACGACCTCAAAAAGAAAAAACCGATATTTCCGGAAAATAATTGTTAAAGGAAAGGTTTTTGGAGACCCCCTATTTATTCTCGATCAACTATTCTACTATGTTTTCATTTGAATGACTTTGGACCTGATTAGATATCAAACCTATCTTGCAGTTTCTTATCTCTTCCATTTCTTTATCTCTGAAATCACTTGAAGCTCCGAATACTTCTGCAAGATGTTCAGAAGTTATATCGAGATTCGCACAGACCACCACATCTCCCGGTGTACTCTCTCCCAGTGCATAAGAGATAGCTTTCATAGGCTCGTCTATGATGACCGCTTCTTTCTTTTTCCTTTCTGCCCCTTCTTTTAGAAGAGATAAGATCTCTCCAGGCTCTCTATTTCTTATCAGATCTTCTTTTTCCGTAAAGATGAGTTCGTCGAAGCTTTCTCCGGCGATCTCCCCATTTTCTAGTATGTCTTCATCCGTCCTATCGCCGAGACCGGTGAACACCAATATTTTTCTGTTCCCGTTAGAGATATGATCGGTAAATTCACTTAGATTTTTCAGTCCATCGGGGTTATGGGCGTAGTCTACAACTATATTTCTATCTTCAACTTCGAAGACATTCAAACGACCAGGAGTAGTACATTCATCCGTTTTGAATTTGGCTAACGTGTTCTTGAATCTATCCACTTCCAATCCACTTGCATATCCAGCGGCCATAGCTGCTAAAGTGTTCTCCACAAGCATACTTACGCCTCCTCTCAGATAAGGTAAGTCTTTAACGTTCGCTATGTTTTTCACATTTCCCTGGAGATACGCTACGAGTTCATCTCCCTCGCGAACGAAGGCTTCTCCTCCATTTTTTATATGTTCTTCTATCAATTGATTTTTCTCTACACCGAAAAGGATAGGAGTTCCATTCGCTTTTTCTATCAGTCGTTCAGCATAATCGTCGTTTCCGTTTATAACGCTGTAGCCATCTTTATCTGTTGCCTCTACGATCAAAGACTTAACCCAGAATATGTCATCCCGGTCCTCGATCCCGTTCAATCCTATGTGGTCTTCACGGATGTTCAAAACCACGCCTACCGAACACTTGTCAAAGCCTAGACCTCTTTTTAGGATGCCTCCTCTAGCGGTCTCCAAAACTGCGTAATCCACGTCTGGATCCTGAAGAACTAGGTTTGCACTCCAAGGCCCTGTTGTATCCCCCTCAGCAATCTTCATGCCGTTGGACCATATACCTCCTGTGACGGCGAGACCAGTATGATGACCCTGATTCCTACCAAGCCACTCTAGCAACCTAGAAGTCGTAGTTTTACCGTTGGTTCCAGTTATCGCCACTAGGGGTATTCTTCCTTCCCCTGAAGGATAAAGATGATCGATTATCTTTTTGCCTACTGGCCGAGGTTCACCAGATGTAGGTGAAATATGCATCCTTAGACCCGGACTGGCATTGATCTCAATGATCCCCCAATTCAACTCATTTACAGGTTTTGAGATATCGTCTGCTATGAAATCTATACCCATCAGGTCAAGGTCTACAATCTTGCTGGTCCTTTCGAGCAACCTTTTCAAAGTGGGATGCAGATCGTCGGTCCGATCCTCCGCAGTACCTCCAGTACTTAAGTTAGAGGTCTCGGTCAACCTAACTGTTTCACCTTCTTTTGGTATGTAATCAAGAGTTAGACCTTTACGTTCCAGGTTCATCATGACCTCTTCGTTGAATTTTATCTTGGTCAGTAAATTATCGTGTTCATCCCCTCTTTTGGGATCTCGATTTACCAATTCTACGAGTTCCTTGATAGTCGAAGAACCGTCCCCTTCAACATGAGCGGAAACCTTCTTAGCCAATGCGACCACTTCGTTGTTAACGAGTAAAGCCCTGTAATCATCTCCTTTCAAATATTTTTCCACGAGTTGATAGGACTCGTATTCTTTAGCAAGGGAATACGCCTCCGCCAATTCGTCTGGATTTTTGAGATTTACGAAGACTCCCTCACCGTGGTTTCCACTGACAGGTTTTATTACAACTGGATATCCAATATATTCAGCTATATCTAACGCCTCTTTGAGGGAAGTCGCTACTTCTCCTCTAGGTACGGGAAGGCCATGATTGTACAGAAAATCTTTACATATATCTTTCTCCTGAGCTATTTCGGTCCCTATAAGAGATGTCTCGGAGGTTTCTGGGCCCCATATCAATTTCCGATTCTTTCCCCAGCCGAGGGAGAATAGACTGTAATCTTCATCAGCTCTTTTATACGGTATATCTTTATTTTTAGCCGCTTCTAAAATAGCGTTAGTGCTAGGCCCTATCTTTTCTTTCAACAGAGCATCTTCGGCTTCCTCCAATACACTCTCTACAAAGCCCTCTAAATTTTCCTCCCCAGCTAACAATTTATTGACCAACTTAACAGCTCCTTCTAGGGCCAAAGAAGCTAGAGAGGGGTACTCGTAAGATATTACTATTTTATAAACGCTCCCTTCTTCTCTTCTACTCTTCCCGAAAGATACGTCAGAGCCTACCGTGTTCTGTATGGACAAGGTAGTGTGTTCGATTATATGAGCAGGATAAGTCCCTTCTTCCAATCTCTCAACGAATCCTCCTTCATGACCTCTGGAACAGGTATGTTTTTTTATCTCCGGTAAAAGATTTACCAGCTTCTGAGCAAACCCCTCATTCGAGGGAGTTTCCACCCAATCTCCAAGGTCTATGTAAGCTTCGATAACAGGAAAAAGCGCATGAACGTTAGGTCCTTCGAAAACTCTTTTTCTCATCAATTCTATTTCTTCATCGACAGTATCTCCGATCTTTTTTTCATCAATTAATTTCATCTTTTCTACCTCCTTTCAATCAAGTCGTATTCTTTTTTAGCCCTCGCTCGATATTGGTTTAATTTTTTTAAATATAAACCTTGATTTAACTACCTAGCGAGATCGATATTCAACCCTTCCTTCTTCAATTTAAGAAGGAAAATTGTATTACCGTGTTATTTTAAGAGGGTGCTACTATTTAAACATATTTGATGTAGAGATAGGATAGCCTCTCAACACAATATTTATAATCAGTTTTTAACTTCCAATACCATGAAAGGTCTTTTCATCGGAAGATTCCAACCGTTCCATAACGGCCATCTCGAAGCGATAAGACAGATACAGGAAGAATGTGACTCGATGATCATAGGGATAGGGAGCGCACAAGAACAGCGAACCTCGGTAAATCCTCTATCCGGAGGAGAAAGGATAACCATGATCAAAAGGGTAACTGAAAACAGAGAGATAGAGCCGGTAGAGATCTATCCCATCCCAGACCTTAACTGCCATCCCGCTTGGCCTTACTATGTTGAAGCTATACTACCAGATTTTGAAAAAGTTTATGGAAATTCTGAAGTGGTTCTAGATCTTTTTGACAAAATCGGTCACGACACTGGAAAGATCACTCAATTAGAGAGAGAAAAATTATCTGGAACCGAGATCAGAAAAAGGATAAGAGAGGATAGGAAATGGAAAGACCTCGTCCCTGAAGAAGTTGCTAAATATTTGGGTGATATAGACATGAAAGATAGGGTCAAACCTAAAATAGATATAGATTCTGAAAGTGATAAGAGAGCCGCACATCTTTTAACGAAGGAACACAAAACTATCTCCGTGGCGGAATCCTGTACAGGTGGGCTTATCTGTAACAGGTTAACATCTGTTCCTGGTTCATCAAACTACTTTATGGCAGGATTCGTGACTTACAGTAATGAGGCAAAAATTAATCTACTGGGCGTAGACGAAAAACTGATCGAGAAAAAAGGCGCGGTAAGTCCTGAAGTGGCTAAAGAGATGGCAGAAGGTGCAAGAAAGAATAGAGGTACCGATATAGGTCTATCATCTACAGGTATAGCGGGTCCAGGTGGAGGGAATGAGGAAAAACCAGTTGGTACAGTCCATCTTGGACTGTCAACTGAAAAAGAAACAAACAGTAGATCGTTTCATTTCTCTGGAAATAGAGATGATGTAAAAGAACAGACATCCGAAAAAGCGTTAAGATGGATAATCGAGACCTTAGAAGATTAGAAGTGCTCTCTTATTTCTTCTAGGGCAGCATCTATGTTCTCGATGAAATCATCTATATCTCTAGACTCATCAACCAATACTGATAAAATCATATTTTCTTCCGTATTATTCAGGATTATATTGCCTTCTTTGGAATGAACAATACTTCTCTTCAAATCCCCCTTACTCAACTTTGGACTTACCCGACAGGAGGCTCCAATTATAGTAGCGCTCATCATCCCGAATGTCTCATCGTGAACATCGGATGGCAGATCAGATTCTATTATGTTCCCCTTTTTATCGACCAAAGCTATGCCTAGTACACCCTCTTCTTTGAGGTTGTTTATGACTTTTCCGAATCTCTTATTCATCATATCACTCATCCAATAGAACAACTCTATACTTTCCACTATTTCTTCTACGCCGCAATATTTTAAATGTGTCTATTTTATTTTTTGAGAGTAAATGCCCAAAAAATAGAAGGATTCATTCACATTCTGGACAAAGCAGTCGACCGTTCTCCAAGGTTAGTTGTTCAGAATAGACTCCACAGCTCTCACAGTATCCAGAAGTCTCTCTTTTTACTTTTTCAACATAATCTTGTTCTTTTCTAGGACCTCTAATCTTTTTGTACTCTCTTGTTATTTCAATCAGAGCTGGAGATATCTCCAATATGTCGTTTTCTGTTATAATACCTACCATCTTTTCTCCTTCAACCACAGGAAGTCTTCTGATCTCAAGGTCAGCCATGGTTTTTGCGGCATCTTGTATAGGCATACCGCTCTCGATAGTATGTACTGGCTTGGACATTATATCTCCCACCAGAACTTCTTCAGGATCGAGACCTTTTGAAACCAGATCATTAACGATGTCCATCTCAGTTAAGATTCCCGCGAGTTCTCCATCCTCATCCAGTACAACAAGACTTCCTGTTTTGGCCTCGCTCATAAGGTTAGCGGCGGTCTTTATATTCTCGTTTTTCTTTATTATTAGAGGGTTATCCGACATAATATTTTTGACCAACACTTCAGAGGCACCGAACCTTTCATAATTCTCCATCGTTTTCGACCAATAGGTTGTATGGTGGCTGTGATATTAAATGTTTCGAAAAGAATCGAATCCATGTGAATATCAAATAGAGGCGAAAAGTGTTAATAGGACAAAAAAAGATAGATTTGTAGGGTTAGAATTGCAGAGGATGATAAACGGTGAAGGCAGTATCCCTCCGATCCTTGTTTATTTGATCGTTTTACTTCTTTTGCCTCTTTTTTTGTACGAAGGTTACTTACTGATGGATATCTCAGAAAAAATAGAACTTGAAGATGTCTATATCGAGGGGTACACAACCGAAACCGAAGAGGGAACTGATAATGTAACTAGAATAGAGATGGATCTCAATATCGATATCAGAAATCCTACACCTAGAAGTCTACAAATCGAAAAATTGGAATACGAATTGGTTATCGAGCCTGAGCAATTCGAACTCGAAGATATAGAGTTCGATAGCGGTATATTATACCACAAAACAATTGGTGGTGGTGGCGTTACTACTATATCTATGCAAGTTGAAAATGAAGATGAACAGGATATCGAAAAAATTCAGGACTATATCTTGGAGGGAGATGGATCGGTAGATGTTTTTGCAGAGGTACACGTACCATTATTACAGATACTTGTTAATTACCCCATAACTACTGTTTCAGAAGAATTAAGAATGGGTTTTGAATATGAATCGATTCTCGGAGACTATGAGGTGGACGAACAAAACGCTACGCTTGAAAAAGCGGAGGAAGAAGATGAAGCAGATCATGTTTTAAAGATCCCATATGAAATAGAGACTAATGATAATGAATTTCTCTCAGGAGAGGTTGATATCGATACAACTATGGAAAGTGATGATGGAAAGATAACTTCTGTTGACAGTACTAGATTGCAGATTGGTGAAGATAGGAAGGGCGATTTTACTTTCGGATTGGACGAAGGTGATACGGAAGAACTACTAACTAATGATCAAACTATAGAATTTTATTCAGACATCGGTTTTGAGGATGAACTATCATTCAAACGAATTCATCCGAATATCGAGGCTCCTGCGATGCTGGAAGATTTTGAAGTAGATGAAGACAACGCCACATTAGAAGAATCTGATGATGAGGATTCAGAATATATTTTAAAAACTCCATACGAGATAATAACCAATGATAACGATTTTATATCTGGCGTGGTAGAAATTAATACTACTATGACTGACTATCACAAAATCTTTTCTTATGACATTATCGAATTCGAAATTGGTGAGGATAAAGAAGAATATCTTAGATTCGAATTAGATGAAGATGATGTAGAGGAACTGCTTACGGAAGACCAAACTATAGAATTTTCTTCTGATATCTTATATGAAGAAGAGGATATCTCCTTCGATCGTGATCACGAAAGCGTAGATTCTCAAGCGATGTTGGTCGAGTATGAGATAGAAGGAGATGACGCGGAATTGGATGAAACTGAAGAGCATATGGAAGTTCCTTATTACATCGAAACGAACGAGACCGCCTTTTTTGAAGAGGGAGGAATCATTTCGGTCTATACCACGATGGAAAGTGAAGATGGAACTATTATTTCGAATACGAGCTTTGAGATAGAGATTGGTGCAATGGAAGACGGGATCCTTGAATTTGAGTTAGATGAAGACGAAGTAGAAGAACTAAGAAACGATACAAAAACACTCCAATTCGTGTCTGATGTCGAAAGGGACGATGTATCCTTCGAATATGATCATGAGGAAGAGGGCGAATGGATTCCACCTGATCATGAAAATTAATAAACAAATTGAATCAAGTAGATAGAGAGAGAGTTGACTAGACTGAAAATGTCTGTTCCGATATTTAAACTATTAACAACTGGTTTTTTAGAGATCTACGACTCTTTTAAAGATTTAGAGTATATCAAAAATATTTATACGTCCTTCAAGATATCGCTCTGAGCAATATGAGATTTGAACTCGAGACCACTCTGACTTTCAGTGACGAGATAGTAGATGCTGAAGATGATGTAGAAATCATTATCTCGAAAGCAAACCAGGACCTCTTGAAGCGTGGCGTTCCCAAAGAGGTAGAAGATGGTGGAGCACAAGTCGAGGATTTTTCAATAGATCAGGACAAATTGAATTTGAAGATATTTT
>Ga0207421_10007006_pt1 | contig 12135 bp, 12 predicted proteins | sample SodLakKL_010_SED_4_FD_187542 | JGI IMG/M metagenome (GOLD analysis project Ga0207421, IMG submission 187542) | Alkaline sediment microbial communities from Lake Tanatar, Kulunda Steppe, Russia - 8KL_010_SED (SPAdes) (version 2) | ecosystem: Environmental > Aquatic > Non-marine Saline and... | reverse complement strand
AGTAGATTCCCTGATGGTCATCTTTTCGCACATAATGCAGCACCCAGGCACCTGCTGGTGAGTAACTCAACCGGGCGGGCTTACTGCACTGTACATGCCCAAAAGACATAAGCTGACATTTCTAATACTGTAGACTTGGGTCGGAAATTGTGCGACAATACGTTCACGTACTATTCCATCAACAGCAAACAGTACAAGAAGAAGGGAGGGATTGGTATGTCAGTCATGGCTTCTCTCGTGGTGCCCGCCTTCAATGAGGCGCCCCGGATGAAACCGGTGCTGCGTTGTGCGACAGAGTCGGGATTATTTTCGAAGATAGTGGTCGTCGATGACGGCTCTGCGGATGAAACAGCCAATGTAGCGGGTGAATTTCCGGTTGAGGTGCTGCGGCACGAACGCAATCTCGGTAAGGGAGCAGCCCTTCAGACCGGGCTGAACTATCTGGATGACCCGGACGTGGCGGTGTTTCTCGATGCCGACCTGACTGGGGTTACTGGTGACCATCTCGAAACCCTGATTCGTTCTGCTGTGGATGTACCGGGAATGGGTATGACAGTGGCCCGGTTCATCGAGGGACGGTGGATGGTGGATATGCAGCAGAAATGGTTCGCTATCCTGAACGGTCAGCGAGCACTGACGCGAAAATTCCTGCGGCTTCTCCCGGATATGTCCTGGAGTCGTTTCGGCGTAGAGGTCCTCATGACCAGGCTTGCGCGCGATCTCAAAGTCCCGGTGCATCAGGTGTTGTGGTCGGGAATATCCCACCATACCAAGGAGGAGAAGTTTGGCGCTGTGCCCGGCTTTGGCGCCCGTCTCAATATGTATCGCGAGTGTCTGTGGGCTTATGCGGTGTACGCATCGAAAGTGGCGGCACATCTGACAAGCCTGCGGGATGGCCCCGCAGTGGGCGAGACGGAGGCGGTGGACTGAGGGAGCTGCGTCCCTCAGTCCACCCGACGACCATCAAAGATCGAGAAGATCCGACATCTTCTCGGGGTCGAAGCCAATGACGACTTCGTCACCGATCACCGTGGTAGGCGTACTGTGTGACCCGAGTTCCTGCATCTCCTGGATGTACTCGGGTTCCTCTCTGATGTTACGTTCCTCATATTCGACACCCTTGGAATCGAGAAATTCCTTTTCCGCCCCACAGGGAGGGCAGCCTGGCTGGGTGTACAGAATTACCTTGGGTTGGGTCATTCATCCTTCACCTGCCTTTCTTGCCACTCAATTTTAGCAGAAAGCGGCTCTTGATGCATATGCGCCCGTCCAGCTGATCATCGTGGCGACCCCCGGGTGGGACATTTCTGTCCATCTTGCCGGTGGGTGAATCTGCGGCGTCTGCACGTGAACCGGAAAGCTGTTCCTCCATTTCAGAGATCGTACAGATCGGCAGTCTTGCTCTTTATGTATCTGAGGTAGGGGCGAGTACTGAGATCCCGGCCCGTGGCCTGTCGCACCAGATCACCCGGGCTGAGCGTCTTACCGTATGTGTGTACATTTTCCTGCATCCAGGTCAAAAGAGCGCTGAAATTGCCCGTCCGAAACCGTTCTCTGAGGTCAGGAATTGCCGATTCAGCCGTCTCGAAGAGCTGGGCGGAGATCACATTTCCCAGCGTGTAGCTGACGAAAGATGCACCGAATCCCCCGGACCAGTGGATATCCTGTAGAATTCCCTCGCTGGGAGCCTCAGGCTGTATGCCCAGGTACTCTTCGAATTTCTCGTTCCAGGCTGCGGGGAGGTCCCGCAGTTCCAGCTTCCCGTCGTATACTGCCTGCTCCAACTCGAAGCGGATCATGATATGCAGGTTGTAGGTTACCTCGTCGGCCTCTACCCGGATCAGGGAGGGCTGGACCCGGTTTACTGCCTTCCAGAAGTCTGTGTACTGTGCTCCAGCGGTCTGCTCGGGAAAGTAGCTTCTCACACGGGGGTAGAAGAACTGCCAAAATTCCTTTGAGCGCCCGACGATATTTTCCCATAGCCTCGATTGTGATTCGTGCATACCTCCCGAGGCTGCACTGCCCAGAATACAGCGGTTCCATCTTGCGGGTAGTCCCTGCTCGTAAGTTCCGTGGCCAGCCTCGTGCAGTGAGGCGAAAAAGCATGGGGCAAACTGGTCATCACGGATCCGGGTGGTGATTCGCACGTCGTCAGTAGAAAAAGCTGTGGTGAATGGATGAACAGACCGGTCCTGGCGCCCGCGGCTGTCCAAATCGAAGCCTAAAGCTCTCACCGCCTCCATGCTGAGATCCCATTGCCTGGCAGGATCATAAATCTGGTGCAGAATCGAATCCTTCACCTGCCCGGATTTATCAGATATGCGGGCTATCAGAGGAACCAGGGTCTCCTTGAGGTCAGAGAAAATTTCCTGCACGTCCGCACACGTGAACCCGGGCTCGCGGCGATCCAGCATCACATCCAGTGGATGAGAGTCGGGGTTGATAACCTCAGCAGTGCGACGGCTGACGTCATAGTTTCTCTCCAGTGCCGGCAGAAACAGGTGGAAATCCTCCTCACCCCGTGCGCGCAGCCACGCCTGCAGTCCGTCTGACGATGCCCTGGTAGCTTCCTGCATCAGCCGGCCGGGAATGCGGGTCGCACGTTGATGTTCGCGGGCCACCTCGCGCACCACAGCTGTTTCCTCAGAGTCCTCCCGAGCATTGTTCATCAGGGGTTCAAGTCGTTGGATGAGTCTGCCGAGGGCGGGATCGGTGAGTTTTTCATGAATGAGGCTTGAAAGGGTCGCCAGCTGCTCCTTGCGCGCTTCTGCGCCTCTGCTGGGCATGTAGGTGTGCATGTCCCAGTGCACAATGGACTGAATGCGAGACAGATCACGCATTTCCGCTATCCGCTCCCGCAGTTTCGCCAGGTCCGCTGGGCAATCCTGCATCACTGATCATTCCTTTCGTTACTGCCTGGTCAGAGTTTCGCCACATCGACTGTCTTACCTTCCGGGTCATTCTTTGTTACAGTAGAACTTGTGGAGGTGTGCCATGGGTGTAGGAGTGTCCCGGTTGGGTGACCCGATCCTGCGTGCTCAATGCAGACCGGTCTCTGATCCCGCGGGTAATCAGGCGGTCGCAGTTGCGGATAAGCTGAAGAGCACGCTGTACTCGGTGCGGGGCGACCTCGGTTTCGGGCGCGGGATTGCCGCCCCGCAGGTGGGAAGCGACCTGCAGATAGTTTTTGTCTGCATCGATGAGCCTCTGATCCTGATCAACCCGCAGATCGAGGAACGTTCGCCCGAGATGGTTGAGCTGTGGGATGATTGTCTCAGCCTACCCCCACTGCTTGTTCGTGTCAGGCGCCACCGTGCAATCACTGTGCGTTACCGCGATCTCGCCGGGAGGCCGGTCGTGCTCCGGGCAGAGGACGAGCTGTCCGAGCTGCTGCAGCACGAGATTGATCATTTGCACGGTACTCTGATTCTCGACCGTGCCCACGGAGATAATGCCATATGGCTGCGGGAAGAGTGGGAGCGTAGAGCGCGGGGGCATGACGGGTGAGCGAGGTGGGTGGGATATTGTCGGGAGTGTTCGGAAGATGATTGCAACTATCAGAGACAGAGACAACGAATTAGAAAGAGGAGAGACTACATGCTTCCATCTGTAACCCTGGGGAGTTGGTTGCTGGCTTTTCTGCCTATTGCCATGATATTGCTTCTCATGATGGTGCTTCGGTGGAGCGGGGGCCGTGCCGGTGGCTTGAGCTGGTTTATGGCCTGCGGTGTTGCCGCCATGTTGTTTGGAGCTGACGCGGATCTGCTCGCTGTTGCTTCTCTTAAGGGGTTGTGGACCACCGTTTTCATTCTGTACATCATCTGGGGAGCCATGCTACTTTATAACGTCGTAACCGAAGTCGGAGCATTCGACATAATTGCCGATACCTTCACCCGGTTGACCGGTGGCGACCGGATGCTGCAGATTCTCGTTCTGGGGTGGGCATTTCCCTCGTTTCTGCAGGGGGTGTGTGGATTTGGCACCTGCGTTGCGGTTTCAGCTCCGCTTCTGGTCGGGCTGGGATTTCCCCCAATAACCGCCGCGGCTGCCGCCCTCCTGGGTCATGGCTGGTCGGTGACCTTTGGATCATTGGGTTCGTCTTACGCCGCCCTGGTCAGCATGACCGGACTGAGCGAGGCGGGTCTGGCATTGTGGAGTTCAATCTTCGTCGTCATTGCCTGTTTGCTGACGGGTCCGTCGATATGCTTGCTGTATCGTGGCTGGGGCGGTCTCAAGCGCGGTATCGTGGCCTCCCTTTTCATTGGAATATCCATGGGGGCAACAACCCTGGTCGTGGCGAACTTCCTGTCCCCTTACATATCTTCGGTACTGTCCGGTGTTGTGGGGTTGGTGGTCGGTGGAATGGTGCTCCCCCGAACCCCTTGGTATGCTACTGCCGAGGACACTGAGGAGGCGGATTCGCAAAGTTTCCACTCTGCATTTACCCCTTACTATTTACTTCTGGCACTCGTCCTTGGTGTCTACTTGACCCCACTGTCTGATCTGCTGGGTCGTTTTGAGGTCGGGCTTTCTTTCCCTGCCACCGAGACGGCGCACGGATTTGTGGTTGAGGCGGTGGAAACCTATTCGCCGATTGCGCTTCTGACCACGCCGGGGACACTCATACTGGGAGCCGTCCTGCTTTCCATTCTGTATTTCAAGCGCGTGGGAATGTGGAAGCCGGAGATGAAGAGCAAGGTGTTCAGTTCGGTGTTTCGGCAGGCCGTACCGGCGACAGTGACAGTTATGACCATGAGTATGATGGCCGTGGTAATGATGGATTCGGGAATGACCACATTGCTGGCCGAGGGAACCGCCGATTTCACGCGTACTGCCTATCCTATAGTGGCACCCTTCATTGGATTGTTGGGCTCATTCATGACGGGCAGCAACACCTCATCCAACATCTTGTTCGGCGCATTTCAGAGGGATGTGGCGATGCTTTTGGGTGCCAGCGGATGGATTGTTGCCGCTCTGCAGACCGCGGGGGCCTCCGTCGGGAATGCTGTAACTCCCATGAATGTGGCTCTCTCATCTGCTGTGACCGGAACGGCGGGGCGCGAGGGTGAGATCATCACGAAATCCATGGGATACACTCTGGTCATTACCCTCATAGTAGGTTTGTGCGGATATGTTGCGACATTCTACCTGTTTCCCGGTTTACCTTAGGAGGCGAGAGTCATGACGAAGTCGGAAGAGAAGGTGGGTGTGGCCAGGAGACTCGCACGCGCCTGCAGCATAACCGACAATCGCAAGGGCCTTTTCCTGTCGGCAGTAGTAGCCTGGGGAAATTTTGCTTTTCTCTATTGGGCCGTAACGGCAGGCTCGGACCTTGGAGTTATCGCGGGATTGTCCATATGTGGCCTATCATGTGGGCTGGCCGCGTATTTTGGCTGAGTGGACAAAGAGAGGGTGCAACTATTGATGCCGATGCCGCATCATCGCATCACTCAGATAGATGCGTTCACGGAAGAGGTTTTCGGGGGTAACCCGGCCGGGGTATTACTCGACGCGGAGGAGCTCTCTGACCGGCAGATGCAGCTGATTGCGCGTGAAATGAACGTCTCGGAGACCGCATTTGTGACCGATGCAGGCCAGAGCAACTCTTTTTCCGTGCGCTTTTTCACCCCGACACATGAGGTGGACTTGTGCGGTCACGCGACCGTGGCGGCATTCTGGCTCCTGGCGCGGGAAGGGCGGCTGCAGCCAGAGGGTGAACGTGCTGCAGCCAGCCAACATACAGGTGCGGGTGAGCTGGAAGTGGAAGTGTGCTTCCGGGAGGGCCATCCGCAGGAGATCATGATGAGTCAGGTCCGGCCGAGGTGCCTGGGATCACCGGGTTGGAGTACGGAGCTGATGCGCATCCTCGGCCTGCCGGCCGACGGAGTAAAACGAATGCCCGAACCCGGGGTGGTGAGCACGGGGTTGGCTGGGCTGATGGTGCCTGTGGCCGACCGGGATATTCTTTGGTCGTTGTCCCCAGATTTCCGTAAGCTGGCGGAGTACTGCCGGTTGAGGGAGATTGTGAGCGTGCACTGCTTCACTTTCGATGTCCTCGATGAGGCGTGTCACGTACACTGTCGGGATTTCTCTCCGGCGGTTGGAGTGCCGGAGGACCCGGCCACGGGAACGGCCAGCGGGGCCCTGGCCGCCTACCTTGTCTGCAATGATCTCTTGCCTGCCGGGCTCCAGGGAAAGGGCAATTCTGTTGTACGGATTTCCATGGAGCAGGGGCACTGTCTTGACCGGCCGAGCTTGATCCAGACAGAGGTAACGGTGCAGGATGGTCGTCCCGCCGCCGTGCGCGTGGGCGGGTCTGCCCGGCTTGTCCTGGACGGGACTATTCGCCTGCGTTAACCTGTGTGCTCACGTTCAGCCGTTCCATCAAAACTGGTAGCGGTCCCCAGTGCAGAAGGCATTGTGACTCTCGCCGAAAGAGCGGGCGAAGAAGTCCTCCGCCGTTCGTCCGGTGCAGTGGCCGGTTATCAGTTCCTGCACATCGAATTTTGCCAGTCCTTCTGTTGTACTGCTGATCCTGTCCGGTTTTGCCTCGATGAGGTGAAACCCGCCAACGACTGCGCGGAAGTGTTCGGTTTCCATGTGCTCCGCCGCGTGACGGATGGTGTTGACGATGCCTGAGTGACCGCAACCGGTCAGAACTACCAGACCCTCATCTCTGAGGCGGAACCACAGGGCCATATCGTCCGGGTCGGTGTCGGGAATCAGCCGACCATCGCTCAGTGTGTACATGTTCGGACGGGGTCTCTCAAACTCTGTCTCCCTGGGTATTGATCCGCTGACCCACACCCCAGGATGGATCTGAACGGGCTCGCGCACCAGCAGCAGTCTGCCCCGGGGAATTTTCTCCCACACTTCCGGCTCGGGTCCAACCTCCTTCATCCCCTCACGCAGGTTAAAGGCCCGCCGCGTGATGTCTGGGTGGGCGATGAGGTTGAAGGTTGCGTCAGTGTCGTCCAACAATGCTGACAGCCCACCGGTGTGATCGCGATGGCAGTGAGAGAGAAAGACTGTATCAATGTCGGTTGTTGGCGGCCCCTCAGTTTCCAGGTTGTGCCGAAGCAGCGAAGCGCTGGCCCCTGTATCAAACAGAATGGTGACTGGTTCTCTGTCCTCGCTGTAGGTGCAGTGGGCGACGACGGACAGTCCGTGTTCAGACCAGAGCGGGCTTCCGTGTCGGGTCCGGTCACTGATGAGGATCTTCAGCTGCAGCTTGTGTACTACTGGGTGCTCAGACAAGTTAATCTCCTCCCATTTGTCCGGTATTGCTCTGGATTCTACGTACGGTCTGCTTATCCTGGTAGCGCGGCACCGGTACTCTTCACCGCCACCCCTCAAGTGGGTTTTTCTCTGGGTCAGAGGATACTCAATCAGCCGGCTCTATCCTGTGGATATCCGGTTGCGATACAAATGTCGGGTCTGCGCGGGGGATTTTTCACAATCCGCCGAGAATGGGAGCCGATGAGGCGATTATCGACTGATAATGCAACCCAACGTTAAATTACGGTGACACTCGCCCCCAGAATATTGTGGAGACGGGCTTTTTGCCCGTATAATTACAATGCAGATATGAAATTCGGGGGGGCGGGTGCATGAGAAGCCGAAAGATTCAAGTCTTTCTTGCGGGAATTGTTCTGCTGGCGCTGGTTTTTCCGCCTGTAGCGGTTTCTGCGCCAAAAGTGGTTCTTTCTCCCTTTGCAGACATCTCCCCCGATCATCCGCAGGCTAGAGAGTTTTCGCTCCTGAAGGTGCTCGAGATATTTGAGGGATATCCGGACGGTCAGGTGCGCCCGAGCGGCCCCGTGACCCGTCTGCAGTTTGCCAAGGTGGCCGTTTGCCTGGCAAGTGCCCGGGAAGAGGTCCGCGCGGCCTCACAAGATCATCCTGAATTCACAGACGGTGGCCAGATATCACCAGTCTGGTGGGGTTGGGTGAACGCTTCGAGATCACTTGGACTGGTCCATGGGTATGAGGATGGCAGCTTCCGCCCCCGCAGCAATATAACTTTTGTCGAGGCAGTGGCAGTGCTCCTGCGAGTTGCCGGTTATGAGTCATTCGCTGCCGAGTTGGACTACCCGTATGGATACATACGGAAGGCACACCAGGTGGGTCTGACCAGTGGTGTGGAGTTGGCTCCCCAGATGCCGATAACGCGAGGTGAAATAGCCGTCCTGGCCGTAAATGCACTGGCACTCAACCCGCCTGATGAACGGGGTGTGCCGGCCGCGGACCATGCGGCGGAATATCGTTCGAGCCGCCTGGAGGAATGGCCGGGCCGCGTAGACGGAGTGGTTTCCTCTGTGTCAGGTGAAGCTATAATCGTCGATGATGAGGAGCACAGTCTGGCCCCGGAAGTTTTCCTGTTCGGGGTCGATTCTTTCGCCGATTTACAAGGGAAATGGATCGCCGGTTTTACCGGCGATGAACAGGGGATTGCCTATATTGAGACAGTGGAAGGACCGGTTCAGCTTACGGGCAGGTTGCGGGAGATCGACAGGGATGGTGGGGGGATCCGTGTGGATGATAGATGGCTCCAGTGGATGCCGGGCGAGGACGACTCCACAACCTGGCGACTGAATGGGGCACGTGTATCGACGTCTACCGCGCTCGACCGGCTGTCCAGTGCCCTCGACCGGGACGATGACATTGAGGTACAGCTGGCTGCTCGCGGCGACTGGATTGAAGACATTGATGCCCATTTTTGGGACACAGAGATGTACGTACTGACCGAGCCCGAGCAGCAGGTGGACGGTCAATGGCGGGTCCCTGTGGGAGTTGTCTCGGAGGGACGCATTGAGCGCCGGAAGATACACTTTCCTCCGGAAACCCTACCGGAGATTGAATCCCCTAAGAATATGCAGACGGCTGGGGATTTCAAACCGGGCCATGCTATTTTTGCCGCAACGCGTGGTGGGAGCGGCATCGACGAGGGCGAAGTGGTGGATTCAGCCCTCTTCTTACGGATGAGCATAAGCGAAAGGGTCCGCTCAGGTGAGGTTGCCAACGTAGAGGCCGTACATGATAACGGTGAACTGCATTTCTCTTTCGAGCTGGAGGACGGCACCACTGTATGGCTCTCAAGGGAGCATCTGATCGACATTCCGGGGGATGTGACACTCAATGAGCTGTACCGCGCCGAGTACCTGAGCCTGATTGAGGGGCATGACGGCTCGGTCGTGTCTGTACTCGATGCCAGGATTGCCGGTCCCCGGTCAAAATACGTGAGGATTCTGGCGGTCTGGAAGATCGAGGTCGGCGCGCAGGTTCGGAGTGCTTACATAGTGGTGGACGAAGCCGGGGAAGCAGTCACTTACGAGTTTTCCCATCCTTCCCGCTGGTCGCTATTTGTCGATGACGATCTCGAGATGAAGCAGGATCGCCTGGTCCGCCTCGCTGTTGACGATGCAGGAAAATGCGAGGGGGTTGTTTCCTGGGTGGCGGAGGATCCGCTGCCCGGCGAGTACGTAGTGTCCTATGTGCAGGAAGAGGAGGGTTTGGTTACCGTCCGTCAGGTCAGAGACGCAAACTCTGACGCGATCCCTTTAGATGATCCTACGGATCGAGAGCGCCACAGGGAGGTACTGATGGCCATGGATGCTGTGGCTTATACCCCGGGCGGGGAATATGTTGCCCCGGAATCACTGCGGGTCGGTGAGCGTGTCAGGGTGTACCTGGACGAAGAGGATGGTGCAGTGGCTCTTCTGGAGACGTTAGTCGATTAGCAGGTGGGGGCTACATGCAGATAAATTATCGGCAAGAAAAGAGCCGGCCAGAAATGGCCGGCTCCGGTCAGAAAGATCAGAACAGCGGGGGACCCCCGGGGCCGAGTTTTTCGACATTGACAGCCTGCAGGCCCTTGGGCGTCTCCACTATCTCAAACGATACTTTCTCATTTTCTTCCAGGGTCTTAAAACCTTCGCCTTCGATTTCAGAATAATGGACGAAGACATCTTCTCCGTCTTCTCTTTCGATAAACCCAAACCCTTTGCTGCTGTCAAACCATTTCACAGTTCCTTCAGCCACTACTACTACCTCCAAAAGGACGATTGGTCTGCCTTCCCGGCATGAATGCCTATCGGGGAAGGATGAAGCGGGGCAGGTTCGTCCAAGAAATTTTCTGCCGCCAGCTGGCGACGGTGTGCATCTTGTATGCTTCATCCCGACGCAACACGATTTTAGTTTAACCGAACCGTCAGGGCATTGCAAACGGGAGCGATTCTACATTTTTTCCTTATAGACCATTTTGTGTGACGATCGCAGAGGCCCAGGTTTGCCAGCCCTCCGGCATCGCAAGTCTATTGTGTTTTGCATTATGGGCATACCCTTTACCCGGCGGGGGGTGCTTCATGGTAGAATGTGGCCGGAGCTCAAGCGTCAGGGTGAAATAGTGAGCTTCACGGTATTTGGAGGTGGAGGAAGTGTGCACGGAGATAGAGGGGACAGTTGTAGAGTGCACCAAGGGTGACATCACGTGCCAGTCTGATTGCGAAGCGGTTGTCAATGCGGCTAATGCGGAGCTGCGTCCCGGTGGTGGCGTGGCGGGGGCCATTCACCAGGCAGCCGGTCCTGCCCTGTATCAGGAGTGCCGTTCAATGGCGCCTATCAGAACCGGAGATGCCGTTATAACCGGCGCTCATGGCTTGCCGAATCGGTATATTATTCATGTTCTGGGTCCGGTCTACAACCTGAGTGAAGATCCTGCCTTGGAACTGGATCGCGCTTACCAAAATGCCCTGTACATTGCTGAGGACCACCGCGTGAGCTCTGTTGCTTTTCCGGCCCTGTCCACAGGAGCCTTTGGGTATCCGATGCCCGAGGCAGCGGAGGTGGCAATAGGCACGGTTCAGAGAACGGCTCCTGATCTCAGGTCAGTGCGGCTGATACGTTTCGTGTTGTACGATGAGGAGGCCGAACGGCTGCACAGGGAGGTGTTGAAGGAGCAGAGCGGATAGTAACGCTGTACGTTCCCCAGCCGCCCCCAGGGTGGCATTATCCGCTACCGAACTGGCAAGACTAAGAGCCAAATGGTGTGATGGGGGAGACAGGAAGCATGAAGACAAAACATCTCGTCCGAGTGCCCGAGCACATAGGAGTGATACCGGACGGCAACCGTCGATGGGCCCAGAGCAGAGGGATGAACAAGGGCGAGGGCTACGCACCCGGCGTCGATGCGGGGTTTTTGATGTACGAGATGTGCCGGGATCTGGGTGTTCGGGAGCTGACTTTGTACGGATTCACCAGGGATAACACCCGCCGACCGCAGAAGCAGCGGAGGCAGTTTCAGAGGGCGTGCGTTGATGCTGTGTTGCGAATCACGGCTGAGGACGCCGATCTGCGGGTGATAGGAGATGCCGATTCACCCATGTTTCCCGAGGAGTTGAGGTCTTACACGCGCAGGCAAACCTTCGGCGAGGGTGGTATCCGCGTCAATTTTTTGGTCAATTACGACTGGGCATGGGATCTTGCGCACCTGAACGGAAATGCTCTTGATGGTGCGGCGCGCAATGCAGTACCGGCGAACCTCGCCTCTCACGACGTATCCCGTATTGATCTAATAATTCGCTGGGGTGGCAGGCGACGTTTGAGTGGTTTCCTGCCCGTACAGAGTGTGTATGCAGATGTGTTTGTGCACGAAGCTCTGTGGCCGGACTTTGTGCCGGAACACCTCATGCAGGCCCTGCAGTGGTATCAGGACCAGGATGTTACCCTGGGGGGGTGAACCGAACCGCTCTGATCATTATTCGAGGCGCCCCCCCCATTAACCTGTTTAATTTTAATTTTTCTCCGAGATGTCGCTCTACTCAAATGCCTGCCCACGCGGAACGCCTGCGCAAGACCAAGTTTCTTGCTTTGAATGTCTGCTGGGTGCGATGGATATCCCGATCAGTGGCCCTGACTGGCCGGAGCCGGCCCCGGTCGGGCATCTTCCTGGGCAATCGCTCAGCATTCTGTGTTGCGTCGCATATTTAGCATGTGAGATCTAATCCAAGAATCAATTCCTCGATATCCATTTTAAGACAGCTTCTTACCTGGGCGGATCTCGCAGATAAACCTCGGGCTTCACCCCCAACAGATCCATCACTTTTCGTGGCACTGTGATGTTGAGGGGAAATTCAC
>Ga0207421_10007003_pt1 | contig 12137 bp, 15 predicted proteins | sample SodLakKL_010_SED_4_FD_187542 | JGI IMG/M metagenome (GOLD analysis project Ga0207421, IMG submission 187542) | Alkaline sediment microbial communities from Lake Tanatar, Kulunda Steppe, Russia - 8KL_010_SED (SPAdes) (version 2) | ecosystem: Environmental > Aquatic > Non-marine Saline and... | reverse complement strand
GAAATTGCATGAAACAAAAAAAGGCTTTATAAACATAACGTTTACAAAGCCTTAGATTTTTCAAGAGTGCCCTGGACTGGACTCGAACCAGCATGCCGTTGCCAGCACCACCCCCTCAAGATGGCGTGTCTACCAATTTCACCACCAGGGCAGATTCCAAATATAAGAAGAAAAGGTACCCTTTCGCAATAGCAGAATACGGAATAACTCGTCTTTTTTGGTGGCAGATCCGGCCGGAAAGAACAGGAGATTTGAGCATCGTTAAACCCAAAGTATTATTCCGGACAGTTACCGGCTTTGCTCTTTTTTCTCTTTGGTATCATCTTCATCCAGAATCTCGTAATCGGCGTCTTCTACATGGCCGAAACGGTTTGATGAGCCGGAATCCCGGCTGGAAGTACTTTTGCCATCCCGGGTACTCCTTGGGCCACGTACCGACGGGCGGTTTAAATAGGCATTGCTAATCCAGCGAATGAGCAGGAAAACGATAATAAAAAAAATCAGATAACGCATCAGGGCTTGATGTAGAGTCGGTCCTGTGTAACAGGCTCGTTAAAAATATGGTGCTCTATGAACTCGAAGTGCTCATCGTTGTTCACAAAGTCTATATCGCTTGCGCGAATAATCAGAACGGGCGACTTGTCGTAATGTTTGAAAAAATGATTATACGAGTCGTTCAGTTCGGTAAGGTACTCCTCCGAAATCTGCTGTTCGTAGGAACGCCCGCGCTTACGGATGTTTTCCATCAGCCGGTCCACGCTGCACTGAATGAAAACCATCAGGTCGGGTTTGGCCGCAATGCCGCTCATAATCTGATAGATCTTATCATATAGCGCCAGCTCATCATCGCTCAAATTCAGCCGCGCAAAAATCCGGTCCTTATCAAAAATATAGTCAGAGATAATGAGCTCCTGGAACATGTCTTTTTCAAAAAGCTTCTGCTGCTGATTAAAACGGCTGGCCAGAAAAGTGAGCTGCGTCTGGAAAGCGTAACGCTCGCGGTCTTCATAAAAGCGTGGCAGGAACGGATTTTCTTCGAATTCCTCGAGTACAATCCGCGCGCTGTGGCGTCTGGAGAGCATGGTCGCAAGGGACGTTTTCCCCGCACCAATAACTCCTTCGATGGCGATATAGTCAAATTTATTCACGCGTAAAATCTACCACTTTAAAGAGGTTTTGTAAACCCTCAAATTAGGCGCTTTTTTAATGAGCGCATCTATATTTTTTCCGCTGTCCGGGTCGGTCCATTCAGGTATAATCTCTGCCATTGGGAGCAGTACAAAAAGCCGCTCAGCGTACGATAAGTGCGGTATGGAAAGCTCAGGTGTTTGCAGTGTGATGGCATCCCAGGCGATGATGTCCAGGTCTACGGGCCGGTTGCTCCACCGGGTTGCTTCAAAATCGCGTCCCGCCTTTTTTTCGTGCTGTTTTAGTAGCTGAAGCAGTTCGGTTGGTGAGCATTCCGTTTTTGTTACGAGCACGGCGTTGAGAAAGGGCTGATCTGCCGGACCTATTGGTTCACTTTCATAAACCGAAGACAATTTCATTTCGGAACCTGAACTGCTGATTCCCGTGCAAAAATCCCGGGCGTTCTTCAGGTGTTCGAGCCGGTCGCCCAGGTTGCTGCCAACGGCAATTATTACTTTTGCCACACTTCAACGATTTCAACATACTCGCAGCTCACAGACATTGGGGGCGTATGCTTTCTGAGCCTGACCTCCAGCCGGTTAATCTCCGGAAAGGCTGTTAACAAGGATTCTCCAATACGAATAAGCAGCGTTTCAATGAGTTTTACGGATTCGCCGTTCATAACTGCGGCTATACATTCGCAGGCCTTGGAGTAATCGAGCGTATGGGAAAGATCATCACTCTGGCCGGCCTGATGAAAACCTGTTTCAAAAATGGCATCAACCGTAAAGTTGTTTCCGGCTTTACGCTCGAACTCGTTATGGCCGTGCAGGCTTCGAAACCTAAGGTTGTGTAAAGTAAGTTTTCCCATGTTTCGTACCTCAGAAAGTTTAATTAAAGACTGGCCAGCTCAATTTTCTGCTGTATATCCTTCACAATCTGATCATGACGCGCGCTGGTTTGTATGCGGTCTTCTATAGTAGTAATTGCATGGATTACTGTGGAATGATCTCTTCCGCCAAACTGGAGTCCGATGGACTTGAGGCTGGATTTGGTGAGACGTTTGGACAAATACATGGCAATCTGGCGAGCTTCAACTATTTCCTGCTTGCGCGTCTTCTCGCGAACCTTGTTGGTATCGATACCAAAGTATTCACAAACGTGCGCCTGTATGTTCTCAATTGTTACCTGCTTGTTGGTGTCCTTAATCATATCCTTGAGGATACGCTTGGCCATCGGCAGGTCGATTACGTCCAGATGCTGCAGTGATGATGCTGCCAGAAGCTTAATTATCGCACCTTCCAGATCGCGAACGCTGGATTTGAAGTTGGTCGCGATAAATTCGAAAATTTGCGGATCGAACTCGATGCCGTTATCCAGAGCTTTGCGCTCCAGAATGGCGTAACGGGTTTCGTAATCCGGCATCTGAACATCGGCAGTTAGGCCCCAGTTGAATCTGGAAATAAGGCGCTCCTGAATATCCGGAATGTCTTTTGGAGCGCGGTCGCTGGTTAGAATAATTTGCTTTCCTTCCTGGTGCAGCGCATTAAAAATGTGGAAAAATTCTTCCTGCGTTTTCTCTTTTCCGCTGAAGAACTGAATATCATCTATGATGAGGACATCAATATTGCGATAAAGCATAGAGAATTCGCTGGCCCGGTTGTTGCGAATGGCCTGAACGAACTCATTAGTAAAATCGTCGGAGGTAGTATAGAGAATGTTTTTCTCTGTTCCGTAATCCTGGCGAATCTTGTTACCAATGCTTTGAGTAAGGTGCGTTTTTCCAAGCCCGGTACCGCCATATATAAAGAACGGATTGAACGAGTTTTTTCCGGGATTCTCTGCAATGGCCATTCCGGCTGAGCGGGCAAGACGATTACAGTCGCCCTCGATGAAGCGATCAAAAACGTAGTTTGAATTCAGATTTGAATTTAAACGATGTTTCTGAATCCCTGGAATAACAAACGGATTCTGGATTTGGTTGGGCTGATACTGAGGAACGTCGTTAAGCGAATTGTCGCTGCCATATTGCGGAGGCGTTGGCCGCTGTGGCAGGCGTACGGAAGCGCTGCTGCCATCGTCGTAGGTATTCGCTTTGTTTTCTACTTTTATGGAATACTGTAGCTTACCGTCTTTTCCTATTACCCGTGTAATTGTGGTGCGAAGAATGCTGTAGTAATGTTCTTCCAGCCACTCGTACCAGAACTGGGACGGAACCTGAATCGTGAGGGTTTGCCCCTCCATTCTGAGTGGTTTGATGGGCTCAAACCAGGCCGAAAATTTTTGGGCATTCACATTGTCTCTTATAATAACAAGACACTGCTGCCATTTTTCCTGTGCTAGCTCATTCGACACCGTTAGTAACTCCTGTTGCGACACGAAAAACCGTTGATAAAAAATGTAAAATTACTTTTATACGTTGGGTTATCCACAGGTGCACTCCCTCATCCGGTGGATTAACTGCGCCAAAGATGGTGATAAAATTAGTATAAGTCAAAAGTCGAATGTCCGGGCCGGCCATAGTTATCCACACTATATCAACCTAGTATTTATATCTATTAATTATTGACTTAGGACAAATTTCGCGGTGTGTGCAGAAAGTACTTGACAGCCGTTAACAATGGCTTAACACGGGTTCGGCCCGTACCGGAAATGCCCCCAACTGCCCATAAAAAAGTTATAGACAAGTTATCCACATTTTACTCATCCGTATGTGTGTGCCTTACGCAGAGCATACGGTTTTTGTCTGAATAGTCTTTTAGAATAAGTGCCTTAAGACCTTCTTCCTCAATTTGGTGGGTTATTCCTTCACCAAGGTTCTCATGTATTTCGAGGTAAAGTTGACCATTTTTTGCCAGGTTTCCGGATGCAAACTTTGCTAGTGCCCGGTAGACAGAAAATACGTCTTTGTGGAAAAGTGCCAGGACAGGTTCGAAGTCTTTTACTTCCCTGTCGATTGCGCTTTTCTCGGTATCAGGTATGTACGGAGGATTAGAGATGATAATATCAAAAGGCTGATTGCTGTCATGAGGCCAGTTGGCTTCGAACAAATCGTGTTTGATAATGCGTACATCAAGATTATGGAGAGTAGCGTTCTCTTTAGCGAGGGCTATAGCATCATCGCTTATATCTGTTGCGGTGATGCTCCACTCTGGCCTCTCATTTTTGAGTGCGAGGGGAATACATCCTGTGCCGGTTCCAATGTCAAGAACCCTTAGTGGTTCATTTTTGGGGTAATCCAGCAAAATGCGCTCAACAAGCTGTTCGGTTTCCGGACGCGGGATAAGGGCTTCCGGCCGGCAGATCATTTCGAGTCCGAAAAAATCTGTTTTGCCGGTAATATATTGGAGCGGCTCATGCTTTGATCTGCGAAGAATAAATGGCTTTACTAAAGACAGTTCTTCAGGGCTGAGCGGGCGGTCGTATTTCAGATACAAATCAAGCCTTCGGCATCCCAAAGTGTCGGCAAGCAGCCACTCAATACTGAGTCTGGGAGATGGGATGCCTTTGTTGTCGAAGTAATCGGTTGCCCATTCGAGCATGCTTAAAACGGTCCACTCCTGAGGGGCGGGTGTTTCAGGCATTCTCTTCTTTATCTTCTACAACTTTACTTTCCTGTATGGTGAGGCCGTGCCGCTCGTTGAATTCAATAATGAAGCTGTAAACTACATCTTGTATTAGTGGTTCAACATTGTCTGATGCAGATGAACTGCCTCTGAAACCCATCCGGCCTCCGGTAATTACGAAATCTATATCAAGCTTATCTTTAATACGCTTGATGAGTACCGATACCGTAGTGCTGGAATTGATGAGTTTTCGGTGTTCTTCAAAAATATAAACAACTACCTCATCTCCGGATTCTTTGCACTCGTGTTTAAACGTATACTGAGGTTTAGTTGCGTCGGAGAGCTGCTGGCCAAAGCGGCTAAGGGTATCAGCTGGTCCGTACATTACAAATTTTCTTATGGTATCCATACCTTATGTCTTGAATTTCCGTTTATTGGAATAGAATATAGAAATCGTACATTGTCACGACTGAAATGCTTGTCTCTGCATTTGTGTTATAGCTCCAAAGCTTATTAAAAAGCTTTGGGAAACGATATAACACCGCGATTCGGAGAACAAAATCAGAGATGTACGGTTATATACCCAGGTTGTTAGACGAACGTATAATTTCATTCTATAGTACCGTTCGAATTTGAACCACGATATAAAGAAATTTCAAACAATTTCAAAACAGTAATTCTGTTTATGCCATCATTTTTCAAGTTTAAAAGCAGGATGCGATATCTCGCTGTCTTCACAAGCCTGACCGCTTTGTGCATTATTGCAACTTCGGCAAGCGCTCAAATTAATATCGAGCCGGAAATAAAACCTAAGTCAACGGCTGTGAGTCCGCTCGACTTCGACCTGAATAACGGTGCCACGTTTAACCTGAACGTAACTAATTATGGATTTTCCATTTCAGGGCAGTATCGCCGCGTTATGGCACGCAACACCGAATGGGTTACTGAAGCCGGTTTTGGAACTCTCAAAGACCCCAGAGAACAAACATTCTTCTTCTTCGGTCAGCAGCTTATTCCTAATAAGTATAAGCGCGTTTTTAATTTTCCGGTTATGACAGGCGTGCGTCAGCGTGTTCTGGCTGATTTTATTGACGACAACTTCCGCGTATTCTTTACCGGTATGGGTGGAGCTTCGTTCTCGTTTGCGTATCCGTATTTCGAAGACCGGCTTGCATTAGACGATATGCCCGCAGAAGTACAGATAGGTGCAAGCCGTATTTATGATGTCTTTCAAGGTTGGGGAGATGGAGACTGGAAAGTGGGGTATGCCGGTAAGGCTGCGGTTTCCATCGATTTTGGATCTGGCTTTTCAACGCTTACGTCCTTGGAGTTTGGTGTGCTTGCCCAATATTACCCGGATGGAATACAGATAATGGAACCGAATACGCTATTGGGTACAGTGCCCGGTAGTAATATTCCTGTAGTTGAACGAGGGACCGGGTTTAGTGCTCAAACCTTATTCTTAACACCTACAATCACGCTGATGTTTGGCGGTATGTGGTAGTCTTAAAGAAGGCTTAGTTATTTAAAATTCCGGCAAGCCAGTTCTCGGGATACGCAAGACTATCGATAAGATAGTCCGGTTTGTACTTTGCCAGTTCCGGCTGAGTGTAGCTCCCGGTAGATACAGCCACGCTTACACACCCGAAATGCTGTGCGCATTTAATGTCGTTGGGAGTGTCGCCAATAATAATCATATCAGAAGGCTCGAGACTGCTGCCAATTAGTTCTCTTCCCTTTTCGAAGGCAACCTCCGGAAGTTTGTTTCTCTCATGATGCTCGCCACCGAATGCCCCGGTTGAGAAATAGTGGTCCAATCCGGCCCGGTTGAGCTTAGTATAGGCGGCTTGTTCGAAATTGCCGGTTAGTAAACCAGCTGTATGCCCTGTTCTGCCTGTAAATTCAATAGAGTCTGCTGCGCCGGAATGTGTATCTAAATGCTCAGGCGCCAGCATTTCATTGAGCACGTCGAGATAAACTTGCTTCAGCTCATCAAAAGATGATGAATCCAGTTGGTTGAGAGCAATAAGCTTTGAAAAAATATCGCGATCTGTGCGGCCGGCAAATGATACGTCAGAAATAAAAGCTTCGGTGCGGCCTAAACGACTTAAAAGTTCATTGATGAGTCCCGGCATAAAGCCGGATTTCATGCTTATAAGCGTGCCATCGATATCGTAAAGAACAAATTTGGGTTTCATGGGTATTGAAAAGGTGAAGAGTGATGCAAAGTTCAACAAAAACAGCTGTTACACCATTCGTTAAGGGGAGTTGAGGTGGAATTTGTACTGTAAAATGATCTCGATTTTCAGTATATTTATCGAATCCCATTATTATAATAATCAAAAAGAAAAAAGCTATGTCAATTATTGAAGATATTGTAGCAAGACAGATATTTGATTCAAGGGGAAATCCTACTGTAGAAGTAGATGTGATCCTTGAAAACGGTGTTCTGGGCCGGGCGGCTGTACCATCGGGTGCCTCAACCGGAGAACTGGAAGCTGTTGAGCTAAGGGATAATGACAGCGATCGCTACCACGGCAAAGGCGTAACCAAAGCCGTTGAAAACGTGAACGACGTTATCGCAGATGAATTAATTGGAATGAATGTATACAATCAGGTAGAAATCGACGAGTTTCTGATTGAGCTGGACGGAACCCACAATAAGGCAAAGCTTGGAGCCAACGCGATTCTGGGCGTTTCCCTTGCCGTTGCCGATGCCGCATCAAGCGGGCTCGAAATGCCTTTCTGGCGATATGTTGGCGGAGTTAACGCCAAAGTGCTTCCTTTGCCTATGATGAACATCATTAACGGTGGTTCGCATGCCGATAATAATGTAGACCTTCAGGAATTTATGATTATGCCTGCCGGTGCATCCAGTTTTACCGATGCGCTGCGTATGGGCAGTGAGGTGTTCCATCACCTTAAAAAAGTACTAAGCTCAAAAGGGTACAACACCTCAGTTGGCGATGAGGGTGGTTTCGCACCAAACCTCAAATCCAACGAAGAAGCTGTTGAAGTAATCCTTAAGGCTATCGAAAACGCGGGTTACAAACCTCAGGATGATTTCCTTATTGCTCTCGATCCTGCCGCTTCTGAGTTTTATAACAAGGAAACCGGTCTTTATGAATTTAAGTGGAGCGATAACAGCAAGCGCACTTCCGAAGAAATGGTTGAGTTCTGGAAAGAGTGGAGAGCTAAGTACCCAATTATTTCCATCGAGGACGGCATGGACGAAGCCGACTGGGATGGCTGGAAACTCCTTACCGATGCTATTGGCGACAACACGCAGCTGGTTGGCGACGACTTGTTCGTAACCAACACCGAAATCCTTGCTAAAGGAATCGAAAGAGGCGTGGCCAATTCCATTCTGATTAAAGTAAACCAGATTGGTACGCTTACAGAAACGCTTGATGCTATCGAAATGGCCCACAAAAATGGCTACACGGCTGTTATCAGCCACCGTTCAGGCGAAACTGAAGATACAACCATTGCCGATCTTGCAGTGGCAACAAATGCCGGACAGATTAAGACAGGATCAATGAGTCGTACCGATCGTGTTGCTAAATACAACCAACTGATTCGTATTGAAGAACAATTAGGTGCACAGGCTATTTTCCTGGGCCACGAAGTGTTTGGTGTTTGATCAAGGATTCCGGTAGATGATAACAACGTATATCCGGATAGTTGAAAATACCGGTTGCATAAGCACCGGTTTCGAATAATTATATAAAAGGCCGCAGCACTTCGAAGGAGTTCTGGGGCCTTTTTTGTTTCGGAAATGTATAATTTCTCCAGCTGGTTCATGTTAGTATGATATGAATGTAAATTGAACTGTATCATCAAAACATAAACCGGCAAAAAAACAACAGATAACCGTATCAGTTTTATGAATATTTATGTAGGTAATCTTGCCTGGAAAGCAACAGAGCAGGATTTAGAAACGTTGTTCGCCTATTTTGGCGAAGTGAAAGAAGCCGTAATCATACGCGAGCGCAAAACGGGCCGCTCTAAAGGCTTCGGATTTGTGGAGCTCGAAGATGAGAAGCAGGCCTTAATTGCCATCGAAAAGCTCAATAACACCGTATTCCTGGAACGGACGCTGGTTGTTAATGAGGCTCGTCCGAAAGGTGAAGGCGATGGCGACGACGATTCCGACGAATCGTAATAGTTGAGGAACTTCATTCCTGAATGAGAATTACTAAAATTAAGCTTAAACACTTTCGGAATCATAGCGATACCGAAGTTGAATTCTCATCCGGAATCAATCTGATTACCGGGAAAAACGGAATGGGTAAAACCAACCTGATAGACGGAATACACTATGTTTGTATGAGCCGGAGTTTCGCTACTGCTTCCGATATGTATGTCGTAGAGCAGGGTAACTCCGGCTTTTATATTGAGGCAACGGCAGAGGGAAGCATCAGAAGCACCTTTACCATATCCTGTAGCTACAGCAGGGGAGACGGAAAAAAATTTGAAGTAAACGGAAGTCCGCTCGACCGTCTTACCGACCTGATCGGCCGAATTCCGGTTGTGGTGCTTTCACCAGACGACAAAAAACTCACCAATGAGGGGCCGGCAGAACGGCGTTCGTTTTTGGATGCGATGATTAGCCAGGTATACAAAAGCTATTTAAATGATCTGGTTGAATACCGCAGAATTGTAAGGCAGCGCAATAAACTGCTGTCAGTGCGGAACATGCGCCCGGATGTTATTCGCATGCAGCTGGAACCCTGGGATGCGCAGCTGGCTAAATCTGGAGCCAAAATTATTGACCGTAGACGAAGCGTACTCGCCCGGTTTAGCTCATTTCTGGAAGAGAGCTATGAGCGAATTTCTGGAATAGGCCTGAAGCCAGGTTTTGAGTACAAAACCATACCGGGACTCGAAGAAAAATTCGGAAGCGATGAAATTGAGAACGTCTATCTAAGCCTGATTCGTGAAAACTTTGATAAAGAAATTGAAAGGCAAATTACGCTGGCCGGGCCGCACCGCGACGATATAGTCTTTTATCTGGATGATATGGAGCTGCGCAAATTCGGTTCGCAGGGCCAGCACAGGCTTTTTGCACTTGCACTGAAACTTGCCGAACTTGCTTATTTCAGCGATGTACTCGACGACTTGCCGGTATTCCTGCTGGACGATGTTTTTGGTGATCTGGATCCTTCAAAGATTATTGTGCTTACGGAAATGCTGAAAAGCCATAAAGGACAGTCGTTTATTACGGCTGCAAACCAGGCTCCATTCGAGGGGCTTATTCCGTTTGGAAATGAGTACTCAAATAAAAAATTTTCCGTTACAGAAGGGCCGGTTATAAATATCGAAAGCTGATTCCCTGCCTGGTTCAGATTTTATCCTAAATATATTTTAGCGACTACATGAAGTACTTTTCCGCCTCTTCGACTACCAGTTTCAGGATTAAGATATCCATCATAAGTTTCCTGGTTCTACTGGCCATAGGCTCGTTTGTTTACACGCAGTATCTCATTATACAAATAAGGGATAACGAACGTGCAAGCACGGAGCTTTGGGCCAAGGCTTCAGCCTATATTTCGGTAGAACAGTACGAGCAGTCGCAGCAAATGCTCAGTCTTATGGATGGCGAAATTAAACAGCATCCGTTAATTGCTCTGGAGTCTAAGTCGCGCTGGGGTGAGGTAATAAGCAGGGTGAAATCTGAGCTTAGCAATGCAGGTCTGGATTTTGTTGCAAATGAGGTAATCATAAATAACCTGTTCGAAATTCCTTCTATTGTTGTGAATGAAAACGGAGAGATTGTTCATTACAGAAATATTCGGGAAAGCGACCTTTCTGAGGATTTGATTGATAAATTTGCGCAGGTAAATGAACCCATACAGGTTGTGGTGGGAGACGGCTTGCTGCGGGAAGAGCAGAATCTGTATTACGGAAACAGCGCTCTTGTAAGCACCCTTCAGTTTTTTCCTTATATACAGTTTGGCTTGTTGGCATTGTTTCTTGGTCTCGGTTATGCGAGCCTGAGCAGTATAAAGCGGAATGAGCAGAGTAAACTATGGGTGGGAATGGCAAGGGAGTCTGCACACCAGCTGGGAACGCCAATATCGAGCCTGATGGGCTGGATTGAATTACTCAAAGACTCAGCCACAGATAATGAAAACATGCTCAATATTATTTATGAGCTTGAAAACGATGTGGACAGGCTGCAGAATATCGCCGATCGTTTTAATAAAATAGGCTCAGAACCCGAGCTAAAGGTGATGCGGGTTGGTCCGGTGCTAAGTAATGTGAGTAACTACATGAGCCGACGTCTGCCCCAGCTGGGCGGTAAGATTGGATTCGACAAAGATATAGAAATGGAGGCTCGTGTAGCTCTTAACGTGCAGCTGTTTACATGGGCCATAGAAAATCTGATAAAAAATGCTTTCGATGCTACTGAAAAGGGCTATGTGAAAATAGCTTCCGAACTAACGCCAACCGGTCTTCAAATCGATGTGATAGACAGTGGGAAAGGAATTGAGCGAAAGCACTATAACGAAGTATTCAGCCCCGGTTTTAGTACAAAGAAACGTGGATGGGGTTTAGGCCTTAGTCTCACAAAAAGAATTATTGAGGACTATCACGGCGGCAGCATCAAGATTTATCGATCCGGGTTGGATCAGGGAACAGTATTCCGGATAGAGCTTCCAACTACACAGGATGTTGAGTTGATTGAGAACTCAGAGGATAATTAACAAGGTAAGTTAACTCTCTGGGTACTACTAGTCTCTGGTGAAGCCTTTCTTCTCGGCATATTCCAGCAGACGTGCTCTTAGCAGGTTTCGGCCTCTGTGTAACCTGGAGCGAATGGTACCAATCGGCACATCAAGCATATTGGCAATTTCTTCGTAAGTGAAGCCTTCAACATCACACAATAAAACCACGGTTCTGAAATCTTCCGGAAGCTCAGTAAGAGCTGTGGTAACATCATCATCGAGCATTTCCCGGTACATAAGATCTTCAAGATCTGTGGTTTCAGACTGCTCACTGCGAATGGATTCGTAATACTGAGAAATCTCGGAATAGTCTACCTGGTGCGGCTGCTTCGATTTCTTGCGATAATTATTGATATAAGAATTCTTAAGGATACGAAATAACCATGCTTTGGCATTCGTACCTTTCTCATAACTGTTGAAAAAACGGAAAGCTTTTACAATCGTATCCTGGACGAGATCTTCGGCGTCATTCGGGTCTGATGTAAGGCGTAGCGCAAAGTTATAAATAGCATCGAGGTGAGGAATCATTTCCTCATTAAAGTCCTGCTGCTTTTGAACTTCTGCACTTGTAAGGTTTTCCATAGAGTAACGATCGTGCGGGTGTGTGGCGCGATTCAGAATTGTTTTGCTTTACAAAATACAAAAAGCGACTCGAAAAGAAGAATTTTATTTGGAATCATTTTAAGAAACGGAACGGTTTCGGCCATTAATA